>ERZ767114.327-NODE-327-length-28412-cov-5.202047_pt1 | contig 28412 bp, 22 predicted proteins | sample MGYA00374952_ERZ767114 | MGnify/ENA primary metagenome ERZ767114 (study PRJEB28939, sample SAMN06267156) | marine metagenome | isolation source: Columbia River Estuary | place: USA:Columbia River Estuary, USA | collected 2012-05-05 ...
TAACACCACTTTCTTAAATTTATTCTAACACTCACAATTTGTTTTTTCTACTTATATACATACAAAATTTTATACCTAATGATGCAATATGAATTTGAAATCCTTCCTCCAATTTGCGTTTTGCTTTTTTATGTTTTTTGATGATGTTATTATTTAAGTAAATATAAAAGGAGGTCTTCCTGATGAAAAAGTTTAAATATAGTTTAAGTTATGTGGCAATTATTATTCTTATACCAATCCTAGTATTCCTAATAAACGAATTTTTATATAACAACCTTTTATACCCCCTGTTTGGTTTAGCTCTTTTTGGTTTGTATCTCATATCCTTTGGGGGGATTATTGTTTTACTCAGTAGAAAAAGTCAAATAAATCCTCTTGATTTTTGGATTGCACTTATACTTGGGTCGGTAATTGTTTTAATACCCGTTGTTTATTTGATTACTGCCTTTATATCCTAACTATAATCTTTTATTAATAGAAATGAAAAGTATCCGAGAATGAAAAAATTGATTTAGTTAACCTAATTTGAAAGGAGCAACTCGATGTTCAAAGCTAAAAATAGTTACTTTCCTGTTAAAATATATTTACTAATAACTTTTATAATGACAGGATTACAAGTGATATCCTATATCTATCCAATAAATCTAATTAATATGCAGAGAAATTTGCAATTAGTTTTGAATTTGATGTATCCCCTTGTTGTCTTTTTTGTTTATCTATATCTAAATCGTAGAAAATTACACCAAGAGAAAGTGGTGTCAATACTTTTTTCATATTTTCTCCCTCTCATATAAAAAACAGATATCTGCATGATAGATGGCATATATCTGTTTTTGTTTTCGATATAAGTATCCCTACATTACATCAACATTATATCATAATTATTTATTTTCCAATATGTTTTTTAGCCCATTTAATCTTTAATTTAATGTTTGATTTCCAGCTACATCCCATCCAAAGTCCGTACCAGGTCCATCTGTAAAATCCCATGTGATATCATTGAAGTTTAATGAGACAAAGACTCTTTGATCTTCCCAGTTCCCTAGAACATGTTGAACACTATATGTTGTAATTATAGCTATAGAATGAGAAATGCTATATCTAAACATCATTTTCCCATCACTTTCAATTGTATAAAATTCAAACACAACATCGTATAAAAATCTTCCTGTTGCTACTTTTTCCGCTATCATTGCTAATGAAGAATTTAAATCAACTTCAAATGTAACGTTACTAAAATTAGCTGATCCTGCTGCTCCTCCGGCACCCATATGAAGAGACCCAGATTGTGATGCACCATAACTTAAGTTATAAACATCATGAAAAGTAGAGTTTGGAAATAAAACACTGTTACCTTGAATCGTATCTAGTTTTGCAATAATGTAAAAGTTACCAACCTCTTCAGGATTTACTGGGTTTTCATCAACCGTAGTATCTAGTAAATTTGTCCATGTTGTATCATCTGTATATTTCCATTGAATCACTCCACTTGAGTTTTGTAGTTCAATTTGTTTACCGTCTACTCCGTTTAAACCATTTAACCCATCTACTCCGTTTAAACCATCTACACCATCTAATCCATCTATACCATCAAGCCCTTTTACAGTAGATAAATCTAGTAGATTAGTCCAAACAACATCATTTGTATATTGCCATTGTAAATAACTGTTTTCAATTCTAAATTGAACTTGCATTCCATCTAAACCAGGAATTCCTTGTGGACCCCTAATAGTTTCTAACCATTCTTCATAAGTCCCCTCGAAGTTAGTAGCTTCTACCTGTAAATTATAAAAAGCTAAGAATTGATAATCCCCAGACACTTCAACCGCTTCCCATTTTGCATAAACTGTCATATTATTTGATAAAGGTGAATTTACAATAGAATCTATTGTAAATGATTCTGTGTATTCTCCTTCATCCCAAAACCAACCACCAAAAATAAATCCTGATTTAGTAGGATCTTTTGGTAGAGTTGTAAAATCATTTAAATCTATAAACTCACTCGTTATTTCACTTCCGTTATTTGGATTAAAATTAACTTCATACTTTGAAGGTTCATTCGAACACCCACTTAATGCAACTACTAATATAAATAGGCTTACTGCGATCATTTTTTTCATTTTTGTTCCTCTTTCTTTCTTTAATTCTTTTTTATAACTATTATAAATATTATACACCCAAAAAAATTTATTGAAAAGCTAACTGCACTAAAAACTACCTATGTTTTTATACAAAAAAAGTAAACTATAAAAAAAGCCTATGTCTAACAACCATAGGCTTTTTAATTTTTACGATTTGTAAAGCAATCATACTGTTTCAATTAATTCTATCTTACTCCACTTTTTAACAAAGTAATATCACAAAAATTTCTATTGCCAACTCTAAATCCTATATATGGTTTAGTCACTTTTATTTTAACTCGATCATCTATATTTAGAAGATATTCCTTAAGTTTGTCAAACACTTCCACTATCTACTATTCTTTTCATTTTTCCTCTATTTACTTCCAAATATTCAGCTGCTTTCGTAATTCCATATTGCTCTCGTTCCATTATAATCACCTTTTTTTATTATACTTGAATACCCCTGAAATATCAATAATGTTTACTAAAAACAAAGCATTGATCTAAACATAAAAGATTGATACAAAACAGATATTAAAAAAATTACTTTAATTAAACTTCAAAATTTTAAAATATACTAGATATGGTATAATAAATCGTTCTAGAGTTCAAAAAACAAAAAAGCTCAAAGGGCTTTGTTATGCTGTTCATGTCATTAGTTGCAATTACTTGTGGTACGGCTCGTTGTAACATTTTTAGTTGCAACTTATTATCTAATTAATATCATCTGTAGATGTATGTAAATAATTGTATTATTGAAAAATAAAGGGTAAAACACTCCCTGTACTTTCACATTTTTATTAGGTTTTTTCAAAATTACTTTAACTTCAGTTTATCGTCCATTTACCATATAGAGTTATACCTTCTGCAGATCATAGTTTTAGAGTTGTATCTGACATGTGTGTAACATATGAAGAAAGTATCCAACAACCTTTTGTACCTGAATTGTTTGAACAGTTAGATTTATGGTTAGAAGCATTAGGATACACAAGTAATTAGTTCCAAAGAAAAAACAGTTCACTTAATAACATGAACTGTTTTTATATATTATGGTTGATTGATGAGATCAATCAACTCGTTGTCATCCCACAAATTCAACATTTCTATATCAACAGGTACGCCTAATTCTGCGGTACCACTTGTTGAATAGAACGTATAATTCCCAGAGATTGTATGACTAAATCCACATGGCAGTAAGATGGATTCTATTGGACTTGCACCACCAGATGAAGATTCACCAATAATGGTTGCAATACCATTCTCCTGAGCTAATAGAGTTGCAATATTCGCAGCGCTGAATGTGACTGGAGACGTTAGGATGTACCAATCATAATCATAGGCGTCTTCTTCCACTTCAATGATAAATGTTCGAAAAGATCCATCTATAGCAATCCCGTTGTTATATACAATTGGTTGATCGGTCATGTATCCCAGCAAGCGAAAAATCGCGTTTACATTTCCTCCACCATTCATCGATAAATCAATGACGACATGTTCTACGGTTGGTGGTAGATTATCGATGTATGTTTTGAACTCATCTGGCATGGTTTCGGTAAATTGATAAATATGAATAACGGCGATTCTCTCCTCATCAAGCAATCGAACAGTTGGTGGAAATGAGGTACCATCAAATAGACTAAAGAATGTACTTCTGTAGGTACCGGCGGTATTGTAGTACGCTTTACGGATAGGACGATACCACGATGGAAATGGAGGAAGTGTTTCAAGAGGGGCACTTGAATAATATCCAGCAGCAGGTAAATCTGCGTGAAGATCATCTACCTGATACAACAGTTTTGTGAATTCCATATAGTAATCGTCGGAATCAGCGTATCGAATTGTCGGCAACTGTTTCATGAATAGGTCCCGATACGATTCTATTTGTCTTGCTTGTTTCATGGAAGAAAAATAGTCCAATGCAATGGTAAAGACATCAAACGAAGCCAAGCGGATGTCATCGGGGATATCCAAACCATTAAAAGAACTTGATCGTACAACTTCTTCTCGATAAATACAAAGTCCCCCACCATAGATTTCATCACCGTTATAATACGTTTTAAACAAAGTGGAATAATTAAAGAGTAACGAGGCAACATGGAATGGTATTAAATAGTTTTGCTCCGTATCGGTTTCCTCAATAATAAAATCAAATCCATACTCGTAAAACGGAATTTCAACGGATTTTCCTTCGGTTATGGCTACGTCAGTAATCTGAATAATATCGGTTTCAGATGCGACGTGTTCTATGCCCTGATACATAAAAAATAGATAACTACTAACCGTTACGGTATCTTCTTCAAAATCAATAATCATTGATTGTCGATAATTCGGATCTTCAGCATCAGGGGGATTCAAAGTTTGATAAACGACAGGGTTATATTCAATGGTTATTCGTTGTTCATCAATAACCATATCCGAGACGTCATAATGGAGCATCGCATCAATCATATCGATGTACGTTGTAACATCAATATACGGAACCGCTCCATTGTTAATGAATTGAAGTTCAACAGCATCCATATCATCAATATCAAAATCATCTTCACAGTTGATAAATGGCACTTCTATGGTTGTGATTACAAGTCCTTGATGTTTTTCATCGGTGTTTGAACAACCTAATATCGTTAAACATATTGTTCCTAATACACACGCTAGAATAAAATTTTTTACTACTTTTTTTTGGTGTTTCATAGTGGTCCTCCTACTATTGGAATAAACGAAAAACTAATTACATCTTAATCATACCGTATGGAGTTTTGTATTTCTACCATATGAAGTTTACAAATCCGACAATCTGCATTTACATCTTGTAAACAACTGTATGAAATCAAAAAACTTTGTGCTCATCACTAATTCAATACGTAGAAAACAACAAAAAAGAATCCAAATTTGGATTCTTTTTATGCTTTGTCTTGATATCGTAGATTCTCTAATTCCATTCTTTCAAGGTACTTTAGTTCTTCACCAATTCTACCAATTTTAATGAAGTTCCAAATAGCATAACCCCAACAAAGCATTAATATTGGCATTACTCCAAGAAATACATATCCTACTTCTGCGTTTTGTAAACCAAATGCTTTGCTTCCAATAATACTTAACACAAATAGTGTTGAACCGATGCTTCCGACAATCATTGCTCGTAAGTTGATTTTTTGTCGAGTTTCTTTTAGATCAACCATATACGATGAGTTGGTTTGCCCTGTTCTTGAACCAAGTATTAAAGAATCTAATGATACATGGAATAAATTAGCAAGAGCTACTGCGTTATAGACGTCTGGTAAACTATCCCCAGTTTCCCATTTACTGATGGTTTGTCTACTGACATTAACCAATGTTGCTAATTCTTCTTGAGACATATTTCGTTCTTTTCTTAGTGAACTGATTCTACTTCCGACTTTATGAATCATTGTAACACCTCCTACACTAATAGTTTAGTATAAACGAGTGTGGCATTCTACCAAGCAAGGTTTGAATATTGTATAGTTGCACTTGCATTCACACTATTCATATCTGGTTATTAAATATTAAGGGTACTATTTAAAAAAAGACTTCTTCAATTTTATTATAGTACAGAAGAAATGGTGTTTCAATTAGATACTTCATTTTCGAGAATACAAATGAAGTTTCTTAGGGTTTTATTTAATACGAAACGTTGTGGGTGTCTGTATAATTAGACTTGCTTTTATTTAAACCTTCTTAGTGAATATTCTACCAATATTGCAGTTCCTAAACTACATAATAGCGTTAAAATAAAGTTAGTAGACATTGAAAAAGATGTTTACTAACTTTTTTTATGTTTATATAATTAAAGTACTAAAGATTGGAGTATCATTGTACTGAGTGAAAGCCCAAAAGCTAAAAGAATAAATCGAAGATACTTTCTTGAATTACTATCTTTTCTTTGCCATAAAAAACACTTCCATACTTATTTATATTTAATACATAGTCTATAACAGTGGTGTTAGTATAATTTAGTATCTGATTCATTTCCTTGTACATATTCTCACGCCTTGTTGATCAACATCTATACTATAACAATAATTTCGGGTATGTGGGTTCAATATTTTGTTCTATTTCGATCGTATAATTATTATACAACATATAATTCTAAATAATTGGTTGTATATGTAGCAATATAAAAAACTTACGTGCTTATTGCGTTTACACACTGTTGCGAACATAATAAAAACACATCTATATCATTATCAAATATAGATGTGTTTTCTGTTTATATTAAAAGTCTTTTTTAGTAATTCGTTTAAAATTAGATTATTATTTACGATAACCAATACATTCAAATGTTCCTCAAAATACACTTCATCTACCGCTTCTTTTTTAAGAAGTGTTTCACAAATGATAACGTGTTGTATAATCAAATTTTTTAGTTTTTTAGGAGTATCCAATGACTTTAAAAAAGTATAATTTATTTGGAGGTTATGAATATCATCATTTATCGCATAATAGATACACAATAATGTATACCTCCATGGGATACCGAAATTCGACTTCAATTCATCAATGGTTGTACTAAAAAAAACAAACTCTTCATTATTAAGTGCTTCAAATAAAATCGTTAGCGTTAAACTTGAATAAATGTTCTTGAATATACGTAATTTTCCTTCTTTAGCTTCTTCTTTGTGTACTGGGCTTCCTCTAAATACTTTTTTAAAGGTATCAAAAATATTTTTGCTCATTTTATACTCCTTTTGTGATTGAATAGTTTTATTATAGTACTTATTGGATTTTAAGTAAATAGGAATAAAGTGAATACACGGATTGTATGTTTGTTTGGATAGACAAAATTGAAAATATTGATTGAATAAACGAGTACTATTTTCAATCAAAAACAGCAATCTTTTGGATAATTTATAAACAAGAGGTTTTATTTAGAATTATTTCATTTTATTAACACTTTTTTTGCAGTTATTTTATAATGTAGGCGTGTAAGAAAAGCAAAATTAAAGGAATTTAATGACGCAAAACTATAGGGCCAAAAGTGGTAGCCAGTTGCCATGAAAAAAAGGAGAATTTCACACAGTGAAAAAAGTAATTTTATATTTAGTTTTAGGTTTATTATCATTAAGTAGTTTTGGTTTAAATTCTGTAGCAGCAAAAGGGCAACAACAAGTTTCAAATCCTGCGATTCCATACAATGGTAATCTTCTTGTTGAATGTATAAGTGGATACGAAGCATACTCATATAATTTATGGGCTGGGCAAACAAATGATGCTGGTTCAGTTGTAATCACTACGGATGGAACATCTTTAGTTGTTACTGTTAATGCATTAGGGGAATTAGATGACGTTCATGTATATTTATATACAGAAGATCAAGTATTACCTTCATCAAGACCGATTCCTGGACATGCACCTTATGTTGCTAATAATATTGAAGGTTCATCAGTAGAGTTAGTAATCCCTCTTCCTGAAGATGGTGTCTCATATACATTAGCAATCCATGTTGCTTTTGAAGATGTAGATGCTAGTGTTGATCCTTACGGTTTAGCTGGTGAAACAGCTTATGCTGCTGGAGAAACTCCAACGTATGAAGGACGTGGAGCTTGGTTCTATCTTGTAGCGTTTACTGTTGTTGAATGTGAAGTAGTTGTTGATGATGCACCTGTTATTTATATCGCTGCACATGCTGCTTTAACTAATCAAGAAACAGCTTGGGCTTTAGGACAATTCACATTTATTGAAACAGGTATTGGAAATAAATGGGGTTGGTTCATCGAATTAGATTTATACGGTACTCATGAGTACGAAATCTATTACGGTGCTGGTCGCAATAACTTAGATGCAGGAACCTTAATTGGTACACTTGTTGTTGAATACACTGAAACTGCAATTACGATTACCTATGTTTTAACTCAACCTTTATTGGAAGAAGTACAAGTGTTTGTTGGATACGAATATCCTACAACTGGTGCTCCTGGACAATATGATTATAAAGTTCAAAACTTAAATGGTATTAGTACAGTTGAAGTTGTTGTTTTAGTTGAAGATTTAGCTTAATACAATAGTTTAGTAAATTAAAAGTACTTTCATTTGAAAGTACTTTTTTTGTATTTATTTTGCAAAAATCTAATTTTTACCATGTTTAACTTTTAGATCTTTTACGTGTTGTTTTCTTCTTTTTTTATCAACTATATTAACGTAATTTAGTGTATCAAATATTTCAATTTGTCTTTCGTTTGACATGTAAGATGTAAATGTATCATCTAAAGTTTTTATCACTTTTCTTAACTCAGTTTGATGTAATACAAATACATGTTCTGAATGTTTAACGTCTCTAATTGAAGAGTTTTTACCAAATACAACGATATTAACTACTGGTATGTCATCGTGGATGTCTGTCAAATTTTTAATTTTATTAATATGTGTTTTGTTTTGTTTAATAGGGTTATAAAATTGATGTTTTGTAATGTTTGTTTTTTTATAGACTTTTCCACTTTTTGATTTCTTTGTATTTACGTGTTTGATGGTCATCGTCCAATTCATCTGTTCCTCACTACCAAATATATGTCCTTTGTAATTCCTGAAAATTATAAAGCTCAAATCCCACACCGTTTTTTTGGATATATTTCCCACCATTAAGTAATGCGCCCTCCTCAAATCCTTGGTATTTCTCCATTGGGGCTACATTACAATATAAGATTGAATTTACTTTTGTTTCGAATTCTTCCATAAAACTATCCTCCATTAAAAAATACATAACATATAAATAGATTGTTGAAACACAAAAAAATTGATTATAAACATATATATGTTCTACTCAAAAGTGAATGTTCCCTTAATTTATAGCCAAAAGAAATAATTATCTAATTAATGCCAAGGAATTAATTAAGATTTGACACTCAACGATATTACAGTTCCTTGATTATATTTTGGTAATTAATATAAATGCCAGTTGAATATTATTTTTATAATAAAAACAGTGCTAGGGGCACTGTTTGTTTCGTCCCCTTACATACCTTAATTATATTATAGCATGTACACTTATAAAAAACAGATTAAATCTGAACCAAAACAAAAAGCACAAAGGGCTTTTAAAATATCTTCTATTTTTACATATAACTATTTGTGATACGGCTCGTTTTTGCTAATACTAAATGAACGATATACTTGTTCTAGTAGTATCAATTCTACTCAAAGCATAAATCAACCTAATCATTTCAATACAATAATCATTTCAATAAAATTTTATTATGTAGCTTATTAAAAGACTTTTTGAAATATGAATGATTTATGATATAATGATATATCGGGCAAACTAATGTGAAAACTTAGGACGCAAAGATATAGGGTTTCCCTGAAACAGGTGCTTGCTATATCTGCAATTCAACACATTATGTGCCGGTCTTTGCACATTTTTTTTATACGATTAATTTATTACATATCAATACTTTTTCAATGTGAATATTTTACTTTTTTACCAGGTGATTTTGCCGAAAAATAACGAGTATGCGAGGAATTTTTATGAATATTGAAATGAATACTTCAATAAAAAAGTATAAGAACTCATCTTTAATCAAAAGATCAATACTTATTGTAATACTAGCAATACTACTATTTGCCATCAATTCGTTTGTGTACAGGTTTGTGATCAACAAATTTACAGAAGTGGAGATTGTTGAACTACATGCTGATCTAAACAGATTTACAGAAAAAGAATCTCAGATATTTGATTCGTATAAAGTACGATTACTAGATTATGCAGAATGGGATGATACTTATGAGTATGTTTCTGGAAATTATGATGAATTTGTTGAAGATAATTTTTGGTGGGATTATTTAGAGAATTCCTTAAGTATAAATTTTGTAATGGTAACTGATATAGATGCCAATATATTATATTATGGTGCACATGATAATGATGTTGGTGAGATTGAATTATCTAATTTCCAATCAGTGGACCCGCAATTTAAAGAAACATTAATTTCAAAAATTAATACACCAAATCCTTATATTTTCTTAAAGACAGAAGAAGGATTATTTGTTATTTTTGCTAATGAAGTCACTGATAATTTTAGAATTCTTGAACCAAATGGATACATGTTTTTTGGTTTACGAATGGATGATGTTGTACTTCAAGATATTTCACACCAAATCGGTAACTCTGTTTCGATTGTTTCAACTCAAATTCCAGATGAAGTAGCTGAATACTTCAATACTGCTGATCACAATCAGGATTATCAAATAATTGAAATAGATGTGATAAAGACCTATATCAAGATCGATTCTACATCTGAAGAAAGTCAGTTTTACTTAATTGAATGGGATAGAACAATTTACTCAACAGCTTTATCTTCAGCAAGATTCTTACAAACTATGGTGATCAGTTCTGTTGTTATCATTGTCTTAATTTCACTAACCATTGCCTACATCAGTTTCCGTAATTCAATCACCTTGAAAAAAATAACCTATTTTGATCATCTAACAGGTGTCTTCAATCGTAGATATTATGAAATCATATTAGAAGATTTAGGTAATTATCTAGATTACCCAGTAATCATTGTAATCTCAGATATCAACGGATTAAAAATCATGAATGATGCATTCGGTCATGATAAAGGCGATGAATCAATCAAAAAAGCAGCTGATTACTTATCAAAATCATTAATGAGTAAAGGATTTATTGCTAGGTTAGGTGGAGATGAGTTTGCTTCTGTATTTTCTGGAGATGTAGCTGATGCCGAACAATATATTGATACTGTACAGAAAATGACTGAACAAGTTTCTATAGAGGGAATTAAATTATCATTATCTTATGGATTTTCACTCATTGGCAATAAGGATGTTGTCATCCACGATGTCACAAGAAAAGCTGAAGATATAATGTATCGACAAAAACTACTAGAAATACCATCAATGAGATCAAACGCAATTGATGCTATTCTTACTACACTATATGAGAAAGACACGCGATCTGAGGAACACTCAAGGAGAGTATCACTATACGCTTCAGAAATCGCATCTATCTTACAACTTAATGGTGAAGACAAAGTCAGTGTTACTACTGCTGGTCTGGTTCATGATATTGGTAAAATAATCATTACTACAGACATCCTGAAAAAAATTGGAGTTCTAACTACTGATGAGTACGAAAGTATTAAATCCCACCCTGAAATTGGTTATAGAATATTAAATTCAACTTCTCAACTAAGGGAAGTTTCAAAAATTGTGTTAGCTCACCATGAGCGCTGGGATGGTTCTGGTTATCCTCAAAATTTAGTTGGTGAGGACATACCTTACTTATCAAGAATCTTATCAATCGCAGACTCTTTAGATGCGATGATAAGTAAACGTGACTACAATAAAATGTATTCTCTACCTGAAGCATTTGATGAGTTAGAACGATGTGCAGGTACACAGTTTGATCCACAACTTGTTAAAATAATCATAGAGCATAAAGATACATTGATTAAACACATTGAATCAATCAATACAAAAAGCTAATCTTTTTCATTGAACCCCAAAATGTTTAGTGTAAAAAAGCTATTAAAAGGAATATTTTATTTCACCAATTATAGTTTTCGATATTTTCTTTTAATTTCTAATCAAACTCAATACAAAAGTAAAAAGCCTGTAAGGGCTTTTTTATTTTGAGCATGTCATAAGTTGCAATTACTTGTGGTACGGCTCGTTATATCGTATTTAATTGCAACTTATTATCATATGAATATGATGCATATCGAAACCGCTGTTTATACTCCATACAACTCTAAAAGTGAAAGGAATAAAATCATGTATAATTATCCAAAAGATTTATATGTAGATGCCATGTTGAGTATGTTTTTACAACTAGGACCAATAAAAAAACATATTAGATTTAAATCTAGTATGTTTTTTTTGATTTGTATTGTTATGTTCTATTTAATAGAGCTTAAGCAAGTAAAGTAGTTATTGCATAAAGTATCCAAATAACAACAACTACAACAATAAGTGTAATGACAACAATATTAAAAATTGTATCCATTTTCTTTTTCTTAATAGCGTCTTTTTTCTCTCCGTTAAAAGTTTCTAAATTTTTAAGAATCAACTTTTGATTAGTTAATATCTCTTGAAATAATGAGTCATATAAAACAGTAGGTTCTTCTTTTGGTTGTTTCTGAATCGTTGAAATAACTGTTTCTAATTTATTCTTTTTGTTTTTAGATCCTTCAATAATTATTTCAATTATTTCAGATAAACTTAAAAGATCTTGAGGTGACATATCTAAATCTTTCATAATCAATTTTAAAGATTTTAAGGTTCCATTATTAATTTTATTGGCCAACTCATCATTAAGTTTATTTTTATCTTTTAAGACTTGAAGTAGTTTTGTTTGTACAAATGATTTGGTTTTATTTACTGGAATAGTCACATTGAATTTATTCGCTAATCTTTTTGCTTCTTTTCTATTCGAAGTTTCCAGATAAAGCTTTTTAATATCTTGAATTGAAATTCCATCAAGTTCTTTTTCAGCGTCTACAAATAAGTCATTAAATGTCTTATTGTAGACAACTACACTGTATTGATCGATTTCTTCTGAAGATGTTAGTTGATTCAAGGCAACTAACACTTCTTCTTGTTTTATTTCCTTTAAGTTTTTGATTAATTTTTTCCACAACAAATTGTAATAGCTAATATTCAAAGCTGTATCATGGAAATATTCTAATTCATTTTCAAGTTGAACTTCGCTTAACTTTGAGAATTCTTCCAACCGTATTAGTCTTTTACCTTCTTTTGGTAAGAATGTATCCTCTGTGTTAGTTTTTTTTAGTTTTAGCATTTTTAATTCTTCATGTATTTTCGATTCAACAATATCTCTTAATGCTTCAATTCTAAGTCTTCTTGGAAAAAGTATGTTGTTTTTTTGAAAAATCTCCAAAACTGATACTGGATGCAACTGTAAATAAAACATATATTCATTCATAATTTTTTTTCTCCTTAAGATTTATAGTGAATGATAATTTTTTATAAAGTATTAATTCTATTGATTCGAAACTTTGTAATATACTTGAACTATAAAAGTAACTTTTTCATTATTCTTAGTCAATGAAATTTCAAATGTACTTGCATTATTTCCCGGCCTATGAACTACATTCTTAATTGTTAAAGTAACACCTTTATTTGCAATTAAATAATTTGATTTTGCAATAAATGCATCATACTTAACATCTGAAGCATAATTTTTAATTAGGATTAAATTTGTTTTAAAATAATCTGTAATTATACTTTGAGAATTAGTAACATCAGTTTTATCTTGTAATGCTTGACTAAATTTAAATGTTGCAGTTACTGGGAATGTAATTTCTACTTTACTTCCCACATACTTAAGAGTAATGTTATAGTTTCCTACTGATACATAAGTTACAGTTACTGATACATTTGTATCTGTAACAAGTGGTAATGTTGTATTTCTAACAGCGTTAACTCTGGCTATTAGAGAATCTTCACTAATAACTAAATTAGTAAATAACCCATTTATTGATCCTGTTATAATACTTGCTTTAAAATTTTCAAGGATTAATAATTTAGCTTTTTGGCTTGTTATTTCTACTTTTAAACTATCTAGCAATGCTTTTTCAGTAACTAGACCTGATTTAGCAGATACACTTAGTAAATCATAAGCATTAAGTGCTGATTCTACGTATGTTAAATCACTAATATTAACAGTTGCAACAGTTAATGCAAGAGGATATGAATGATCTGTTTTAAATTTAGATATTTCATAAGCAACAGATTCTTGTCTTACTATTTCTACTAATAAACTATCTAACAATGCTTTTTCTACTGATAATTTTAATTTTGCTTCAACACTTAAAATATTAAATGATGATATAGCATTTGAAACAATTGTTTTGTTTGTTATTTGTACAGTTCCTACTGTTAAAGCAAGTGCTGTAGCATTATTTGTTTCGAACAATGAAACTTCAGTTGCGATTGTTTCTTGTCTAACAATTTCCACTAATAAACTATCTAATAATGATTTTTCTATTGATAATTTTGATTTTGCATCAACACTTAAATTATTAAATGCAGTTATAGCATTCGTAACAATTGTTTTATTTGTTATTTGTACAGTTCCTACTGTTAAAGTAAGAGCGGTTGCATTGTTTGTCTTGAACAAAGCTACTTCAATAGCGATTGCATCTTGTCTAACAATTTCTACTAATAAACTATCTAGTAGAGCTTTTTCAGTTGTTAGAAGAACTTTCGCATTTGCACTTAATAAATTGTAACTAGATATTGCAGTTTCAACAATTGTTCTATCAGTTACTTGTACAGTACCAATTGTTAAAGCAAGGGGAGTTGTATTATTTGTTTTGTATAATGCTACTTCAAATGCAAGTGTTTCTTGTAGTACAATTTCTACTAATAAATTATCTAACAATGCTTTTTGTGTTGTTAGTTCTGTTTTGGCAGCTAAACTCAAGTTATTGTATGCAGACACTGCAACATCAACATAACTGCGATCTGTTACTTGAACAGTTCCTACTGTTAAAGCTAGTGCGATTGCATGATCTGATATATATTTATTCACTTCTTGTTGTACTGTTAATTGAACAACTCTAATTTTATCAGCTAAACTATCTAACAATGCTTTTTCAGTGGTTAACCCTGCTTTGGCATCAATTGATAATAAGTTATATGCTGCAAGTGCAACATCAATCATTGCTTGATCACCAACAACAACGCTATCTACAGTTAAAGAAAGTACTACTGCATTATTTGTTTTGAACAATGCAATTTCTGAAGCAATGTTTTCTAGTCTTACTATTTCTACTAATAAACTATCTAACAATACTTTTTTTGATGTTAATTCTGTTTTGGCAGCCACACTTAAATTCTCGTATGAAGCTAGTGCAAATTCAACATAACTTTTATCCGTAATTTGTACTGTTTCAACTGTTCGTGCAAGTGCCTCTACATTATTTGTTTTATATAATGCAACTTCAGCTGCAACAGTATCTAGTCTTTCTATTTCTACTATTAAGCTATCTAACAATGTTTTTTCGGTCGTTAATCCTGCTTGTGCGTCTATACTCAAATTACTATAAGCAGCAAGTGCTACTTCAACAAGATTTCTATCAGTGGTTTCAACTGTTTCAACAGTCAATGACAAAGCGATAGCTTTGTTTATTTTAAATGTATTTATGTCATTTATAATTCCTTCTTGTCTTCCAATTTCAATTAACAAACTATCTATTAATACTTTTTCACTATGTAATCTTGATTGTGCATCGATACTTAGTAAATCATATTCAGCAAGTGCTTGTTCAACTATCGTTTTATCAATAACTTGTACAGTACTTGTACTAAGTGATAATACAGTTGAATTATTTGACATAAATGTTGTTATTTCTAATTCAATAGCAACTAGTCTTTCGATTTCAACTAATAAACTATCTAATAATGTTTTTTCAGTACCTAACTGTGATTGTGCATCAGTAGATAAATTGTCATAATCAATCAATGCCAATTCAACATAACTTTTGTCTGTGATTTGAACAGATTCAACTGTTAATGTTAGTGCTATTGTATTATTGTTTTTAAACACTGATATTTCTGAAGCAATGGATTCTAATCTTCCAATTTCTAATAATAAGCTATCCAACAATGTTTTTTCATCTGTTAATTTTGCTTGTGCTTCTATTGAGAGAATCTCATATTTATTTAAAGCATTTTCAACCATATTACGATCACTTATTAATACTGTAAGTACTGTTTTATCTAATACTAAAGCATAATTTGTTGTGAATGTGTTTACTTCTAGAACTATGCTTTCTAGCTTTACAATTTGCACTAATAAACTATCTAACAATATTTTCTCATCTACAAGATAAGATTTTTCAGAAAATGTTAATAATTCATATTGTGTTATTGCAATTTGAACAATAGTTTTGTTGATAATCTCAACTGATTCTAGCGTTAAAGTAAGTGCATCTGCATTATTAGTTTTGTATAATGCTACTGCATTTGCAACATCAACTTGTCTCTCTATTTCAACTAATAAACTATCAAGCAATATTTGTTCTGTAAGTAATTCCGTTTTTGCATCTACACTTAAATTATCGTAAGCAGCTAATGCTACTTCAACATAACTTCTGTCGGTAATTTGGACAGTTCCTACTGTAAAGGCTAGTGTGACTGCATGATCTGATAAATATTTGTTAACTTCTTGTTCCAATGTTAAATCTATTAATCGTATTTCATTTGCTAAATTATCTAGTAATGCTTTTTCATCTGTTAATCCTGCTTTGGCATCAATACTTAATAAGTCATAAGCAGCAAGTGCCGTATCTATTATATCTTGATTTCCAGCAACAACTGTTCCTGTTGTTAATGATAACACCACTGAATGATTTGCTGTAAATGTAGATATTTCTAATTCAACAACTTCTTGTCTTTCGATTTCATCTAATAAATTATCTAGTAATGCTTTTTCTTGTGTTAATAAACCTTGTGCTTCTGCACTTAATAAATCATAAGAGCTTAGTGCAGCTTCAACTATATCTTTATTACTAATCTCAACTATTTCAACAGTTAAAGAAAGTGCGATCGAGTTATCATTTATGTAATTTCCGATGTCGGCTACGACAACTTCTTTGGCGTCAATTTCAACTAATAAACTATCTAACAATACTTTTTCTGTAAGTAACTGTGTTTGTGCGTCACTACTAAGACTATCGTAAGCAGCAAGAGTTACTTCAACATTGCTACGATCAGTAATTTCAACTGTTCCGACAGTTAAACTTAAAACATAAGAATTGTTTGTTATAAATGTTGATATTTCTAATTGAATGGATACTTGTTTATTAACTTGTGCAAGCAAACTATCTAACAATGCTTTTTCTGTTGTAAGACCAGCTTTGGCGTCAACACTTAAAATATAATAATCAACGAGTGATATATCTATTACTGCTTGATCTCCAATAACAACACTTTCTGTTGTTAAAGATAATGCCACAAAATGATTTGACATAAATGTTGATATTTCTAAAACAACAGCTTCTTTTCTTTCAATTTCTGTAAGAAAACTATCCAATAAAGTTTTTTCACTAAGCAATCCTAATTTGGCATCATTACTTAATGCATCATATGCAGCTAAAGCAGCTTCAACAATAACTTTATCGCTTATAACAGCTGAATCAACTGTTATTGATAATGCAGAAGCATTATCCACTTTAAATAATGTTATCTCAGAAGCAACAGCTTCTAATCTTTTAATTTCAATAAATAGACTATCTAATAAGGCTTTTTCTGATGTAAGGTTTGTTGATGCGTCACTACTTAAATTTTCATATGCAACGATTGCTATTTCAACATAACTGCGATCTGTAATTTGAACAGTTTCGATTGTTAATGCTAACACATGTGCATTGTCATTTTTATATTTTGCTATTTCAGATGAAACAGCAACTTGTCGTTCAATTTCTAATAATAAACTATCGAGTAATGCTTTTTCTGTTGTAAGTCCTGCTTGTACATCAATATTCAATGTATTATATTCTGCAAGCGCTACTTCTACATAACTTCTATCAGTTACTTCAACAGCTTCCACAGTTAAAGCTAGAGCATAAGAATGTTCTAATATATATGCTGCAATGTCAGTTATAACTGTTTCTTGTCGTTCTATTTCTATTACTAAGCTATCTAATAGTGCTTTTTCTACGGCAAGTTCAACTTGTGCATCACCAGGTAGTGTATCAAAAGCGCTTAGTGCATCCTCAACTATTGTTTTATCACTTATTTCCACAGTATCTACTGTTAAAGCAAGCGCATATACATTAGTTGTTTTAAATGACGCAACGTCATTTGCGATTACTTCTAGGAGTTCTATTTCAACATGTAAACTGTCTAATAAAGCTTTTTCGGATACAAGTGCTGAATGTGCACCAGCACTTAATGTATCATATTGAGTTAATGCTGATTCTAAAATCGTTTTATCACTAATCTCAACCATTTCTAATGTTAATGCTAAAGCATCAGCATTAGTTGTTTTGAATAATGCAATTTCTTGAGCTACAGCTTCAAGTCGTTCTATCTCAACCAATAGACTATCTAACAATGTTTTTTCAGTTGTAAGTTCTGCTTGAGCAACTGTGCCTAAATTATCATAAGCAACTAATGCTATATCTACATAACTTCTATCTGTAACTTCTACCGTCCCTACAGTTAAAGCTAGTGTAATTGCATGATCTGATAAAAATATATTTACTTCTTGTTCCAATGTTAACGATACTAATCGTATTTCATTTGCTAAATTATCAAGCAAAGCTTTTTCTGCTGTTAATCCTGCTTTAGCATCAATACTTAATAAGTCATAAGCAGCAAGTGCAGCGTCAATGATCGCTTGATCACCAACAACAACTGTTACTGTTGTTAAAGCTAGTACAGCTGAATGATGTGATGTAAATGTAGATATTTCTAATTCAACAGCTTCTTGTCTTTCAATTTCTACGATTAAACTATCAAGTAGTGATTTTTCTGTTGTAAGTCCGAATTGTGCATCTACACTTAAATTATCGTAAGCAGCTAATGCTACTTCAACAATTGGTCTATCACTTATGTCAACAGTTTCTACTGTTAATGCAAGTTCATATGCATAATCCATTATGTAGCTAGCAATTTCTGAAGAAACTGCTTCTTGTCTTTCTATTTCTAATAATAAACTATCTAGTAATGCTTTTTGTATTGAAATTTCTGCTTGAGCTGTGGTACTTAAATTATCATATGCAGCTAGTGCTACTTCTACATAACTTCTATCTGTTGCTTCAACAGTTTCTACTGTTAAAGCGAGAGTGTATTCATTATTTGTTATAAATGTAGCTACTTCTAAAGAAACAGAAATTTGTCCGTCTATTTCTATATTTAAGCTATTCAATAATGCTTTTTCATCTGTCAATAATGCTTTAGCATCTATGCTCAATAAATCATATGCAGCAAGGGCAACATCGACAACAGCTTGATCACCTATAACGACTGTACCCGTTGTTATTGCTAATACAATTGAATGATTTGTTATAAATGTTGTAACTTCTACTACAATTGTTTCTTGTCGTTCTATTTCAACGATTAAACTATCTAGTAAAGTTTTTTCTACAACAAGATTTGCTTGAGCATCAACACTTAACATATCATAAGCAATGATTGCGGCTTCAACAATCGTTTTATCTAAAACTGTTACTGTTTCAGTTGTTAATGATAATGCGTATGCGTGTTCTACTTTATACAATGCTATTTCAGAAGCAACGGCTTCTTGTCGTTCGATTTCAGCTAATAAACTTTCTGACAACGCTTTTTCTGTTGCTAGTTCTGTTTGTGTATAAATACTTAACATATCATATGCAGCAAGGGCAGCTTCGACTATCAATCTATCTGTCACTTGAACAGTTCCCACAATTAAAGAAAGTGCAATGGCATGATCTGTTTTAAATAATGCTACTTCATTTGCAACTGCTTCTTTTACTTCGATTTCAGTTAACAAGCTATCGAGTAACTCTTTTTCTACTGCCAGTTCTGCTTGTGCATCAATACTTAATGTATCAAAGCCAGCTAAGGCTATTTCAACAAAACTCCTATCTGTCATTTCTACAGATTCAACATTTAGTGAAAGTGCATATGCATGATTACTATCAAATGATGATACTTCATTAGCGACTGCAAGTTGTTTGTTTATTTCGTCTAATAAACCATCAAGTAATGTTTTTTCTGTTGTAAGTCCGGCTTTCGCTTCTATGCTTAACGTTTCATATACGACCAATGCAGCTTCAACAATGATTAGATCATTTGTCGTTACAGAATCAACTGTTAATAATAATGCTTCAAAATGATCAGACTTAAATCCAGTGATTTCATCTTGGATTGTAACGTTTCTATCTATTTCAACGATTACACTATCGAGTAATGCTTTTTCTACTGCAAGTTCTACTTGTGCATCAACACTCAAAAGATCATAGGCATATAAAGCACTTTCGATAAATGGCAGATCCTCTATTTCAACAGTGTCTACTGTTAACGCTAATTCAGCAGAATAATTGTATTTAAACAACAACACTTCAATCGCTACTTCTTCTTGACGTTCAATTTCTTCTATCAAACTATCTAGTAACGCTTTTTCAGTTGTCAGTTCTGCTTGAACTGCAACACTTAAATTATCATATGCAGCAAGGGCAACTTCAACATAACTTTTATTTGATATTTGAACAGTTTCCACAGTTAACGCAAGTGCATATGCATGATCTGTAATAAATATCGCAACTTCTAGTTCTATTGTTAATGGAATGACTCTAATTTCATTTTCCAAACTATCTAACAATGCTTTTTCATCTGATAGTTCAAGTTTTGCATCGATGCTTAATAAATCATAAGCATCAAGTGCGGAATCAATAATTGCTTGATCCCCAATCACGACTGTACTTGTCGTTAATGCCAATACAATAGCATGATCTGTTGTAAAAGTCTCAACTTCAAGTTCAACTGCTTCTTGTCTTTCTATTTCAACTAGTAAACTATCTAGTAAAGTTTTTTCTGTTGTTAATCCAGTTTCCGCTTCAGGACTTAATAAGTCATATGCAGCAAGCCCTTCTTCAACAATTGCTCTGTCATTAATTTCGACACTTTCTACTGTTAATGCAAGTTCATATGCATAATCCATTAAGTAATCAGCAACTTCAGAAGCCACGGCTTCTTGGGCTGTAATGACAGCTAACAAATTATCAAGTAATGCTTTTTCAGATGTCAGTTCTACTTTTGCAAGGTTACTAAGATTCTCATAATCGGAAAGAGCCACTTCAACATAACTTCTGTCTGTTACTTCCATAGTACCAACTGTTAAAGCGAGAGTGTATTCATTATTTGTTATAAATGTAGCTACTTCTAAAGAAACAGAAATTTGTCCGTCTATTTCTATATTTAAGCTATTCAATAATGCTTTTTCATCTGTCAATAATGCTTTAGCATCTATGCTCAATAAATCATATGCAGCAAGGGCAACATCGACAACAGCTTGATCACCTATAACGACTGTACCCGTTGTTATTGCTAATACAATTGAATGATTTGTTATAAATGTTGTAACTTCTACTACAATTGTTTCTTGTCGTTCTATTTCAACGATTAAACTATCTAGTAAAGTTTTTTCTACAACAAGATTTGCTTGAGCATCAACACTTAACATATCATAAGCCACGATTGCGGCTTCAACAATCGTTTTGTTACTAATGACAACAGTTTCAACTGTTAACGCCAATGCCTCTGCATTGTTCACTTTAAACATCGCAACTTCAGCTGCAACAATTTCTAATCCATCAATTTCTAGCAACAAGCTATCTAATAACGCTTTTTCCGTCAATAGTTTTGCTTGTGCATCAGTGCTTAAATTATCATAATCAATTGACGCTAATTCAATATAACTCTTATCTGAAATTTCTACCGTTTCAAGGGTTAACGATAATGCATATGAGTTTTCTGTTAAATATAATAATAATTCATCATAGAATACTTCAATTCGTTCTATTTCAACTAACAAACTATCTAACAATACTTTCTCATCTGTCAATCCTGCTTGAGCGTCAACACTTAAAAGATCAAATGCAGCTAATGCAGCTTCAACATCACTCTTATCCACTATGTTAACTGTTTCAATCGTTAACCCAAGGACATAAGCATAATCTGATAGAAACGCTGTGATTTCAGCAAGTATAGCCTCTAGTTGTTCTATTCTAACCAACAAACTGTCAAGCAATGTTTTTTGATTTGTTAGTCTATCTTGAACTTCCTCACTTAAAGGGTCATAATCAGCAAGCGCAGCATCTAACAATGCTATGTCACCAAAAACGACTGTTTCTATTGTTAATCCCAATACTATAAAATGGTCTGTTAAAAATGTTATAACTTCTAATTCAACAGCCTCTAGTCTCTCAATTTCCACCAATAAACTATCTAATATTGTTTTTTCATCAATTAGTTCTATTTGAGCTTCCTCACTCAATAAATCATATGCTTCCAAAGCATCTTCTACATCTGGTCTGTCTTCAATCTCAACAGTTTCAGGTGTTAAGAGTACCACTAATGCATTTTCAGTTTTATACTTTTCTACTTCGTTTTCTATATCATTATTACTAAAATTACCTAAAAAACCAATAGGTACAAGTAAGATAAGCAAAAACAATACTAATGACAAGGATAATTTAGATTTCATAAATACCTCCAACCTAAAGTTTAAAAAACACAGCTACTATTATAAATAATCAAGCGTACTTGCAATTTATAATAGTAGCTATGTCTTAAGTATATTATAACACTCAGTAAAACTATCAGCTAACATTAATGAAAAAATTATGATTATTTAAATATATTTGTAGTTTTTTAAGAAACAAGTAAATACATGTGCTTCTTTTCAATTTGTCGGTTGAAGAACATATTATTACTCAATTGGTATGATGATACTTGAGTACCCTATTCATTTAAAAAGACTGAGTTTATCACATCCAATCCTTTTAGTAGCTCAGAATAATTCATACAAAAAAACGCTCGTCATCAATAATGATTTCAAGCGTTTATATTTATGTTATTTTTTTATTTAAAAATAATTGTATAGAGCAATCTATAGATTCATGAAAACTAACACGATTAAGAGTGTATCTGTAGAGGAAAAATTTTCAAATGAATTATGTTTTAACACTATAATAGCCAAAAAAGTTATTAAACCAAATACAATCTCAAAAATCCCATTGATTTGTTACTTATATGATCCCCTTTATGTTCAAATACATTTAGGATTCCATGCTAATTATTTTTTGTAAAGTGTGACAAAACTTTCTGTATTCTCGGTTAACTCAGCAATTTTGTATAAATCTGAAATTAGAAGCTCATAATTATATTTATGCAATTCTAAGAAAGATGTGTTTTCTAACATAAACATCGTAAACTCCCATAGTTCTTTGTTTTGATTACTTTCTGCCTTCTCAGCAATTTTTATAAATGCAGTCAAAGTAGACTTAATTATTGCAACATCATTGAAACCATACAACTTTATTTGAGCAAAGTGATCAAAAAGAATTCTAGAAAAATACTCTTTTTGTGCAATATGTCTAACATTATTTTGTTCATCTGAATATACTACTTGAGCAAGTATAGTAGTAATACCTTTTAATGCTTCTCCTAATTGATCTATACAAAAACATGCAGTTGCTGGATCTGTAGCGGTAGGTGGAAGAGCTCTTAAAGCTATTTCTGTTAACTTTTTAGTTCCAAAACCTAGACTATTATTTAGATTTGCCTCGTCACCTATTTCTACATATCTTATCAAATTTTTACTGAAATCTTCATTTAATTTTTTTACTTTGAAAATCTCAAAAAGTATGTCATCAATAAAAATGTATTCACCTATTTGTTTTTTTGACAAAATAATGCAATCTGAAATAGTTGCTAATTCAACTATCTTATTGTTATCATATGATTGAATATAACCATTACTTACACTTTTAATTTCTATAGATTCTTTTCCTAGTACCTCTAATAGATTTACGTCTTTTTTAAAGTGCACGTTAGGATCGGATAAAACAGAAGCCTCTTTGGCAGAAATTTCTGAAAGAATCTCTTTTCCTAATTCCTGAATATACAAATTGATTTGTACTGATCTTGATACAAAACGAATAAAGTAAACAAAAACGAAAACTGAAGCGATAAAAAGGAGTGTCCCTATTGGAGACGAGACCAATTTTGTCTCAGTACTTAAATTATTTAACAAAAAGAAACTTGTTATTGAATATACTAATATTCCTATTAAGAAGCCTAATATATGGAGTGTTTTTTTGTTGGCTAAAAAATCTTGAAGTGTTCTTGGAGAAAACTGTGCTCCATATACAGTTAAGACAACCATCATTAAAGAAATCGACATAGTAATTAGTGTAAGTAAACTACCTATCATTAATAAGAACAATTCATGTCCATATTGATAAGTTGTTAATAAGAAAAAATTTGAATTTGAGTTTGTGTTATTATACTCATATAAATAAAGCAACACTGCCAAAATGAAAAATAACAGCGAGTAAATAATTAAAGTGCTATAAAACCCTTTTAATTGTTTTTTTATGTAGTTAATCATACTAATAAACCTCCTAGAGTGATAAAACTTTTAAAGAAAAGAAAAAATATTCTGCTATATATATAATATACAACTTTGTGAGATATTTTTATAGAACTCTTATTGTCTAAGACACATATTAATTTTAATATACTACTAGTTAATGTCCAATCTATGTATTGTATGTCATATCTTTCAGAAATTTAAAAATCCCAACAGGGCTTTGTTACTCTATGTATAACATTAGTTGCAACTATTTATGATACGGCTCGTTGTTATTTATTCTAAATGAACGATATAGTTGTTCCAGTAAAATCATTTTCATGAGTTGATGAGGAAAAGTCATTTTAGAAAACGATAATAAATAATTAGATTTTCTTTTCAGTTCATCAGATAGTCCAAGTGATCCTCCAATTAAAAAAGTAATATGAGAATTACTGTATGTCTTAATATCTTCTATCTTTTTGGCTAAGTCTAAACTTGTAATTTCGTCCCCTTCAATTGCTAATGATATCAAATATGATTCTGGTAATTTGTTAATAATTCTTTCTGCTTCTTTACTTTTAATTATTTTGATATCTTTAGCTGATAAATTTTCTGGTGCTTGTTCATCTTTCACTTCGATGAACTCAAGTTTTGTATACTTTTTCAACCTCTTAGCATATTCTTTGATACCATCTATAAGATACTTTTCTTTCACTTTTCCAACAGTAATAATTGTTATTTTCATTATTTCACCTCTTCAATTTCTATTGTATACTCTAATTATACCATTGCATAAACAAAAGGGCTGAAAATTCTGCCCTTTACAAATCTTATTCAACAAATACATCGTTAAATTGCTTTGTGACTCTTATGAACGTAGTACACTTTGATAATTGTTTTAAAGTCGGAGCTCCCACATATGTACAAGTAGATCTTAGCCCACCAAGTATATTTAAAACACTGTATTCGATTTTACCTCTATACGGAATTCTAACAGTTCTACCTTCACTACTTCTATATTCAGCTACACCGCCATGATGCTTATCCATTGCAGTATCAGAACTCATACCATAAAATTCAACAAACTTTCTTTCACTATATCTTGGTTCTTTATTAGGACCTACAAGTCCAGTATGATACAGTTCAGTAATTACATCTCCTCCACCTTCATCATGTCCAGCAAACATTCCACCAAGCATAACAAAATCTGCACCCGCTCCAAATGCTTTTGCAACATCACCAGGAGACGTACAACCACCATCAGAAATGATATGGGCACCTAACCCATGTGCTGCATCAGCACATTCCATAATTGAACTTAATTGTGGATAACCAACTCCAGTTTGTATACGTGTTGTGCATACACTACCAGGACCTATCCCTACCTTAACAATATCAGCACCTCTAAGGATTAATTCCTGAGTCATATCTGCCGTAACTACATTACCAGCAATAATTGTATGCTTAGGAAATTCTTTTCTTACCTTTTGCACATAATCACCAAACGCTTCAGAATATCCATTTGCTACATCAATACAAATAAACTGGATACCTTTATGTTTATTTAAAATTTCTTTTAGTTTAGTATAATCTTTTCCACTAATTCCAGTACTAACAGCAAAAAAATTAGTATCTAACTCTGAATTATTGTAAGTATCTATTTCATAACTCTTTACAAGGCAAGTAAACAATTTATGTTTTTGAAGTTCTTTTGCAACAGACAATGTTCCAACTCCATCCATGTTTGCTGCCATAATAGGGATACCATGCCACTCATTCAAGCTATGTCTAAAAGTATACTTCCTTGTTAAATCCACTTGTCTTCTACTTGATAATGTTGATCTTTTGGGTCTGATTAAAACATCTTTAAAATCTAGTTTAATATCTGATTCCATTCTCATTTTAAACTACCTCCTTTGTATCCACTTTTTATTATAACAAATTATATTGAATTCCGAACCTAAAGACAAAAAAAAGAAAAATCAATTGATTTTTCTTTTTGTTTCTTTATCTTCATACATTAGGTGATCAGCTGAGTTCATTAATTCCTTAATAGGTATCGTACCATCTTGTTTAGCTACTCCAATTGAAATTCCAACATTACATGTAGTTTTCCCAAAAATCATATCCGCTTTTACACTTTCGATAATAGCATTTTTTATTCTATCAATAATTGAATTATCCATTAATTCAACCAAAACCACTACAAATTCATCTCCACCAAGCCTTGCTACTATATCTGTTGCTCTTACAGCATTTAAAATTCTTTTTGAACCTTCTATAAGTACCTCATCACCAATTTTATGTCCATATGTATCGTTCACTTTTTTAAATCCATCAAAATCCATAAATAATAATGTGAATTGTGTTTGTCTAGAATATAGGTATTCCAATGTCTCATGTAATTTTGATCTATTAGGTAAACCTGTAAGCATATCATGACTAGATGTAAACTGCAGAGTTTTAAGTTCCTTTTCTCTAGCAAATAGTATTTCATCCAATAATCTAGAGAATACAAATGCTACTAATACAAATGATAGTGTAAACAGTAAATATATTCTAAAGGTAGAAATAAAGTCTTCAGATGTATTAAATTCTAATTCACCAAAAATTGTTAATGAGCTATTTTCAGTTACAACTTCTACATCAAAATTTGTAGAATTTGTAATTGCTTTTGCTAAGGTAAGATTTGATATTAATAATGAAGTATAAACTTCATCTTCATATTCTACTTGCTCAATAGAATCATTATTAACATCAAAGATATTATAATCATGATATTTTGTAAATACTTCATCCTTCTTATCATCAAACATAAAGCCATATTCTTTATCCTTATCTACTGAATGAATGAAATATCCATCTTCATTTATCACTTCAAACTGTAAGCCTGAAGAATACTCACTTTCATCACCATGGAATAACTTATCAGTTAAATAGTTTAATATCAACATACCGTATTTTGTCCCATCATCCTTGTACAATGTTGTAGATAATCTCAACATTGATTTTGGGACTTCACCAATGTATTCAATCTCACCATTTTCTACATTTAAATCAAATTTACTCATATATACAGTATCATCACTTAAATTGATTGCATTCGTAAAATAATACCTAGTTGCTTTGTTTTGTAAATCTGACTCTAAAGTAACATTTGGTCGACCATTATTATAATTTACACGAATAACTTCTTGTCCTGTATTATCTATAATTCTTATTTGATCATATGTGTTTCTATTCTTCATCCAAAACATCAAATCATCTTCAATATCAGAACGCTTCTCTAGTGATGTAAATACAGTCTTTCCATCTACAATATCCAAAACATCTTTGCTAAGTATTAAATCTTCCATTAGTAATAAATCAGTTGCAACTGATGCTATTCTAACATCAATTTCATTAGAATATGTCTTCAAATCACTTATGGTAGAATCTAGAAGTTTTTGCTCTAAATTGTTTATTCTAAAAAAGAATAATATATACATAGAAACGACAGCTAATAAAGCTGCCAATCCAAATATTATTAAACCTCGTTTTGTATTTTTATAAAGTAGAATTCTCATATACCATCACAGCCTTCTTACAAATATTGCACATTATTTTGCATACTTACTTACTAACCTATAATAGTATAAAATATTTTATACTTAATATCAATAGTGAGTCTAAGACAATACAATTAAAAATTAATTATATTCTTCTAAGATATCCATCAATACCTCGGGATAATCTGTAATAATTCCGTCACAGCCTAATTCAATTAATCTTCTCATTTCATCAGGATCATTAATTGTCCAATAATGCACTGCCATATTATGTTTATGAGCTGCATTAATAAGTAATTTTGTAGATAAATTCAAATCCCCAATAACTGGAAGATTAAACTCGGTAGGTATTTGTAATGCAGCATACCCATTTGGTTTATAAAATATTGATGTGAAAGAGTATGCTCCAATAATAAACTTTTGTGCTTCTGCATGTGATGTTGATATAGCCATTTTTGGGTAAGTACTTGTAATGTACTCACTGATATCCTCAAATGCAGTAGCTGCTAATACAACATCAAGTTTATCTCAATGGGGTGCTGGCGCTGATGCCATGCATGCCGAACGAGTGATTGGCCTGATCAAAGAGTTCTGACGACTGGAGCAGTGCCTTCGACGGAATACAGCCCACGTTCAAGCAAGTCCCGCCGAGACGTACCTGGCCTTTCGGATCGGCGT
>ERZ767114.328-NODE-328-length-28282-cov-3.478745_pt1 | contig 28282 bp, 16 predicted proteins | sample MGYA00374952_ERZ767114 | MGnify/ENA primary metagenome ERZ767114 (study PRJEB28939, sample SAMN06267156) | marine metagenome | isolation source: Columbia River Estuary | place: USA:Columbia River Estuary, USA | collected 2012-05-05 ...
AGGTGCTCAGAATTCTGAGCACCCTACTAAAAATAGCTAATTATAACCTCTATTTTTTGATGAAATTGTATGAAAAATTGCTTTTGTTATTTACTACATTCAATATGTAATTTCCAACGCTTAACGAACTTACATTTATTGGATTGTTGTTAATTCCACCTTTCAAAATTAACTTTCCATTCATATTTAATATCGTATATGTTCCTTCGATATTACTTACGTTGATAAAATCTACAGCTGGATTAGGGTAAACTGTGACTATTGGTGAATCCATAGATTTACTACTTGTTGCCGTTGGTAATAATACTCTATCTAATACATGAACTACACCATTATCTGAAAGAAGATCTGCAGATGTAACATTGGCATCGTTAATCATTACTCCCATTGATAAATCTACTGTAATATTTTGTCCATTTAAAGTGGTTACAGTACCATTAATTAAGTCTGTTGAAAGTACTTTTGAATCTAATGCATGATATAATAAAATATTTGTTAAATCTGGATTTGCTAAAACACCAGCTAAATTAGTTCCAAGGGCTACAGCTAAATCGTTAAAAGCATCATCGGTTGGTGCAAATACCGTGAAATTTCCATGTGGGTTGGTTAAGGTAGATAGTAATTCTTCTTGAATTACAGCTGCAGTAAGAGATGTAAAACCATTATCAATTGCTATGTCAACAACTGTTTCAGATGGTAATACTACTTCATTAATTACATGTACCACACCATTATCTGACGTTAGGTCTGCAGTCGTTACTTTTGACTGATTAGCAAATACTCCATTATTATTAACAGAAATTTTGATAGTATTGGTATTACTTACTGGCTGTACAATTTGACCATTAGTTAATCCAGTTGAAACTACTTCTGACCCAATTACATGATATTTTAAAATATCAGCTAAGTTAGGTAATGCTAATATGTCATTAAGTGTAACGCCAAGTTTTAGAGCCAATTCATCGAATGCAGCATCTGATGGTGCGAACACAGTAAGCGATGATAATGGGTTAGTTAACACAGGTAATAAACCTTCTTTTACAACAGCTGTAACTAAAGTTGTAAAACCATTGTCTATAGCAACATCTGCAACAGTTTCTATTGGTAATAATACATCTGAAACTACATGTACTACGCCGTTAGTTGCAGTTAAGTCTGCGGTAGAAACTTGAGAATGATTTACAAAAACTTTACCAGTACTTGTTTTAGTTAGTTTCAAAGTGTTAGTTGTAGACAAGGGATTAACTATCGCTCCATTACTAATACCAGTTGAAAGAATTGTAGAACCCAAAACATGATATGTTAATATATCTGAAAGGTTTGGGAGTGCTAAAAGACCTGAAATTGTGGTATTTAACGCGGTTGCTAATTTGTTAAATGCACTATCGTCAGGAGCAAAAACTGTACAATTAGTGTTTTGTCTAAGGGCTGCATCTAAACCCTCCTGTAAAAGAGCAGTTTCTAAATATGTATGGTTTGGAGATGTAGCAATCACATCGTCAAATACATTTGTTTGTGCTACTGAAAAGTTACTTACTAATAAAAGTGTAATCAATAATTTAAAGTTGAATTTATAAAATTTTTTCATTTTGTTTAGTTTTTGTTGTTAAATATTAAACAAAACTATAAAATTAAAATAATATAAAAATTAACATATGATAAATTCGTTTTTTAAAAAAAATGAAAACTTAATAGTTTTAATTTTAATGTATTAACTTTATTTAAATGAAAGATAATCTATCTATTGATACTGAATTTTTTAGAGTTGAGAGAATTGGTTTTGGTAAAAGACTTTTTTCTTCGTTTTTAGATTTAATAATTAGTATTATTCCAGGAACAATTTTAGGTATTTATGCAGGTGCTGCAATGGCAGCTTTTTTACTTGATTTTTTTTATGATGATGCTCAAATTCAAACTTTTCAATCTGGATTCTCTGCAGATATTGCAACATCTCTTATTGGATTTATAGCATCTTTAGCTGGAATAGCTTTTACTTCCGTTTTCTTTTATATAATGGAGGGTTTTACCGGACAAACACCTGGAAAAATGATTCTTGGAATTACAGTAGCTAATATGAATGGGGAAAAAGCATCATTAGATAAGCTTCTATTAAGAGCATTTATTAAAGTAACCGGATCAGTAGTAAGAATTGCTGGAATTGTAATAACACTAGGTTGCTTTTTAGTATTAGGTATTAAAAAACAAGCTTTGCATGATATAATCTGCAAAACAGCTGTCTTTAACAAATCTGATATTAAATAATTTAGCTCACCTTTATTTTGGAAGCAAGTTCTTTAGCTCTTTCTACAAGTACTTTAACATCTTGTTTCCCATAAGTTAACGTAATTGCCATCCTTCTAAATGGTCTACTGGTTGGTTTTCCAAAAATTCTTAAATCTGAATTAGGCGAATTCATTGCTTCTATTAATCCTGAAAATTTAGGTTGTTCGCTCGATGAATGATGAGCTAAAACAACTGCAGAAGCTCCATTGTTCACAAGCTTTATTTCTGGAATCGGAAGACCAAGTACAGCTCTTGCATGTAATTCAAATTCACTAAAATTTTGAGTTCCAGCTAGTGTAACCATTCCCGTGTCGTGCGGCCTAGGAGATAATTCGGAAAAATAAGTAGCATCTTTTGTAATAAAAAACTCCACTCCCCAAATTCCAGCACCACCAAGTGAATCAGTTACCTTCTGGGCCATTTCTTGAGCTTCTTTTAAACGTTCATTAGCCATAGTCATTGGCTGCCAGCTTTCTTGATAATCACCTCTTTCTTGTCTATGTCCTATTGGTGGACAAAATAGTGTAGGGCCATTATTTTGAGTAACTGTTAGAAGTGTAATTTCATAATCAAAGTCAATAAATCCTTCTACTATTACTTCTAATAAATCTCCTCTTGAACCGTCCAATGCATAATCCCAAGCCTTTTTTATATCCGACTTAGTTTTAATTACAGATTGACCTTTACCTGAGCTAGACATCAAAGGTTTTACTACACAAGGATATCCACAATATTCAACACCACTTTCTAATTCACTAAATGAAGTTGCATAACGGTAAGGTGCTGTTTTAATAGTTAAATCTACAGCAGCCAAGTCTCGTATAGATTTTCTGTTCATTGTGTAATTTGCTGCCTTAGCACTTGGAACAACAGTAAAACCTTGCTTTTCATAATCATAGAATCTTTCGGTTCTAATAGCTTCTATTTCCGGAATTATTAAATCTGGTTGATGTTTTTCTACAAGATTATCTAATGCATCTCCATCAAGCATATTAATAATCTCTTTTTCATGCGCTACTTGCATTGCCGGAGCATGGTCATAACTATCTACAGCGACAACGTATTGACCCAATCTTTGACATGCAATTACAAATTCTTTCCCTAATTCTCCTGATCCTAATAATAATATTTTCTTCATAAAAGTTATTTTAACTAAGATTGTATTTTTTTTCAAACAAAGGTTTTAGAAAACTAGGCTTAACTTTTGACAATTGGTAATAAGGATGTTGAGTGGCGCCAAAGCCTCTAATAAATCTTTCTATAGACTCTACCATAGTTCCTTCAAAATCAAATTCTTGAGCAAAAGAAGAAGCAAATTTTACGGATTCCCACATGATTAAAGTCATAGCTTCACTATTTCTAAATGCTGGATTACTTCCTCCAACTAAATAATAAACAGTTTTCTTATTCCAGACAAGTAAAATCCCAGAATGAATATTGTTTTGATTGTCTTTAGACATTAATATTTTACAGCAACTATTAGCTTTACATACTTTAAATAAGCTGATTAAGTTGTCTTTAGAATATGGAATATTTAAATTCTGTCTTTGGAAAGTCATGTCTATTAATTCATGTAATTTTGAAACATCTTGTGATTCAAATACCTCCAATTTTTTTTCTGCCTTATTAATATTTTTTCTAGTGTTAGAGCTTAAATTCTCTAACAAAATTGATTCCTTTTCATAAATTTCTTTAAGAATATAGGTGTATCTAACAGAACTTTTATAGCCTTTCCAAACAAATGGTAAAATATTTTTTATACTATGGTGAAGTTTAATTACTGAAATATTAGCTTTTGGTAATTGGTTAATCAAATAGTTTAAAGCCTCTTTTTCAAAAGAAAGCTTAGTATTGTTTTTTTGTCCTTTGGGATAAACAAGCCATGGGCCTAAATGCTGAGATAAAATAGGAAGGCCTAAAAATTTAAAACCAAGTTTTTTTTTATGATAATAAGGTAGAACTCCAAATATTTCATTGGATTTTCTATAGATAGCTACATCCCAATTATCTTTACCAGCTAAAGAATTAAGCCACCAGGGTTGAAAAAAAATAGGTAGTTGATTATTTTCGCAAAAATCCTTGTAATATGTTTTATTTTTTTTCAAAAATATTTAATAATTTATAATGAAAAAGTCTAATTCATTACCAATATAATTTCTTTAATTCTTTAATTATGATAGAAATTAATTTCTTATCAAATTGAAAATCAAAGTCATTTGCTATTAGCATTCTGACATTATAAGAGCCAAGAGCTAATCTTATAAATGATTTATTATCATATTTAACTGGCTGACCAATTATAATTTTCTTGAAGTCAAAAAAATCATTTCTTTCCTTTGCACATATCTCAAGATATAAAACTCTAAGCTCATCATCGGTTAGTAAACTACCATTAGGATGTTTTACATTAAATGAAACAATTGATCTATTAGTAAACTGTTGATCTGGCATTAATTCAAAATAATCACTTTTAATTTGAAGTTGACTAATAATAAATGCATTCCATCTATCTACAGACATTGTCACCATATCTTCACCATAAAAAGATAATAATTTCATTTCGCTGATAGCAGCTTCCCATCTTAAAAGAGTTCCGTAGTTTTCATTATGACGGAATTTACTTCTTAATTTCGGATGATTCGATGGTATGTCAGAAGTGCTGAAAATTTTTAAAAATGGTTCTACTGCTTCATCAGTAATATTTACCAATTTAGAGGTGATGGTTTTTGGAACTAAAAGTGCACCACAAAAAGGAGGAGATTGATAAAACTTAGAACCTGTAAGCATTACCATACAATTTAACCTTAGAAGATTATTTAGGAGCTTCTGGGTGGTTCTCATTTGACAAACATCAATTACCCAAAAACAATTTTCATTAGCTCTAGGAATCATAGAGATATTATCTACAATACCTGATTTACTTCCAATAACAAGATTTGCTATGACTTGGTTTTCGTTACTTTTATTCTCTATTATATTAAGAATTTGAGCTTTATGATTTAGTATCTTTCCCTCAATATCTCTTGCAGGAAATGCTTGTTGACTGATTTTAACATCATCGTGAATATTTTCATTTTTGACAACATTTTCTTCAAATTGATTAGTACCAAAAAAAAATTCACCTTTAATAGCTGTATTTGATCCTGTTCCTAATTCTTCAGGACATGTTACTACACTAAAAATTGGCTTTTCAGGATTAATAATTCTTGAAAACATAATAGGAAAATAACAAAGATCGCTTCCAGAGGGAGCATAGAAAATATCAAAGTCATTTGAGGAGTTTACATCGATTAATTTTTTAAGTTGTTTTTGTTGCTGAATTAGAAGTTTATCATAATTATCTTTTTTAAGTCTATTGAGCATTTTATCAACTGCACGTTTGCTGTCTAAATTCAAATTCGACATTGTACATGAACCTCTGTTAAACACAGATTCATATATAAGAGGATTTCCATGGTACTTATTTAACCCGTTATCTTTTAGCTTGATACGCTCATCTCCGCCTTTTACAATATCATTAATGTCCATATTTAACTTAATACCACAAATAAATGTAATTTAAGCTAGAATAAATATTATTTACATACTAATTTTTTAATAAATAATAACAATAAATTTAGAAAGATCGAACCTTATTGTTAATTTTACAATATGAACAGAATTGGTATACTAACTAGTGGCGGTGATTGCGGAGGATTAAATGCTGCGGTGAGGTCTATTTTTTACAGAGCTCACGATAAATATAATTTAGAGGTATTTGGAATTTTAGAGGGTACCGTTGGCCTAATGAATCGACCTCTGTCGTATATAAAGCTTGACTACAATACTTTTTCTGGCAATTTATTAAGACAAGGTGGAACTTTTTTAGGAACAACTAATAAAGGAAATCCATTTAAATTTCCAATGCCAGATGGTACATTTAAAAATAGAACACAGGAGATAATAGATGGTTACAATGAACTTAATCTTGATGGTTTAATTGTAATCGGTGGAGATGGTAGTATGAAAATCATAAAAGACATTGCTGACCAAGGAAATATGAATATTGTAGCAATACCAAAAACAATTGATAATGATGTTGGAGCTACTGAAAACTCAATAGGATTTCATACTGCTGTGAGTGTAGCAACAAATGCTTTAGATAATTTACAATTTACCGCAGCAAGTCACAAAAGAACTATGATTTTGGAAGTGATGGGAAGAGATGCTGGACATATAGCTCTTAACGCTGGTATTGCAGGTGGAGCTGATGTTATTTTAATTCCTGAAATAAAATATTCTATTGACGGTATTATATCCAAGTTGAAGAAAATGAATAGTCATGGTATTAATCACTCTTTAGTTATTGTTGCTGAAGCAGTTAAGCAAGAAGATGGGAATAATAGTATGGTTAAATTTGCTGATGGGGAAGAAAGACTTGGTGGAATAGGCACTTACGTTGCGCATAAAATAATGGAAAAATCATCTGTTGAATGTAGAGTTACAACTTTAGGTCATGTACAAAGAGGAGCTCCTCCTACAACTCAAGATCGCATTTTAGCAAGTGCTTTTGGGGTACACGCGGTTGACCTGATTGCACAAAAGAAATTTGATAGAATGGTTGCTTGGAGCGATAGAAAAGTTGTAGACTTTCCTATTCTAAAAGGTATCGAAACTTATAAAAAAGTTGAAATCGAAGATTCTCTTGTTAAAACTGCATTAGCATTAGGAATATATCTTGGAGATATTAATTAATAATATTTTCATCTCTAAATAATAAATTACATTTATATTATTATGCAAGTCTTATAATAAAAACATAGGTTTCAAATGAATGTAGCAATAATTGGAGGAGGTGCCGCAGGTTTTTTTTCTGCAATAAATGTAAAAGAAAATTATCCAAAAGCTGAAGTCGTTATATATGAAAAAAATAAGAAATTACTTGCCAAAGTTAAAGTTTCTGGAGGTGGAAGATGTAATGTTACCAATGGATTAAAATCTATAAGTAATCTCTACAAGGCTTATCCAAGAGGAGGGAAAAAAGTTAAAAAAATATTAGAAGAATTTAACACTACAGACACTATTAATTGGTTTGAAAGTAGAAATGTTCCACTTTATACTCAAAGTGATAATAGAGTATTTCCAAAATCAGATAATTCACAATCCATAATTGATTGTTTATTTAAAGAAATTAAAAAAAATTCTATTTCCATAGAAATAGGTGTTAATGTAGAAAAAATTATTGTTTTAAAAAAAAATATACAACTCAATTTTAAAAACTCTAAAAAAGCAAAAATTTTTGATAAAGTTATAATAGCCTCTGGTGGATCACCTAAAATTGATGGTCTTAATTGGTTAAAAGAGTTGGGGCACAAAATTGAACCACCAGTACCTTCTCTATTTACGTTTAACAATCCCAAAAATCCAATTACAAAAATGATGGGACTAGTTGCTGAAAACACAAGAGTAACAATTCAAGGTACTAAACTGTTCTCAAGTGGTCCACTACTTATTACACATTGGGGGTTTAGTGGACCTGCAATACTTAAAACTTCTGCTTTTGGAGCTAGAATACTAAGCGAAAAAAAATATCTATTCAATATTCAAGTAAATTGGGTTAATGAAACTAATAATGAAAAAATAGAAATTGAATTAAATGAAATTAAGAAGAGACATTCTAAAAAAAATATTAAAAATTTAAGACCATTCAATCTTCCTGTAAGATTATGGAGCTTTTTAATTGAAAAAAGTCAAATAAGTTCAGAAAAAAAATGGAGCGAATTAGGAAATAAAAGCATAAATAAATTAGTGAATCTACTAAGTAATGATATTTATCAAATTAATGGAAAAACAACATTTAAAGATGAGTTTGTAACCTGCGGAGGGGTAAGTTTGGATAGTATAAATCTAAAAACTATGGAAAGTAACATATGTAAAAATCTGTACTTTGCTGGTGAAATTATGGATATTGATGCTATTACAGGTGGATATAATTTTCAAGCTGCGTGGTCTACCGGCTTCATAGCAGGAAAATTAAAAGGATAACTTATTTAAAATCGTCAAGATTAATAGTGAACAACAAACCGAAAATATTATATGAAAAATATAAAGAATTAGTTTTTAATGTTGCCCTTCATTATACACAAAACATAGAAGATGCTGAAGAAATCACTCAAGACGTATTTATTTCAATTTTTGAAAATATCAAAGATTTTAGAGAAGAATCTACATTAAAAACTTGGGCTTACCGAATTACAATAAATAAATCTTTAGACTTCTTAAAATCAAAAAAAAGATTGAAAAGAATTTTCTTTTTTAAGAGTCTCAAAATTGATGATCAAGAAAAAAAAATCTCAATTCCAGAAATTAATCACCCAGGCGTAATATTAGAAAATAAAGAAAGTGTAAATGCAATTTTTAACGGCATAAATAAGTTACCTACAAAACTTAAAACAGTTATTATTCTTTTAAAAATCGAAGGAAAATCCCAAAAAGAAACTGCAAAAATTATGCAGTTATCTGTAAAGGCAATAGAGTCATTATTTCATAGAGCCAAAAAAAAATTATCTATAATATTAAAGGATAATGAAAGATAAAGTCGTCAATATAACATTATAATGGATAAAAAATTAAACATATTAACTAAAATAGAAAGAGTTGAAGTCCCAGAAAGAGTATATAGTAACTTGATTCAAAAGATAGAGTCTAAAAAAAATACTTTTTCCTTAAATTTTTTATTAAAGGCAGCTGCGATAAGCCTACTTGTAATATCAATAGATTTATATTTAATAGATAAGTTTAATTACTTTAACACTTCTAATGAAATTAATTATGAGATTTACTCACTAAGTAATGGTTTATATGAAAAATAATACTAAATTTTTGATAGCTGTTATCGTCGGTTTATTAATTTCTAATATACTACTAGTTGGATTTTTAATTAATAAAAGTAATAATCAACAAGTAAGAAAATTACCTAAGACTTTAATTATTAACAGATTAAAGTTAAATAATCATCAAATTGATTTATATCAAAATTTAATAAAAAAGCACAGAAATGCTATTAATCCTACTAGAAATAAAATTCAAAAAAATAAAAAATTACTATACAAAGGCTTAAATAATAATGAGAAAATAAACGATTCAATTTTTTCTATTATTAAGGTTCTAAATAATAAAATTGAATTAATAAACTACAATCATTTTATGGATATAAGAAATATTTGTGATGATAATCAACTGAAATTATTTAATGACTTATCCAAAGATTTAAATAGAATTTTCTCCAAAAAACCCCCAAAGCCAAGAAAATAAATACAATATATAACGGTGTTTATTTTATTAAAATATCGAATGGTCTAAATATAATTTCTAGAAAAGTAATTGTAAACAGATAAAGATTTTATTTCGGAATTTAACGTTGCTAAATTGCATTTACTTAGATTTATAAAATGCAAATAGGTATCGATAGTTTTGCCGCAACAGAATCCACGAATTCCAGGAATGGAAAACAAAATGCTGATTCTATTAAAAAGTTAATAGAAAGAATTAAAAAAGCAGATGAAGTTGGATTAGATGTCTTTGGTGTTGGTGAGCACCACAGAGAAGAATTTTTAGACAGTGCTCCTCATATTATATTATCTGCAGCAGCTGCACAAACTAAGAATATAATTTTAACTAGTGCTGTCACTGTTTTAAGTGCAGCTGACCCTGTTAGAGTTTTTCAAAATTATGCAACTTTAGATTTAGTATCAAACGGAAGAGCTGAAATTATAGCTGGAAGAGGATCGTTTACGGAAGCTTTTGAATTATTTGGATATAAATTAGATCAATACGATGAACTTTATGAAGAAAAATTAGAGTTATTAATTGAAATTCAAAAAAACGAGAAGGTTTCTTGGAGAGGGAATCATAGGCCCGCATTAAATGATCAATTAATTTTTCCAAGACCATTACAAACCCCATTACCTATTTGGGTTGGGGTTGGTGGAACACCTCAGTCATTTCTAAGAGCAGGTAATTTAGGATTGCCATTAATGATTGCCGTTATAGGTGGAGAAACTCATAGATTCAAACCATTAATTGATATGTATAAAGAGGCTGGAAGAAGAGCAGGCCACTCACCAGATAAGCTAAAAGTAGGATTACATTCACTAGGTTATGTTGCAGAAAGTCATCAAGAAGCAATTGAAAATTATTTTCCTGGATACGCAAAAACATTTACTAGAATTGGGAAAGAACGTGGTTGGCCACCAGTAACTCTTCAAAGGTTTAAAGATCAAAATGGTCCAAGTGGAGCTTTAATGATTGGAAGTGCTGATGAAATATCACAAAAAATATTAAACCACAGTAGAGCTCTTGGTGGTATTTCTAGATTTACATTTCAAATGGATAATGCCGAACTTTCTCATAAACAACTTTTAAAATCTATCAAGTTAATTGGAGAAAAAGTTGCTCCTTACATTAGAGAAAATGAATAGCTTATTTTTATATTTCTTATCTTTACAAGATGTCTGATTACACAGTTGCTGTAAAATATGCTATGCTTTTTTTTATGATCACCATGCTTATTGAATGGGTCGCTTCAAAAATCATGAAAGTAAAAGTCTATAATACCTTAGACACAATTTCTAGTGTAAGCTCAGGAATGACTAATAATATTAAAAGCATACTAAAACTTTCAGTAGTTGTTATAAGTTACCAATGGATGTATGACCATTTATCAATATTTGAAATTGAATCTTCGTGGTGGGTATATATAATTGCATTTATTGGTATAGATTTTGCCAATTATTGGACTCACCGCTGGAATCATGAATACAATATATTATGGAATAGGCACATTATTCATCATAGTAGTGAAGAATATAATCTCGCATGCGCTTTACGACAAAGTATTTCTTCTATAGTTCAAATATATTTCTTTTTGTATATTCCATTAGCCGTAATTGGGATTCCTACAAAAGTCATTACCGTTCTTCTTCCTTTACACTTGTTTGCTCAGTTTTGGTACCATACAAAGCTTATTAAGCATATGGGGTTTTTAGAAAAGATTATTGTTACTCCATCTCATCACAGAGTTCATCATGCTATAAATTCAATTTATATTGACAAAAATTATGCATCCATATTTATATTTTGGGACTTTATGTTTGGTACTTTTCAAAAAGAATTAGCTAGTGAGCCACCTGTATATGGAATGCTAAAACCAGCAAGAACATGGAATCCGATTTTAATAAACTTCACACATGCTTTACAACTTTTTAAAGATGCTTTTAGAACTAAAAACTTCATAGATAAATTTAAAATATGGTTTATGCCTACTGGATGGAGACCTAGTGATGTAGAAACATTATATCCAATTGGAATTATTAAAAACCCCTATGATTATGAAAAATATAATCCTAAAAAAAATAGATTTATAAATTTCTGGTGCAGCTTTCAGCTTATAATTCATCTTGGAATGCAATTTCATATTATATATCTAATTAATATTTTAGGGGAAGGGGAAGTTAATATTGATGGTATTCTTAGTGGATATCAAATATTAATCTTTTATGGATTATTTTTCACTATTTCTATATGGTCATTTACTTTGTTAATGGACCAATCTAAGTTTGCTTTGGTATTAGAATTAGTCAAAAACTATATAGGTTTTACAATAATATTTTATTTTCCGGAAGCTTTAAACGTCTATCAAGGAATTAATATTCCATACTTATTTGTGGTTTATTACTTGATAATATCCCAATTTATAACAATATATTTTTACTTTAAAATTAAAAAAGATGAAAAAATCACAGGTTTAGAAACCTCTTCTTGAATTGAATTTACTGTAACAGGGCATTGAACGATATTTGTTTTTATGATGTCTTTTATTTCTGAATAAGCCCTGAAAAAGTCCACCCTCAATACTTTCAATTATAATTGAAAATTCATTAGTTCCACCCGAGTAAGCTCCTAATTCAGAAACAGTAAAATCTCTACTATAAGACATTGTTAAAGATAAATTAGACTTTTCAAGCACTTTTTGATAACCAAATATGAAGTAAAGGGCTTCGAATTTATCTAAGTCTGTTGATACGGTAGACATTTGTCTTCTATAAAAAAGACCTAAATGCAAAGGGTTTATCCAAGCTTCAACAAGTCCAACCTGTAAGGTTGATAAATTCCCTTGAGAAACTAATAATGCTGAATGCTTTATGCCACCAGATAGTTTAGATTTATTAAATGGCCATAACATTGAGCCATGAAAAGTAAACCTTCTTTTAGTTTTATAAACACCATTATTAACAAAGCTATTTGATCTTTGGACAAATTCGTGAACTGCTAAACCTAACTCTAAATCTAAATCAACAGGCAAGTTAAATCTTCTAGATTTAGTTCCTCGTTTAAGATGATAAGTAAGAACGGTTCCTAAAGAAAGGTTAGAAGATTTAAATTTATCGCTGTTTGGAATAACAAATGAAGTACTATTAATGTTACCCAAATAAGGATCTAATTCGTCACTAAAAACTAATTTTGACCAGTCTATTCTTCGGGTAATATTTTGGTAATGAAAACCAAATTGCCAAGCTAATGGACTAGGGAAAACATCAAAAAGTCTGTATGCACCACCAAAGTGGAATCTATCAGTTCTAAAATAGCTTTCTCCTTCTGTACTTGTTGAATAAAGCATTGAAACAGATGAATTAGACTGATTTTGCCATGAGTCAAAAGAAACTGAAGTTGTATTAAACTTTCCTGGTATTTTAGACCATTGATTCTTATTATTTATAATTAACCTATAGTTATTATCCATTCCTGACATCGCAGGATTTAAATAAATAGGATTAAAATAGAACTGGCTAAAAACAGGTTCTTGTGCTATATAATTAGCAGAAAATATTAATAAAATTAATATGTTAATTATCTTTTTCATTATTTATCTGATAACAGTTAAAGTTCCTGTTTTTCTTAAAACATTTTCTTCAATTGGCTTTTGTCCTCCCCAAAAACTATCATCTTTAAACTGAGCTTCTACTTTCCATATGTAAACGTCAGGTTCAACACCAATACCTTCATATTTACCATCCCAACTTTCTGTTGGTTGACCTTCGTCGTCAAGGGCTGTACTTTCCCAAATAACATTTCCAAAAAGATCAAATATTTCAATTTTATAGTAGTTCATTCCCGTTCCTTTTGGAATAAAACGTGAAACCTCAAAATTGGTTGCTTCTGGAGAAATAGCATTTGGAATATATAATGCTTTTTTAAACTCTATATATAAATCCTTAGTTAAGCTATCAATACATTCGTCCGTGTTTGTAGTATATAATGTGTAATAATAAGTTCCATCAAACGAATATTTATAATAATATGTAGGTGTTTCTAAATTAGAATCATCTCCAAATCCAAAGTCCCAAAAATAAGAACTAGCACCTAAAGAATTATTAATAAACTCAATAGTTCCACTAAGAGGTTCTAAACCCTGTATATGGTTAAAAGTAAAGTCTGCTGTTGGTGATGGAAGAATGACTAGATTATTATTGAGTAGTGTGTCTGAACAGCCACTATTAGTATTGTAAGCAAATAAAGTAATATTAAACTCTCCACTGGTATCAGAAACAAACATTGAAGAATCCCCCTTTAAATTAATTCCATTGCCTAAATCCCAAATCAAAGAATCTGCAAAAAGAGAATTTGAATATAAAAATGAAGTATCTCTTAAGCAAATAGAATCTTTGAAATTTGATTGTGCAACAGGAACTTGATTAAATATAACGTCAAAAGGATTAATAAGAGTATCAAAACAATTAAAATTATTAAATGAAACTAGCTGAATGTTGAAAACTCCAACAGAATCGTAAGTGATTGTTACAGAATCAGCGTTAGATAATTGTCCATTTCCAAAGTCCCATTGAATGTTACTTCCTGGGGAAGAGGTATTTATAAAGTCTACTATAATTGGCAAATAACAGGGGTCAGTATCTACATAGCTATAATTTGAAATTGGAGATGGATTGATAACAATTGATTTGGAAATTGAATCTTTACAACCTTCTAGATCTTGTGCAATTAGCTTAATTGAATAATTACCAGAATTCTGGAAAAGATGAGAACCACTAAAAAAAGATCCCGTAGATCCGTCATCAAAATCCCAGAAATAATAATTAGAATATACTGAATTATTAGTAATTAATGAAGTGTAAGGTTCACAAGCAATTGTTGTATCAAGATTAAAAATTGCTTCTGGCTTAGAATTTACTGTAATAACTTTAGCAGTAGAATCCTTACATCCTGAAATATTTTCTCCAACTAAAGAAACTTGATATGTTCCATTATTATTAAAAATAAAAGACGTTGAATCTTTTTGAATATCATTTCCTAGACTATCGAATGTCCATGTAAAAAAGTCTCCTCCTGAAGATAAATTTGTAAACAAATAATTTGATGGTAAGACACAAGTGTCTTGTTTGAAATAACTAAAGTCTACTTGTGGAATTGGTAAAATATTTACAGTATTTCTGGAAGTATCTAAACAACCATATGAATTCATTACAACAAGAGAAATGTCATAAGAACCAGAATTATTATAAGAATAAGAATTAAAATTTGGATTATTAGTTGTAGCTCCATTTCCTAAATTCCAAGAATTTAAGACGGCACCTGTAGAATTATTGACTAAAGAATAAGAGGCTGGTAAAACACAAGAGTCTAATTGTAATACATTAAATTGAGAATTAGGAACTGGTTTTATAAATATTGATTTTGTAATACTATCTGCACATCCAAAGGAGTTATTTGTTAAAAGTTTAATATCATAGTTTCCAGTATTAGAATAACTTTTAGGATTAAGACTATCTGTGGGGTTAGTGATTGGAGAGCTAGTTCCATCTCCGAAATCCCATTGATAAGAAACACCTCCATTTGTTAGATTTTGGAAATTATAATTTACAGGTAATAAGCAAGTATCTAATTGTATGGGATTGAAATTTGCCACTGGAACAGGATGTGGAGTTATATTAAAATCAAAAGAATCGACACAACCACTTAAGTCTTCAAATCTAACGTTTACGCTGTAATATCCGTCTGTAGTATAATTATGAGTTGGATTGGCTAATATTGAGGTATTTCCATCACCAAAATTCCATAGATAATAACCTACAGAATTAACAGTACTTGAAAAGTTTACAGGAAGAGGGATACATCCGTTGGATGTATCTGAAGTAGCTGTAATTTCTGGATATGGTAAAACTACCAAATCTATAGAATCGTAGGCAGGACAATTATTAGTTAATGATGTTCCCAACAATATAACTCTGAAAGAGCCAGAATCAGTAAAAATATGATTAGGATTTGTTAAAGAAGATATACTACTATCACCAAAATCCCAGTTATTACTAATTCCAATATCCGAAGAATTATTAAATTGAAAAGTAGAGCCTGCACAAAGAGTATCGTCAATTACAGAAAAAGATACATTAGGAGAAGTATTCACTCTAATTGTAGCATAGGCTGTATCAAAATTACAAGCATCACTAACTGCTAATGAAACTTCAAAAGAGCCGGTATCTGTGAATGTATGAGTCGGAGAAAAAGTATTTGTAAAATTACCATCACCAAAATCCCAACTTTGAGTATTAGATCCAACTACCGTGAATTGTGTAAATTCTACATCTAGAGGAGTACAACCAACAGTAGTATCTGTACTAAAAGCTGCTACTAAAGTATTTGGCACAATAGAAATCAATTCAGATGAAGAATCTGCTCCACACTCATTAGTAACACGTAGTTTAATAGTATAAAAACTTGTTGAAGTAACTGGAGGGTAGAAATGATCAAAGAGAGTATCTGATGTATTTCCTAAAGATCCGTCACCAAAATCCCAAGAATAAGTATCTGGTAGACCGTAACTATTATTAGCTAAAGTGATATTACCAGAAAGACAGTCACCAACGTTTGAAGTAGGCCCAAAAAAGGAAATAGGTTTAGGCATACTTTTAATTTCAGTATTTTGAATACTAACTCCACATAAATTAGTTACTGTTAAAGAACTAAAATAAGATGTATCAGAAATAACCCCCTCGTTATATATATGGTTAGGTGGTAATGTATCTATTGAAGTAGAGTCATTCCCTAAAGAGTTATCAAGACCAAAATCCCATAAATAACTTATGTATTTTCCAGTAGAATTATTAGTAAAATTAACCAAGAGTGGTCCACATCCCGAATCTGGGCAAGAATAAGAAGCAGTTGGAGGAGCCAAAACTTCAAAGTTACTTTGTGAAGAATCTTGGCAACCCACAGTTGAAGTGGCAATATATTTTAAATTGTAAAAACCTACTGCATTTATATTAAATACAGGGTCTTTTAAATTAGAAAAATCCCCGTTAGAAATTGTCCAAGAATGAGTTTGAGCTAGAGTTGATGTATTATTAATAGTATCATTAACATTTAGACAAAGTATAGTGTCGAGATCATAATTAATTGTTGGAAGACTATTCACTGTAATTTCTAAAGAATCTGAATTCTGACATCCATTTACAGGATTTTGATAAGTATAGATTAATTTATGTGATCCTATTCCTGCACTTGAAGGGCTAAAAAGACCTGTTAAAGGGCTAATACCATTACCTAGCCAGGATCCTCCCAGGGGAGAAAATTGAATATTAGTATCTGGAGACGAAATACAAGTTTGATAACTTGCATCTAAATTTATTGTAGGAAGAGGATGAATTAATATTTCCATAGAATCTTTTACTAAGCAATTTCCTGTTCCAAGCGAATAAACAAGATTTACAGTGTCTACAATTAAAACATTATAATTACCAGCCAATGTAACCCCAGTTCCTGTCCAATCTCCACCTAATGGCACTCCGTTTAAAACTATAACTCCGGTATCTAAACAGGCTTGAATATCAACCCCAGCATTTGGAGCTGGAGGAATATTTACAGTTAGAACCACTGAATCTATTGTATTACAGGTGTTAGCATCTGAAAAATCATAATATTTTGTAAAGGATCCAATTCCTTCTGGAGTGTAAACTCCTAATGGCGAAATACCGTTGCCAGACCAAACGCCTCCGTTTGGTGATGCTCTAAGTTGTACATCAATTAAAGAATTACATAAATTAGTGTCCGGCTGAATAGTAACTGTAGGAGGAGTATATTCTGTTACAATAACACTATTTGAAGCTATACAACCAAAATCATCTGTTGCTGTTAAAGTAAATGTTTTAGTTCCATTCATGTCATAAAATGGATTTAAAATAGTTAAATCAGAAAGGGAAGGTAAATCCCATAAAAGTGAGTAAGGAGGTATTGCACCTGTAACCGATCCGGTTAAAAATGCAGTATCTTCAGGACAAACACTTTGAGGTGAACCAGCGTTTACTGTTGGTAAATCCAAAACATCAATATGAATAGTATCATATGCCTTACAGGTTTTTGAATCTGTAACCTCCAAATAAACAAACTCATCAATATTGGTAGTTATAATGGGATTTGGAATACTTATATTGTTGATAGTAGCATTTGAGGACCATGAATAATTATAAGTTGGAGTTCCTTGGTTAACAACAGATGATATTTGAAGAGAGCTATTTTTACAAACTGAATCAATTTCATTTAAAACTATTATTGGAGATTCATTTACAGAAAAATTAGTTGTTTGGTTTGGTGAGGGCCCACAAACGTTCGTAGCAATTAAATCTACATTAAAAGTTCCAAGACTACCAAAAAATACTGGTGCTGGTTCTTGGAGGTTTGAGTTTTGAGTAACAAAAGGCAGATTACCAGAAAATGTCCAACTATAATTAGTCGCGGCAAAACATGTGTCAACTATAGCAGAAGGTATTATTGTAACAGTGTCACATGCATCTGGAATAGCATTAATAGTTACTACAGGTAAACCACCAGCGTTCACAGTATCTTTATAATTGTCTACTCCACAAACATTGGTTGTTTGAAGGTTAATTGTGTAACTGCCTGGTTTATTAAAGGTATAACTAGCATCTAAGCTATCAGGAGATGAATAACCATCCATAAAAACATCATCAAAAAATATTGAGTCAATTCCAACTAGGTCTATAATGGCTCTTAATTGAAGTGTAGAACCATTAATCCCATCAACTGAAACTAAAGAGTCTACAAAATTAGTACCAGTAAGAGTCGAGTTTCTAGTGACAGAAGTCCAGCTTGCTCCATCCAATTTATACTCAGTTACAATTTGAGATGTTGCTGTATTATTAGTTGAAGCTTTTAATCCTGCAGAAATATTATTATACTGAGATATATCAATCACTGGTGAGTACCATACTGAACCATTAACATTTGAACCAACAGCAACAAATTTCTCATTGGAAACAAAAAACCTATCGGAAAGTCCAAAACCCCCATTTAAAGATACATCCCAACCTACAGAAGATGTATCAAAAGGATAAGTACCCATATATCCTTTATTGTTTTGACCAGTAAAATTTTCTAAATATATTTCAGAAGTTATAGAATCTGAAGCCATTTTAATAATTGATGGTGGAGCACTACCATCACAACCTTCCATAATTGTAGAATAAGTCCAATCAAAAACAGCATTATAATCATTGATTGATTTTGAAGTATTATCGGTTATGACAATTAAAGGTGCACAATCAAAATCTTTATCAATAGTAAATTCAGCATCTGGTAAACTGTCAATATAAAATTTAATAGAGTCAATATCAAATACATCACCACCACCACATCTAGAAACCTTTTTTAAACTAAGTGTATAAGCCCCTTTTTCTTGAAAAATTAATGTAATGTCTGTAGTTCCGTGCGTCAATGTATTTGTTCTAGATAAATTTGCATAATCTCCAAACAAACCTGATGAAACAGTAAAACCTGTATTGGGAGATAATTCCCAAGCAATTGCATCAGAACTATCGCAAGTGTAATCTAAACCCAAAAAACTAACAAATTTCCCTTCATAGCTTGAATCTTTAAAAGTAATTGGAGTATTGATACAAAAAATAGAATCTGTTTCCTCAATTTTAGCAACTGGAGGACTAGACACCACAATTGGATCTGCAGTAGAACTTGCAACTCCACAACCGTTTACAGCCTGAACACCAAGTAAAAATGCATTTTGATTTTGTTGAGTAGAATACCCACATGATGAACTATCAAAAGTATGAATTACAGTATAAACAAGAGAGTTATTTAAAAAAGAAGAATCTGGTTTGCCATCATTTGTATATTTTCTATACTTAGTTCCTGGACTATTTCCAGTAACATCAACTGGAAAACCAATGGTTGCAGGAGCACACAAATCTAATACGTTTGCAGGAATACTTACAGCTATAGATGGGTTAGTTCCGTAAAAGAAATTTTTCTTATAAACTCTTTGACAAGAAAAAGTAGGATCATTTGCATTAATTTTTATTTCATAATTACCAGGGTTAGTATATGATCCAGTTGTATCAACTCCTGGAAAAATAGTCATTGCAGGGTCGCCGTTTCCAAAGTCAATAGAATAAGTAGTCCCAAGAGTGTTAGCTGCAGTTATTACTGTAGATAATTCAATATTGAGTAAGTATGGTGGAGAAGATATATCACAGTATGCCCAGTCTCCTGACGCATTAATATTAAAATTAATTGCACCTGAGTTAGTAGTTGTTAGTTCAGCATCAGGTGACTGTCTAACATTTATAGTATTTAAAGCAGTATCTTTACATCCGTTGTTATCGATATATATATACATTAGTTCTACTGGCAAAAGAGAATTTCCATAACCTGTAGTAGATGGATCATAGATATTGTTCGTCACTCCTGCCCCCGAATAGTAACTTGAATCAGGTGCAATTGGTAATGGAATACCTCCCGTCAAATTATATGGGTTGATACCACTACAAACAGTACTGATTGGATTAGTCCAATTCACACCTGTTGGTTGAGGATTAACCTGAACTGTAGTAGAAGCAGTATTATTTAAACAATTATTAATATAATCTTGAGTGACAACTGTAAAAACTTCACCATTTGTCATGCCAACAACCCTAGAAGATGACTGATCATCATTTAAAATTGTTGCTCCTTGATTAGATGTCCATAACCATTCTTGAGCATTTCCTCCGGTCTCTGAAATTATTAATGTGTCAGTAATACAAACAGGTGTTGAGCTACTAATAACAATTTGATCAGCAATATTTACATATAATAATGAACTGTCTTGGCAGGTAACTCCATTATCAATAAAAGACGCTATAACCTTATAAATATTGTTAGATGTTGGATTTGATGTTGGATTTGAAACATTAGGAGACGATAATCCTATAGATGGAGTCCATTGATAGGACACTACAGGCGATCCAATAAAGCCGCTAGCAGTGGGAGAACCTCCAAGAGTTAAGTTAGCACCAGAACATATATTTTTTTTGTAAGACTGACCAGTTACTAAAATATCATCAAGTCTAAATCTTTCATTATCTTCATTTACAGCTATTTTCACACGTATCCTAACAGTCGAACCATTTAAACCGCTTTGAGAAACAGTTACTGTAGTTGCACTTAACCCATCTGTCATCTGACCATTATTAGAAAAATATGTCCAGGAACCACCATCAATACTATATTCTGAATAAAATATATCTGAAGCTTCATACCTGTTAGCATTAGAAATTTGACTTGCATTTAGAGATAAATTTATATTCATAAAATTTTGAATATTTACAGATGGAGATATCCAACTACAAATACCGTCTAAATCTCTAGATTCTAACTTATCATTTACAACTTTAAAATAATCTAATTGATCACTTAGTATAGCATTAGTAGCATCAATATCCCATGTGCACCCAGAAACATCTTTTGGATTTGTCCCTTCAATACCTTTACCGTTTTGACCTGTGAAATCTTCGCTATATAAAGTTTCCGTTACTAAATCTGCTGAAAGACCTGCATTTACAGTGAAATTAGAACATTGGGATTGTTTTTCTTCAACTATTGAGAATAATAAAATTAAAAGGGAAATAAACTTAACTAACCTCATAGAGAGCAAATATAGTTTAAATTACATTTTAATTATAACAAATTCTGTTCTTCTGTTATCTTGGTGCTCTTCCTCTGTACATGGAACAATAGTTGAACCTTCACATTCACAATTGTTTTTTAGTTTAGACTCACCATAACCCTTACCATACAACCTTTTAGGATTAGTGATTTTATTTTTAATGTAGCTTGCTGAAGATTTTGCTCTTCTATCTGAAAGACTTCTATTGTAAGCTTTTGAAGCTCTACAATCTGTATGAGACCCTAGCTCTACTTGCATCTCTGGATAATCATTCATAACCTCTACTATTTTATTTAATTCAACTGCAGCATCTTCCCTAATATTAGATTTATTCACATCAAAATAAATAGGGTTAATCTCAATAATAGTGGCAATATCAACTCCCGAAACCAGCCTAGCTAGAGTAACCATAGCGGTATCAAATAATTGACCATCAGAAACTACGTAAGTAAAAGTATCTGATTTAACGAAATAGTCCTCTGCATGGTAAGTAAAAGAACCATCTTTTAAATAATTAATTTTACCATGTAATGGATTCTTAATTATAAATGTTGATAAATCATCATCTGAGGGATCATAATCATTGTGAAGTGTTCCGTTTTTAGAATCTACAATAAAGTCTTCCCCTTTTTTAATTAAATAATGATCGTCTACAGCTACTGGCTTTGTTAAGGCTAATGAACTAATGTAAACGGTAATGTCCTCATGTGGTACATCTTCATATAGAATTTTGTAGTTAAAACTATCTTTTTCAACTTTATCATCTTTTGGTGTATAAACAAATGTTCCATTTTCATTAAAACTAACCTTTCCATTACTAGGAAAACTGGTTAATTTTGCTTTGTGAAAAATATCATCACTCATAAAGTTTTTTAAAGTGTCATTTAAAAAGTCGTTATCTAAAACTGAACTAGATAAAACCTCAAGTTTTTGACCACTAACCATAGAGTAATAGTCATCAACTCCTTTAGAAACACTAATATTAGTTTTAAAACTATAAATATCGTCATCACCTTTTCCACCATCTCTGTTAGATGATAAAAAACCAAATTTAATATCTTGTGAAAGAAAAAATGAAAAGTCATCTTTTGGAGAATTAAATGGTATCCCGATGTTATCTATAGTTATAAGTGAAGAATCTAAAAAATTGTGGGACATAAAAATATCTAAACCTCCAAGACCAATTCTTCCATCAGATGCGTAAAATAAAGTATTACTATCCATATAAAATGGAAAAACCTCATTACCCTCAGTATTAATATTGTTACCAAGATTAATTGGTTTTGATAAGCCAATTAATTTTTTAGAATTATTATTGCTATTAATGTTTCCTAAAATCTTACAATAATATATGTCTAAACCACCATAACCTCCAGGCATATCACTGGAAAAATAAATTTCTTTACCATCAACAGACAAAGTAGGATGCATTACAGAATAATGATCATTATTTACTGTAAGTCCAAAAACACTATCTTGAAAATTAATATTATCTACACCTACACCAAATAAACTCAAAAATATAGACTCGTCCTCAGCATCTACACTATTACTTCTTGTAAAATATATTGTTTTCTGATCATAACTCATGATTGCTGGCCCTTCCTGGTATTCGTCATTTAATTCACCACTTAAAGAGACTGGGTTTGTGAGCTCTGATGTAGAATAATTTAAAGTAGTTTTGAAAATATCATAAGTGGGTTGGTCTGGCCTTATAAATTTTGACTTCTTGATGCGTTTAATAGAGAATTCGTCAGCACTAGTAAATAAAACATCATAAGAATTTGCACTGTCATTTTTAACAGCAAATGCTCCAAAATCAGAGTTTTTGGTATTTATTGACAAGTTAAATAAATCAACCTTTGAAATACTACTTAAAAGTTCTTTATGAGAAGAATTACTTTTGAAAATTTCAGCTCTCTTTTCATTAGAAGAATTTGCATATTTAGCCCTTACCTCTTCTGCTTCATCAAACTTATCACTTAAGTATAATATATGAGAATAATTATACCAATCAACAGGGCTGTTTGTTTTTTCAGCTAGAGTTCCATAATAGTATTCTGAACTATCTAATAAGTTTAAACTTAAATATGATTTACCAAGCTTACGTAAGACATCTACATCTTTATTTTTGACTTTAGAAAATCTGTAAACAGCTTTTTCAAAAGATTCTTTTTCAAAATAATAATTCCCCCAATCTTTAGAAACTTTATCAGTTTTTCCAAATCCATATATAAATATTGGAGCATTTTTATTCTCTTTATTTATAAAACTTAAAGAATCTCGACTGTTAAACACATCTTCATTATTTGCTTGACCAAGCATTCCTAAAGAATCTTCTTTAATTAAAACTCCATCTTGATAAAAAAAATCTTTCCCATCTTGGTGATGTACTACTACAACTTTATGGTTTTCTTCTTCGAAGTCTAATTTCGCTACATCATTATATGTTGTTAAACTATCTTTTTGAACTACCGAATCAACCTCTATTTCATCACATTTTATAGTTAAGTCTAATGTAACAATACTATCGCATCCAATTGAAGTTTCTAATGTGTCTATGTAAATTCCACTTTTTGAATATTTTATTGAATGCCACACTAGAGAATCACAAACAGTTATTGAAAAAGAGGTATCCTTAGACTCTTTGACTATAAGTGTTGAAACAATTAAACTATCAAGTTCACCATTAGACTTAGAAACTAAAGTATCTTGATATTCTCCAGCTAGGTACTCATAAGAATCTTGAATAAAGATACTATCACCTTTACATATAGTGTAAGTATTTTGAGAATGTGATTTAAAAACTAAAGCAGCAGCTAAACAAAACAAGATATATTTCAATTCAAACTTCATTAAAAATATCTTGGAGATTTTATAATTTTCTTACTTTCATAAATATGATCATACCTCAAAGTAATCTCATGTGACCCATTATTAAACTTGAATGTTTGGTTACCTACAGAATACCCAAATGAATACCCTACTGAAAGTTGATCACTAAGGTTAAGCCCAACTAAAAAAGCATAACCACCTCCAGAACTTCCAGTTGGCACAAATATTCCAACAGGTGCTCTAAAAGCAAACCCGGCCCAAGTTTCATCTCTAAAAATTAAAAGACCTGTTAAATCCAGTGTACTAGCAGCATTTTTAGTGAATTTCAAAAACGAACTAGGTCTTATTTTTAGATTATCTGTAATTTTAAGAACAGCGCCAGCTCTAACAAAGTAATGTCTTTGTGAAGAATTAAAATCATAATTAACTAGTTGAGGTGAGGAAACACCTAAATACCACTTTGTTGTATAATAGTAAAATCCAAAACCAAAATTGGGCATGAATTTTCCAATATTATCAACATTAAAAGAAGGGTCATTCTGATTATCTAATTCTAAACTATTCAAATCTATTCTAGCATGATTTCCACCAACTTTAACACCCATTGATAAACGATGATTAGGATTATTTAATTTTAAATGATAAGCAAAATCTAAGGTGAAATTATTTAATGTTGAAGGTCCTATAACATCATTAGAAAAACTTAAACCAAACCCTAAAGATTCATTTATTAATGGTGTGCTTAATGATATGGTATGTGACCATGGTGCACCTTCAAACCCTGTCCACTGAGATCTATTTAGCATTGTAACATTAATAACATCTTTAGAACCTACGTAAGCAGGATTTATAGACTGACTATTAAACATATAATATGTAAACATTGCATCCTGTTGTGATTTACTAGAAATCAAAAAGGCCAAAAATATATATATTAAAAGTAATTTCTTTTTCATTATCTTCTTATATAAACGTATCCTTTCAATGGTTTTATACCACTTGGTCCTGAGCTAAAATCGATGATATAGAAATAGGTTCCTTCTGGAACTCCACCGTCTCCAATCACAAGATTATTATGTGTATTTGTTGATCCATCCCAGCCAGATGAACCATCCCATTCATTTTCAGAACTGTAGTTATCAACTTGCCAAACTTTTACTTCCCATCGATTGTAAACTTCTACTTTATTTACAGAATATTTATCAATACCAGAGATATGCCAGGTATCATTTATACCATCTCCATTTGGAGAAAATCCTTGAGGAACAATAATTTGATCTAGTTGTAATCTAGTTGGACCAGTTACTTGATCTGAACCGCAAATAAATCCTGGGGTTGATGCTGTTAATCTCACTAAATACTGGTCATATTTCTTATAAATATTTGAAATTAATAATGTACTAGTTAGAGAGCCAGAGAAAGTTGAATCGTCAATAATATTGGCCCAAGTAAATCCATCGTCAGAACTAATTTCCCACTGATAATATATTGTTGAAAGTGAACTAGCTGTACCATTAATAGTAATATTATCATTTTCTGAAAACTCAATGATTTCCGGAAGTTGAGCATCAAACACAGCTTCAGATCCTTCTTCTAAAAAGTCGAATATTCCATTACTATCTAAATCATTAGGATTTGTATACCCATCTACTCCACTAGTTACAATTCCTAAAGAATCTATTAACAAAGGAGTATCACCCAGGTAACCATCTCCATCATCATCTGTGAAACCAGATTCTACTACATCATCACATCCATCTCCGTCACTGTCTGAATCTAAGAAATCAGGGATTCCGTCTCCATCAGTATCAACTAAAATTGAGCCTTCTGTAGAATCTGCAATTCCATTACTATTAGAATCTCCAAATCCTGAATCATTAGAATTTATAACACCATCATTATTGGTGTCTTGATTTCCATTACCTGATTCTACCACATCGTAAATACCATCATTGTCACTATCTAAGTCTATAAAGTCAGGGACACCATCGCTATCACTGTCAGGAATTGTAGATCCTTCAGTTCCATCGGCCATTCCATTATTGTTATTATCAGAAAATCCAGTATCATTTGAATCTACTACCCCATCATTATTTGTGTCTTGATTTCCATTTCCTGATTCCACCACATCATAAATTCCATCATTATCACTATCTAAATCTAAATAATCTGGAATTCCATCTCCATCTGTGTCAGTAGAATTGTTAGTTCCCTGTGAATTATCAGCCATTCCATTATTATCAATGTCCGTAAAGCCAGTATCATCTATGTCAATTACGCCATCATTATTGGTGTCTTGTTCTCCGTTTCCAGATTCCACCACATCATAAATACCATCATTATCACTATCTATATCTAAGTAATCGGGAATTCCATCACCATCACTGTCTCCAGTACCTTCGTCATCGTCTGAAATTCCATCATTATCATTGTCATCATCTTCGTCATCTGGAATTCCATCACCGTCTATATCATCGCAATAAATTGTAAGATTAATAGTAATTATGCTATCGCATCCAGATGATGAAATCAAAGAATCAATATATGTACCAGTGACTGTATATAAATTTCCACTTGGAGAAGTATAAATACCGCAGGTAGTATCTGTTATGGTACTAAATATAGTGTTTATAGTAATGTCATATACTATTATGCTGTCACATCCATTATAAGATGAAAGAGTATCATAAAAAACTCCAGATGATGAAACGGTATCTCCAGAAGGAGTAATATATATACTGCAAACAGTTGAGTCAATGATGTTTATATTAAGTGGATTGACTTGTAAATCAAAAATATAAATAGTATCACAAGCTGAAACGTTAGTTACAGTATCATAGTAAATTCCAGATGTGTCAAGATATATATTTCCAAATAATATACTATCATTTTGACAAATTTGACTTGAAATATTAATATTAACTATTGAATCAACTAACAGTTCTGTCTTCAAAATACTATCACACCCAGAAACGCTTTGTAATGTGTCGTAATAAAAACCTGAAATAGTCTTATAACCCCCTTCTAAAAAGGCACTGTCTGAGGAACAGATTGATAAAAATAATGTTGTTAAATATGTTGGTAAAGTATCAATATAGATTTCTAAAATACTATCACAGCCAGAGTTAGTTTGAAGAGTATCATAATAGGTTCCACTTTCTGTTTGATAAATTCCGTTCAATAGAATACTATCACCATAGCATAATTGTAAAGTATCAGAAACATTAAAGTTAAAATCTTTCACTAAAAGATTAAATTCTGATATACTATCACATCCTGCTTGTGCTTGTAATGTATCAAAATATGTTCCTGATACATTGTAATACAATCCACTGAAAAGAGCACTATCACCATAACATATTTCTAGACTATTTGTAGAACGCACAAGGGTATCAACAGTTAATGTTACAGTAGTTAAACTATCACAACCTAAAGATGTTTGGGAAGAATCATAATAAATTCCACTTGATTTTTGATAAACTCCAAATATTAAAGTACTGTCTCCCAAGCAAATTTGTTTTGAATCTATAATATCATAACTTTTATTTATCGTTAAATCTAAGGTTAGTATACTATCGCAGCCAGATACACCTTGAAGTGTGTCAGTGTAAATACCAGTTGAATCATAATTTTTAGAATTCCAAAGGACATTAAATATATTTTCAGTACAAACTTTTAGTGTAGTAGTATCCCCAACATTTAAATTTCTTACCGATAAAACTAATTTAGATACACTATCACAACTTGCTTGAGCTTGAAGAGTGTCATAATAAGTCCCATTTGAATTGTAATAAATACTACCAAATAACAAGCTATCTCCATAACAAATTTCTTCAATGCTAGTTGAATAAACAATAGTATCAATTATTAATTGTTTGCTTAAAATACTATCACATCCAGAGATACTTTGTAAAGTGTCAATATAAATCCCACTTACTTTTTGATAAGAGCCATTTAAGAGCGCACTGTCTCCAGTACATGCATAAATTGTGTCAATTTTAAAATAACTGTTGTTGATTAATAATTCTAACGTAATGATACTATCACAGCCTGCAACACTTTGCAGCGTATCATGATAGAAACCTGTAGAATTGTAAGAAATTCCCTTCCATACAGCACTATCACATCCCGTAATTACTGTTGTATCATTATTGT
>ERZ767114.329-NODE-329-length-28228-cov-3.451636_pt1 | contig 28228 bp, 16 predicted proteins | sample MGYA00374952_ERZ767114 | MGnify/ENA primary metagenome ERZ767114 (study PRJEB28939, sample SAMN06267156) | marine metagenome | isolation source: Columbia River Estuary | place: USA:Columbia River Estuary, USA | collected 2012-05-05 ...
CAGTATTTTACTAGTTTTTTCAAGTTGAATAATTGCATCAGAAGCTTTTTTAAAGCCTTCAAAAGTATTGTTATATTTTTTTATTTTTAGAGTCGCAGAATCGAAATGTATCTTTAAATCATGATGATATTTATTAATATTGTAGGGTATTAGTATACCATTTGCCATTCGAAGCGCCATTAAACCAGCCATTTGCTCAACCATTGGACCCATTTTAAATTCAGGATCCACAAACTTCTCATAAAATTGAAAGCTATCATAATTTGAATGATATAGATTTGGCCCTCCAGCGCCACCGCTAAGGGACGGTACACCCACATGCATATAAAAAGCAATATGATCAGATCCTCCTCCTAAATTCCCTATGTAAGGTTTGATTTGATCCTTTTTTTTCCAAAATTCATATAGATTCTGATCTGAATAAGGATATTGAATTTTTTTCGAAACTTCAAGAAGTAATTTTTTAAGTGTTGGTGCAGAAGAGGCACCAAAATTCTTTCCAGACACCCCTCCATCAAAATTCATATAAACTATCGCCTTAGCATTTAATTCATCGCGCATTTGCTCAACCCATTCACTAGATCCAATTACACCGTGTTCTTCAGCATCCCAATGTGCAATTAGGATAGATCTTTTAGGGCGATCTCCCTCTTTTAATAACTTTCCAAGAGTTTCACTTAAATTGAGTAGCATAGCAGTTCCACTATTGGGGTCTGTTGCCCCAAACCCCCATGCATCGTAATGACTCCCTAAAATAATCCATTCATCTGGAGCATCACTTCCTTTGATCATCCCCACAACATTTGTTGCTCTTACAAAATCAATCTTTTGATCAACCTTCAATCTCACTATTAAGTCTTTGCCTCCATCCAGTCTGTAGGTAAACGCTAGCCCTCCTTGCCAATCTTGAGGAACAGGTTTACCTTTCATTTGTTCTAATATTTTTTCTGCTTCACCATATGCAATTGGAGTAACAGGTATGCTGTGTAGTTGAGCATCCTTTGGACTTAAACGTTTAATTTTTCGTTTTCCATCAAGAGGTAATGCAGGTTCAAAAGGGGTCAAAGGATCCCCAGTAAAATCTGTGGTAAGTAAAGATCCTCTTTGTATGGTACTATTATTATAATATGGTCCTTCAGGATAGACTAGACCTTTAGTGAAACCACTGTCCTTTGGATCTGTAAAAATAAGAAGTCCTTTAGCTCCATTAAGTTCAGCAAACTTCGCTTTAAATCCTCTAAAATTTCCTCCATACCGTGCCAAAACAATTTTTCCTTCAACCTCAATACCCAATTCTTTTAATTTTTCAAAATCTTCTTTTCTACCGTAGTTCGCATAAACAACTTCTGCTGTAACATCACCACTTCCAGAAAATGCATTCCATCCCTTCCATAGCAATGAATCCCTAGAAAACGGATCATTTAAAATAACATCTTCTTTTTGATTAAGAACTTCTCTTTTGGGTGTTACAATTTCAATTAATGAATATCCAGGTTCTTTTGGAAGATAAACGTCATAAGGATAGTTTTTTACAGAAAGTCCCGCATCTTGCATGACTTTTGAAATATATTCTTGTACTTTTTTGTTCTCCTTACTTCCAACAACATGAGGCCTAACCGTTAATTCCTTTAAATGATTCTTAAAAGATTTGGAATTTTGATGTTCAAAAAATAGGGCTTCTGTTTTTAATTGTTTTTCCCATGAAGTAGAAGAATAGCCTTCATATTGAGCAGTAGTTAACTGAAGAGTGAATAGATAAATAGTCGGAATTAAAAGGAAATTTATTTTCATTATTAAGTGAATTTACATTCTCAAGATAATGATTTAATTATCTTAATAAAATTATAGTGGAGAATGCATTAAATGGAAGTTTATATTCTTGGCTTACTTAGAATAAAAAAAACCCTAACATATTGATAAATAATATATTAGAGTTTAAATTAGTGGAGTCGGCGGGAATCGAACCCGCGTCCAAACAAGCGATTCAAAAGCTTTCTTCAAGTTTAGATTTCGATTGATTTTCGAATTAATCCTGACCGAAATCCGCCCAAATTAATCTTATCATCTTTATTGAAAAACATAAACGATGCCCTTATGCTTCGATGTTGACTTTTATGGTGCCTCAATATAAATCGCCGTCAACAAGGGCTATTCAGAGACATCCAGCTTCCCGACCTAGTCAGGACTTGGCATTAACGTACTATAATTCCGTTAATTATGCAGCTAGAGCGTAGTTATTCTCGCCATTTAAAAATGTGAAAAATGAGATTTACGAGCTGTAATTCAGCGCTCGACTTGCTTACCTTTTCATGCATCCTGCTGTCAAAACCAGTCGACCCCATGAATTTTCAATGAACTATTTATGTTGCGAATTTACAAAGATTGCGTCAAACCTATCTGTTTTATTTTTATATAATGATTTTCATTCTTTTAGACTTAATAAAAGCATATTTAGATTGAATTTGAAACTTGTTTCAACATCTCATATTTTAAATAACTTTAAATCATCTTATTTTGAGATCTATTTTAGTCAATAATGATATAGGTTTATTGAAGATATACTCTTTATTTTTTTGAAGCTTTACACTAAATTAATAATCCATTCTCATAGCTGGTCCCGTTATAATTAATAATATATTTGCAAACGCTTAAAAAATGCTATGACAGCTATCAAAAATATCGCGATTATCGCACATGTTGACCACGGAAAAACAACTCTAGTTGATAAAATTCTTCATCATTGTAATCTTTTCCGAAGCAACGAATCTACAGGTGATCTTATTTTAGATAACAATGATTTAGAAAGAGAACGTGGAATAACCATTCTTTCTAAAAATGTTGCTGTTGAATATAATGGTGTAAAGATAAATATCATTGACACCCCTGGTCACGCTGATTTTGGTGGTGAAGTTGAGCGAGTATTAAATATGGCTGATGGTGTTTTACTTCTTGTTGATGCTTTTGAAGGTCCAATGCCACAAACTAGATTTGTGCTTAAAAAGGCAATTGATCTAAAGCTTAAACCAATTGTAGTTATCAATAAGGTAGATAAAGAAAATTGTACCCCAGAATTAGTTCATGAAGCAGTTTTTGATCTAATGTTTGAGTTAGGGGCAGAAGAGTGGCAACTTGATTTTCCAACTGTTTATGGATCTGCAAAAAATAATTGGATGAGTTTGGATTGGAACAAACAAACAGATTCCGTATCTCCATTACTAGATATGGTTTTGGAACATGTTCCAAGTCCAGTAATTAAAGTGGGAAATACTCAAATGTTAATTACCTCTTTAGATTATTCTTCTTTTACAGGTAGAATTGCTATTGGTAGATTACAACGTGGACTTTTAGAAAGCAACATGCGTGTTAATTTAATGAAATCTGATGGTTCAAAAATGATCTCTCGTATTAAAGAATTACATTTATTTGATGGGTTAGGGCGTAAAAAAGTTGACTGTGTTGAAGCGGGTGATTTATGTGCTATTGTTGGAATTGAAGGATTTGAAATCGGTGACACAATTGCTGATATTGAAAATCCGGAAGCATTACCATCAATAGCTATTGATGAGCCTACCATGAGCATGCTTTTTACTATTAATGATTCTCCTTTCTTCGGACAAGAAGGAAAACTAGTCACCTCACGACATATAAGAGATCGTCTGAATAAGGAGCTAGAGAAAAATTTAGCTATGCGTTTGGATACAACAGACAGCTCTGATAAATTTATTGTATTTGGACGAGGTGTTCTTCATCTTTCTGTTCTTATTGAAACAATGAGACGTGAGGGTTATGAATTACAAATTGGTCAACCTCAAGTTATCATTAAAGAAGTTGACGGTAAAAAAATGGAACCAATGGAAGAACTCACAATTGATTTACCAGAAGACATTTCTGGAAAAGCAATTGAAATGGTATCATTGAGAAAAGGTGAGATGATTAGCATGAATCCTAAAGGCTCTCGAATGATTTGTGAATTTAAAATTCCTTCGCGAGGAATTATTGGGTTGAGAAATCAATTGCTTACGGCAACTGCAGGTGAGGCAATTATGAATCATCGTTTTGTAGAATTTAGTCCATATAAAGGAGAAATTCCTGGAAGAATTAATGGATCTCTTATTTCGATGGAAAGAGGTTCGGCCATTCCTTATTCCTTAGATAAGTTACAAGATCGGGGTAAATTCTTTGTTTCTTCTAATGAAGCTATTTATTCAGGACAAGTAATTGGTGAAAATACCCGTCAAGATGATTTGGTGGTAAATGTTACCAAAACTAAAAAACTGTCAAATGTTCGTTCTTCTGGAACTGATGATAAGGTGAAGTTAGCACCACCAATTAAGTTTTCTCTTGAAGAGGCATTGGAATATATTCAGAAAGATGAATATGTAGAAGTAACTCCTCAATCTCTTAGATTGCGAAAAGTTTTTCTAGATGAAAACGAACGTAAACGTCAAAAACAAAAGGGTTAGCGAAATTAATTTTCAAGCTTTTAGGAGGGGAGTAATATCTTACTTTTTTGGGATAACTTCATTTAAATTTCCTTTGTCACATTGATATATTTTACCTGGAAATTTCACTATCATGTTATAGTCATGGGTGGCCATAATTATACTTATGCCTTCTGAATGGAGTTTTCTGAAAAGCTGCATTATTTCTTGGCTTGTTTCGGGGTCAAGGTTTCCAGTTGGTTCATCTGCTATTATTAATTCTGGTTCATTTAATAATGCTCTTGCTATTGCAACGCGCTGTTGTTCACCCCCTGATAATTCAAAAGGATATTTTTGCGTTTCTGGAGGAATATTTACTAGATTTAATACTTCTATTACTCTGGCTTTGATTTTACTTTTCACTTTCCATCCTGTTGCTTTTAAGACAAATGAAAGATTTTCAAAAATAGTTCGGTCAGGGAGTAATTTAAAATCTTGAAAAACAACGCCGATTTTTCTTCTTAGCAATGGAATTTGTTTGTCCTTAAGGTTAATTAAATTGAACCCTACTATTGATCCTTTGCCAGATTCTAGAGTTAAATCACCATATAAAACTTTTAATAAACTGCTTTTTCCGGTACCAGTTTTTCCTATTAAAAAAATAAATTCACCTACATTGACTTTAAAGTTAATTGATGAAAAAATCACGTTATTTTCATTAATTATGGTAGCGTTGTCAAGAGTGACAATTGCATTTTGCATAGTCAAAGTAAATTTCCTACAAAGGTATGTTTTTTGATTTATTCATTAATACATTGTTAATAAAATACATCTTTTCAAATGCTTAATGAATGATTCAAATAGAATGATTCTTATATCTTTATTACGATGATTTATTTTATTAAAATATTTCGTATTACGAAGATCGTTCTTCTCTTTCTTCCTGCTTTATTGACAGGTCAATTATATGATTCACAAAGATTTCCGGAAAATGGAAATCACTTTTTTGGATTAGGATATTTTCCTGCCTCATGGCAGTCAAATATTTTTTTTGAAGATGCTTTTGCTTCCAAAGAGATCGAACAAAAGATTGATTTTAATATCCTATCCAATGCCCTTAGGTTAAATTATGTGGGGTCAGAAAAAATGTTAGTTCAATTCAAGGAGGAATTTCCAAATTCAATAGAAGCTAATTCTATAGATTTTGATGTAGCAAATTATTATTTTAATAATGAAAAGTATCGCTATGCTTTAAAATGGTTTTCCCGCGTGTCTGAAAATCAAGTACCCAAGGCAAGTATTGATGAATATAATTTCAATAAGGGCTATACACTATTTTCTGCTAAAAAATATAAACAGGCTAAGCAATACCTTGAAAAGGTGAAGCAAAATAAAGTATATGAATCAGATGCTCATTATTATTTGGGTCACATTGCCTATCAATTAGAGGATTTTGATGAAGCCACATCTCAGTTTAGTAATATTTCAAATAAAGCTCAAAAAGAGAATTTATATTATTTTCAGGCAGACATGAATTTTAGATTAGGGCGTTTTGAAAAAGCGATAACTTTAGGAAGGTCGATATTTGAAAATAATACTTCAGGGGAGGTTTCGGAAATTTCAAAAATTATTGGTGAAAGTTATTTCAATCTTAACTATTTTGTGCAAGCTATCCCTTATTTGGAAATATATAAAGGTAAAAAAGGAACCTGGGAAAATACTGATTTTTATCAGTTGGGCTTTGCTTACTATAAAAATAGTGACTATGATAAAGCCATTGATCAATTTAATAAGATAATTAGCAAAAAGAATTCCTTAGCCCAAAATGCCAATTACTATTTAGCTGATTGCTATTTAAAAACTAATCAAAAAGCTGCAGCGCAAAATGCATTTAAAAGTGCCTCTCAAATGGATTTTGATTTGATCATTAAAGAAGATGCTTTTTTAAATTATGCAAAGCTAACATATGAGATTGGAAATCCATATAAAGATCCGCCTCTGGTTTTGGTTGATTTTTTAGAACAGTTTCCTAAAAACGAACAAGCTGATTTAATTGAGGAGCTATTAATTAATTCATACACTAAAAACGGTAATTATGAAGCTGCTTTAAAAATTTTAGAAGAAACAAATAGGTATAAAAATAATGTTACCCTTCAGCGTGTTTTTATTCTTAAGGCAATAGAAGAATTCAATAGAGGCAGGTATGCAATTAGTAGCAGTTATTTTGAAAAAGCCTTGAAAATTGACAAGGATAAGTTTCTAGAAGCATATACTCTATACTGGCTAGGACGATCTTATTATGAACGGAATCAATTTGATGATGCACTGGATACCTTTAAAATGTTTAAAAAACATCCAGAGAAAGAGTATATATCAACCTACAACCGATTAAGTTATGACATTGCATACATTTATTTTAAATTAAGAGAATATGATTATGCCTTAAAGTCTTTTGAAGCGTTTAATAAAGCAAATAATTCTTTTGATATTTCTTATCAACTTGATACTTTTTTAAGAATGGGAGATTGTCAATTTGCATTAAAACAATATTGGCCCGCAATTGAGCATTATAATACTTCCATAGCGTTGAGTTCTAAAAGAGCTGCATATGCTTTATTTCAAAAAGCAATTAGTTATGGTTTTGTAGATCGTAACCAAAAAAAAATAGAAACCCTTTTATTTTTGGTGACAGAGTATAAAAAAGATCCGCTAGTAGATGATGCTTTATTTGAATTAGCCTCAAGTTACAGTCGCGAAAGAAAGACAGTTGAGGCAATAGCAACCTATGAAAATTTAATAAACGACTATCGGAATAGTCCCCATGTACCGAGGGCTTTACTTAATAAAGGTTTGATATTATATAATAATGAAAACTATGATGAGGCTAAGTTTGTTTTAGAAAATGTAGCGATGAAATATAGACTTGATCCAGTTGCTCAACAGGCGGTTAGAACTTTAAGAGAAATATCAGTTGATCAAGCTAAGGTCAGCGCCTTTACAAAGTGGATTAAATCCGAAGGTTTAAATACATTTTCTGATATTGAATTGGAAAAATCTACTTTTATTGCTGCAGAAAAAAAATTTCTTGAGGGAAATAAAAATAGTGCTATAAAACTTTTAAAGGAATATTTGGAAAACTATTCTGGAGGGGTTTATGGAAATCCTGCAGCATATTATCTTGCTGAAATTTATTTTGAGAAAGAAGAATTTGAGGAAGCATTACCATTTTATGAATCTCTAGCAGAACAAGAGGTTTCAAGTTATACTGAAAAAGCGTTAGTTAGGATTGTAACTTTATTAAAAAAACAAGCTTTATTAAAACAAGCACTTCCTTACCTCGAAAATCTATATAAGATTGCTTCTTTCGATGGAAATAAACGTTTTGCCATATTAAATTTAATGCAAGGGTATTTTGCCGCAAATAAATTTGAACAATCTTTATTATTTTCAGAAGAAGTTTTAAAATTTAGTAGGTTGGAGGAAGGATTGAAATGGGATGCTTTAAAATTTCAAGCTCGATCAGCTTTAAAATTAAATGATACTTTAACTGCGTCAAGTGCATATGAAATTTTAGAAAATAGTTTTCAAAAAGATATAGCTGCTGAAGCACTTTATTTTAAAGCTGAGCGTTTACACAGCCTTAAAAAGTATAAAGCTTCCAATTTAATTATTGAAAGAATTTCAGGATCTAGTGGACAACTAGGTGATTGGAATGCAAAAGCTTTGTTACTCCTTGCAAAAAATTATTATGCGTTGAATGACCCTTTCCAGGCAAGTTTTGTTTTAGAGTCTGTTATTGAAAACTTTATAGCTTTCCCCTTTGTTATTGAGGAAGCCAAAAGTTTGCTTGTCACCTATAAAGCTTCTGCCGCAAAAGAAAATCGTTCTATAAATTAATATCAAAATGAATAGTAAAGTCTTATATTTTGGATTACTCTTTGTGATGTCTTTTGGGATTAAAATCTACGCGCAGCAAAAGAATGAAATAGAAACTCAAGAGGTATTAGTTCAGAAATCCTACACTCCAATTCTGTTAGAGGCTTTTATGATTAATCCAACCCTAAAAGTTCCAGACTCACTTGTGAGCAATAAAAAGATTTTAGATTTTTTCATTAAATCGATACCAGTAATTTCAACTTTTGTTCCAAATAAAGCGACTCCTTTAAAACTTCAGCGACGCTCCTCATCAACTCCATATAATACTTTTTTCAGCGGAGGTATCGGGCTAAAGAGTCAGCTGTATTTTGATGTTTCCAGTGTTATAGCGATAGACAGAAAACAAAGCTTTGGTTTAAAGCTATATAGAGATGGATTTGATTCTGATATAAATAATACACTATTAAAAAGCAACCAAAATTATAGTCGTTTTGGTTTACATCACAATTTAAGAAGTAATAATTATAGTGCAAATAGTTCTATGCAATTAATAGGAGCAAAAAATAATTATTATGGATTATATGATAAGGAGTGGGATTCTCAAATAATTAATTTTCTTGATCCTTCGGTGAAGCGTAATTTTTTTAAATTAAGAACTCATTGGAATTGGTATGAATTTGTAGTTAAGGATATTGAATTTCAGGCAAACATTACCACTGACAACTTTAGCTCTTCTGAACAACAAGTAATATTAAATACTGATTTTGAGATACCACTTGGTGAAGGGGAAATTACAGCAAAAACTTCTTTTATTGGAATAAATACCATCTTCAATAAATCATATTATGATGGAATTGTTCAAGAAAAAACAACCGGATTAGGCTCTTTTCGATTATTTTGGCAAAATAGAAGTAGTGATTTAAAACTCAAAATAGGTGGAGGAATAAGTTATGTCCAGGGAACAACAGATCTATCTAGTTCATTATTATACTACCCAGAAGTAGAAATCTTTTTTCATAAAAATGCAGCAGTAATCATACCGTATTTTACTGCTAATGGAGGAATCACTTTAAATAGTTATCAATCATTATCTCAAATAAACCCTTATTTAGCTCCCTCTACAACACTAAAACCTACTTTTAATAAATACAATTCTGAATTAGGAGTTCGCTCTAGTTTAGCTTCCGTTTTGAATTTTGATTTCGGATTAATATACGACCAAATTGAAAATTTTATGCTTTTTGAACGTCTTCCGTTTAACTTTGATAATAGTAAAAATTCGTTTAGCTTATCAAATGCTTTTGAGAACAAGTATTCAAATCTTGATATGTATGGTTTTAAAGCTTCTCTTAGAGTAGACTTAGCTAAAAACAACTTTATCCGCTTTGAAACACTCTATCGCCATTTTGAGAGTAATGACTTACAACCTTTATGGAATATTCCCTCTGTAGAGATGAATTGGGAGGGTCAATTTAAGTGGAAAGATCTAGTCACTTTTTCTTTTCAGGGTTCTATGCTGGGTGATCGAACTATTGCATACCGACCTATTTTTCTTGGCCAACAAGCAGAAAGTGTAACTTTTCAAGAACAAGTAGCCCCTATTTTCATCAGTACCACATCCCATCTATCAGTTAAATTAACTGAGCAGTTTGATGTATTTGTTAAAATAAAGACAAATTCAAAAGGGCTTTATGGACGCTGGGCATACTTTCAGGAACCTCCATTTCTTATTTTAGGAGGAGTGACTTATAAATTTGATTTCCAATATTGATTTTTCATTTTTTAGTGTATTAATATTTTAGATTCCATAATTGATTTTAGTTATATTCGCATTAAATTTTTGATAAACTAGATAAATAATTATGAGTATCCTTTTTTCTTTAAAAGTTTTAAAAACTAATATTTTAGGTCTTCTTTCTACTTTGTTTATCATATTTATGACCTCATGTCAAAATAAAGTTGATTTATTGGTACACAATGCATCCGTATATACTATGTCTGATCAATTGGGTAAAGTATCGGCTTTTGTCGTGGATAAAGGAAAGTTTTTAGCAGTTGGTGGTGAAGACTTGTTAGAAAAATATAGTGCTAAAAGAGTGCTTAACCTAAACCAACTTCCAGTATATCCTGGATTTATTGATTCTCATTGCCATTTTTTAGAATTGGGACTTAGCTTACAGCAAATAAATTTAAAAGGAACTAAAAGTTTTGAAGATGTTGTAGAGCGAATTAAAGCTGCAACTAAAGACACAAAACCCAATGCAATTATTGGAAGGGGATGGGATCAAAATGATTGGGAAGTCAAAAAACTTCCCTCAAAAAAGCAAATAGATAAATTATTTCCAAATATACCAGTTGCCTTAAGGAGGATTGATGGTCATGCAATGCTCGTTAATCAAAAGGCCCTAGACTTAGCTGGCATAACTACTGAAACTAAAGTAGAAGGTGGTTCAATTATTAGTGAAAATGGTAATTTAACTGGCATACTTATAGATTCTCCTATGAATCTTGTTCAAGCTATTTTGCCTGAGTCTACCCTAAATGATAAAATTAAAGCTCTTAAAGATGCGGCACAAATTGGTTTTGAAAATGGTTTAACCACAGTTTCAGTTGCGGGAATGCAGAAAGACGATATAATGTTAATTGATAGCTTGCAAACAGCAGGTGTATTAAATATGCGAGTCTATGCTATGATTTCTAATACAAAAGAAAATATGGACTATTTCCTTAAAACGGGTCCATTAAAAACCAATATGTTAAATGTGCGTTCTTTCAAAGTATATGCGGATGGTGCTCTTGGCTCTAGAGGTGCTGCATTAAAAAACCCATATAGTGATTTAAAATCTCATAAAGGTGTTTTTATAACTTCAAAAGACTCAATAGAAAAATTAGCTTACCAGTTAGCAGCAACTCCCTTCCAAATGAACACTCATGCTATTGGTGATGATGCTAATAAAGTAGTTTTAGATGCCTATAAAAAAGCTTTAGTATTTTCTGATGATCCAAGATGGCGAATCGAACATGCTCAAATAATTGATACAGTCGATATAAAATTATTTAATCGTAAAATTATTCCTTCAATTCAGCCAACACACGCAACAAGTGATATGTATTGGGCAGAAGAACGTTTAGGAGAAAATAGATTATTAGGAGCTTATGCTTACAACGATTTACTTAAACGTTCAGGAAGAATTGCCTTAGGGACAGATTTTCCAGTAGAAGAGGTAAGTCCTCTAAATACTTTTTTTGCTGCAATAGTAAGGAAAGACAGTAACCAATATCCGGAAGATGGATTTCTTTCTCACAATAAATTATCTAGAATGGATGCCCTTAAAGGAATGACTTTATGGGGAGCCTACGCCAACTTTGAAGATTCCGAAAAGGGTTCTATTGAAGTAGGTAAATTTGCAGACTTTGTAATTATGGATAAAGATATTTTAGCTGTTAGTGAAAAGCGTATTCTCAAAACACGTGTGGTTGCCACTATACTTAACGGCAATGTGGTTTACAGTAATAGAATTCATTAACATATTTCACAAAACAAACATTTAATATTAAAAAAGCTAATTAATTTACATTAATTAGCTTTTTTTTATTAAATATATTAATCAAAAATTATTTTAAGATAAATATTATAATCTAAAAGTTTATATTTGATGAAAATATGTAACTATGTGTGGTATTGTTTGTGCTTTTGATTTGAAGCAGTCATCAACCGAGGTAAGACCTCAAATATTAGAAATGTCTAAACGTCTTAGGCACCGTGGTCCTGATTGGAGTGGAATTTATGACTGTGAAACTGCAATTTTAGGTCATGAGCGCCTTGCTATAGTCGACCCCACTTCAGGAAAACAACCTCTAATAAGTCCCTCAAATAATTTGATTTTAGCGGCTAACGGTGAAATATACAACCACAGTGAATTGAGAAAACCTTATGAGGCTAGTTACGGATTTAAAACAAAATCTGATTGCGAGGTCATACTTGCTTTATATGAGAAAGAAGGAAAAAGTTTTATAAATAAATTAAATGGAATTTTTGCTTTTGCTATTTATGATCAAGAAAAAAACGAATATTTTATAGCGCGTGACCATATGGGTATTATTCCACTTTATATGGGATGGGATGGGAATGGAACCTTTTTTATTGCTTCTGAATTAAAAGCATTGGAGGGTATTTGTTCTAAAATAGAGTTATTCCCTCCAGGTCATTATCTTCATAGCAAGGATGAGGCTCCAACAAAATGGTACCATCCTGAGTGGAATACCTATGAAGCAGTTAAAGACAACTCTACCTCTATAGAAGAGCTTCATGATGCATTAGCAGATGCTGTTCACCGACAGTTAATGAGTGATGTTCCTTATGGGGTTTTACTTTCTGGGGGCTTAGATTCTTCAATCACTTCAGCATTAGCTAAAAAATTTGCAGCCAAACGTGTTGAATCAGGTGACACACAATCGGCATGGTGGCCACAACTACATTCTTTTTCAGTGGGGCTAGAGGGCTCTCCTGATCTAGCTGCTGCTCAAAAAGTGGCAGAGCATATAGGTACTGTTCATCATGAAATTAAATTTACTATCCAAGAAGGTTTAGATGCTATAAGAGAAGTGATTTATCATCTTGAAACCTATGATATTACTACAATAAGAGCTTCTACTCCAATGTTTTTAATGGCACGTGCAATTAAGGCATTAGGAATTAAAATGGTTCTATCTGGTGAAGGAGCTGATGAACTTTTGGGAGGATATTTATATTTTCATAAAGCTCCAAATGCGAAAGAATTTCATGAAGAAACTGTTAGAAAATTAGAAAAACTACATCAATATGATTGTTTACGTGCTAATAAATCTTTAGCAGCATGGGGTATTGAAGGACGTGTTCCATTTTTAGATAAGGAATTTATTGAAGTGGCTATGCGAATTAATCCAAAGGATAAGATGATATCAGATGATCGTATGGAGAAATGGGTCCTTAGAAAAGCTTTTGAGAATTATCTTCCAAAGAGTGTTACTTGGCGTCAAAAGGAGCAATTTTCTGACGGAGTTGGTTATAGTTGGATCGACAATTTAAAGAAAGTTGTAGGAGAAAAGGTTACGGATGAACAAATGAATAATGCTCATTTCCGATTTCCAATTCAAACCCCTCAAAACAAAGAAGAGTTTTTTTATCGTTCTATTTTTGAATCTCATTTCCCAAGTGATGCAGCAGCATTAAGCGTTCCATCTGTTCCATCAGTAGCTTGTAGCACTCCTGTTGCCTTAGCTTGGGATAAGGCTTTTCAAAATCAAAATGATCCCAGTGGACGAGCAGTTGCTAAAGTCCATGAAAAGGGTTATTGAAAACCTAATATTATCGTTTTAAAAGTTCATTTTTTATACTACTACATGTTGATAACTTCATTACTATTGATAGGGTCTTAGCTCTGATTTAAGTATTCAAATAAGTATATTTGTTACTACGCCTTAATGTGGCTAAAAATGATTCAAATATGAGTGAGGAAAATCAAAATAAACAGTATTCAGCAGATAGTATTCAAGCACTAGAAGGAATGGAGCATGTTCGTATGCGCCCCTCTATGTATATTGGAGATATAGGAGCTCGAGGACTCCATCACTTAGTGTATGAAGTTGTTGATAATTCAATTGACGAGGCCCTTGCGGGTCATTGTGATGAAATTACGGTAACAATTAATGAAGATAACTCTGTTACCACTAAAGATAATGGCCGTGGTATTCCGGTTGGAATACATAAAAAGGAAGGGGTGTCTGCCTTAGAAGTTGTAATGACTAAAATTGGTGCAGGCGGAAAATTTGATAAAGATTCTTATAAAGTTTCAGGTGGGCTTCACGGTGTTGGAGTATCTTGTGTAAATGCACTTTCAGAAAGCCTTACAGCTACAGTTTATATTGATGGTAAGATTTGGGAACAGAACTATGAAAGAGGAAAACCACTTGAGCCTGTAAAAAGTATTGGTACTACTAACGAAAAAGGAACCGTTGTTACTTTTCGTCCTGATGCAGAAATTTTCAAACTAACTAGAGAATATAACTACGATACCTTATCACTAAGAATGCGTGAGTTAGCGTATTTAAACAAGGGAATTAAGATAACGATTAATGATCGTCGAGAAACTGATGAAAATGGAGTAATAAAATCTGACACTTTCTTATCAGAGAAAGGTTTAATTGAATTCATTCATTTTTTAGATGAAACACGTGAAGCTATAATTGGAGATGTTATTTCAATGGAAGGAGAAAAAAATGGTGTTCCTGTTGAAGTTGCTATGATTTACAACACCTCTTTTTCTGAAAATCTACACTCCTATGTTAATAACATCAATACCCATGAGGGTGGAACACATCTTTCTGGATTTAGAAGAGGGTTAACCACCACCCTTAAAAAATATGCTGATAGTTCAGGCTTATTAGATAAACTTAAATTTGAAATAGCTGGAGATGATTTTAGAGAAGGACTCACTGCTATTATATCTGTAAAAGTTGGTGAACCTCAATTTGAAGGTCAGACAAAAACTAAATTAGGCAACCGGGAAGTTACCTCTGCGGTTTCTCAGGCTGTCTCTGAAATGCTTGAAAACTATTTAGAAGAAAATCCAAATGATGCCAAAATAATAGTTCAGAAAGTAATTTTAGCTGCTCAAGCTCGTCATGCTGCCAAAAAAGCACGTGAAATGGTTCAGCGTAAAACAGTAATGAGTGGGGGAGGACTTCCAGGTAAACTTTCTGACTGTTCAGAACAAGATCCAGCACTTTGTGAAGTTTTTCTTGTGGAAGGAGATTCTGCAGGAGGAACAGCAAAACAGGGTCGTGACCGAAATTTTCAAGCTATTTTACCTTTAAGAGGTAAGATTTTGAATGTTGAAAAAGCAATGCAGCATAAGGTTTTTGAAAATGAAGAAATCAGAAACATTTATACTGCATTAGGAGTAACAATTGGAACTGAGGAGGATAGTAAGGCATTAAACCTAGAAAAACTTCGTTACCATAAAGTAGTTATTATGTGTGATGCCGATGTTGATGGAAGTCACATTTCTACATTAATTTTAACTTTCTTTTTCCGCTATATGCGAGAATTAATTGAAGCTGGTTATATATATATTGCAACCCCACCTCTATACCTAGTTAAAAAGGGACAGAAAAAGGATTATGCTTGGAATGACGATCAGCGTGATCGTTTAATGCAAGAGTTTGGTCAAGGTTCATCTGTACAACGATACAAAGGTTTGGGAGAGATGAATGCTGAACAGCTCTGGGACACCACAATGAATCCTGATGAGCGAACCATGCGAAGAATCACAATAGATAATGGAGGAGAAGCTGATCGTGTCTTTTCAATGTTAATGGGTGATGAAGTACCACCTCGAAGAGAGTTTATTGAAAAAAACGCTATTTATGCAAATATTGATGTTTAATATTAACTAAGATAATAGTCTAGTTTTCATACTTCAAAACAAATACTAAAATAAAAACAAAAAAAATGAAAGTTACAATTATAGGTGCTGGAAATGTAGGAGCTTCTTGTGCTGAATATATTGCTCAAAAAAGAATAGCAAGTAAAGTTGTTTTATTAGATATTAAAGAAGGTTTTGCCGAAGGTAAAGCGTTAGATTTATCACAAACGGCAACAACCCTTGGATTTAATACTTCTATCTTAGGTGTAACAAACGATTATGCCGCTACAGCAGGAAGTAATGTCGTTGTGATTACTTCCGGAATTCCTCGTAAACCAGGAATGACTCGTGAAGAGTTAATAGGTATTAATGCAGGAATTGTTAAAAGTGTTTCTGAAAATGTATTAAAACATTCTCCAAAAACAATTATTATAGTAGTTTCTAATCCAATGGATACTATGACCTATTTGACTCTTAAAGCGACAGGTCTTGCAAAAAATAGAATTATAGGAATGGGTGGAGCACTCGATAGTTCTCGTTTCAAAACTTATTTATCAAAAGCGTTAGACAAGCCTGCAAATGATATTCATGGAATGGTCATTGGAGGGCATGGTGACACAACTATGATTCCTTTAACAAGAATTGCAAGTTATAACGGAGCTCCTGTTTCACACTATTTAGATTCACAAACTTTAGATAAAGTTTCTGCAGATACTATGATAGGTGGTGCTACATTAACAAAATTGTTAGGTACTTCCGCATGGTATGCTCCTGGTGCTTCTGTTGCCTATCTTGTTGATAGTATATTAAGTGATCAAAAACGAATGATTCCATGTTCTGTTTACTTAGAAGGAGAATATGATTTGAATGACATATGTATTGGTGTTCCTTGTATTATTGGTGCAAATGGTGTTGAGTCAATTGTTGATGTTCAGTTAAATGCTGACGAAAAACAAAAAATGCAGGATAGTGCAGAAAAAGTAAAGGCTATGAATGCTGCATTAAGCGATAATCTATAATTTACAAATCTAATCCTATTCATTAATCGGCCTTTGAGTTGTCAATTCTTAGGTTTAATCCTATATTTGCTCGCCTTAATTGAGCTTAAACTATAATTGAAATGCAAAATAATTCTCTCATAAGAGTTTTTGGTATCTTATTTGCGCTAGTAAGTATTTACCAACTCTCTTTTACATTTATTACAAGTAATGTAGAAAAACAAGCAGAAACCTATGCAATGCAAACGGTTTCTGATGATGTTCCTAACTACTTAGAGGTTCGTGACCAAAAAGCAAATTCTTATTTAGATTCTATTGGCAATAACCCATTATATGGGTTTACGTCATATAATGACGCCAAAAATAAAGAGCTTAATAAAGGGCTTGACCTTAAAGGGGGAATTAATGTTATTCTTCAAATCTCTATTCGTGATATATTAAGTGGTCTAGCTGAAAATACTCGAAATCCAATTTTCAATAAAGCTTTAGATGAAGCTGATATTCTTCAGAAATCTTCCGATGAACCCTACATTGACTCATTTTTTAAATCTTTTGATGTAGTTAAAAGTGGTGATAAATTAGCATCACCAGATATATTTGCAAATCGTACACTTAGCGATGAAATTAATTTTGAAATGACCGATCAAGAAACTCAGGTTGTAGTCCGTAGAAAAATTGATGAGTCAATTGTTTCTGCTTTTGAGGTATTGAGAAAGCGTATTGATAAGTTTGGGGTTACTCAACCTAATATTCAACGTTTAGGAACCTCAGGAAGAATTCTTGTTGAATTACCTGGTGCAAAAGATGTAGATCGTGTTAAAAATTTATTACAAAGTACAGCTCAATTAGAATTTTGGGAAACCTATAAAAACGATCAATTATTAAACTTCTTGATTGAAGCAAATAATCTTTTAAAATCTCAGGTTGAAGCATCAAAGAATACTTCTTCTGATGCCAAAGATGATATTTCAAAAATTGAAGATTTATTAGCGGATGTTTCATCCCAAGATTCAATCCTTTCATCATCAAATCCGATTTTAGATCGTATTGTTGGTCAGGGTTTCCAAGGAGGTCCAGTCTTAGCACAATTTGCTTCGCGCGATAGTGATTTAATTTTAGGATATTTAAATCAATCCGATGTACGTAAATTATTACCCTCTGAATATAGGTATATTCGTTTCGCATGGGGAAAACCTATAACAGACAGTGATGTTGTTGAATTATATGCGTTAAAATCAAATCGTGATAATAAGGCCCCTTTAAGTGGTGGTGTTGTTGTTGATGCTCTACAAACATTTGATCAAGTTGGAAACGCTGCCGTTTCAATGCAAATGGATTCTAGAGGTGCACGAATCTGGGAAAGTATGACTGGAAAAGCATTTAAGGAAGCCAGTAATATTGCTATTGTTTTAGATAACATAGTGTATTCTGCTCCTGGTGTTTCAAGTGGTGCTATTTCTGGAGGTCGTTCTGAAATTACAGGTAGTTTTACTCTTAACGAGGCAACTGACCTGGCAAATGTATTGCGCGCTGGAAAGCTTCCTGCTTCAGCAGAAATCATTCAATCTGAAATTGTTGGACCTTCCTTGGGAAAAGAAGCAATTGAGGCTGGAATCAACTCTTTTGTTATAGCCCTAATATTCGTTTTATTATGGATGGTATTCTATTATGGAAGCTCGGGAATTTATGCGGATATAGCACTGGTACTAAATATTCTTTTAATTTTTGGAATTCTAGCAGGCCTTGGAGCTGTTCTTACCCTGCCGGGTATTGCAGGGGTTGTACTGACCATTGGTATTTCGGTGGATGCAAATGTTCTTATTTTTGAACGTATTCGTGAAGAATTAGGTAAGGGAAAAGGAATTCGTAAAGCTATTGCCGATGGTTTTAATAACGCTCTATCTTCAATCTTAGATGCAAATATTACAACAGGGCTTACTGCCTTAATATTATTTATTTTTGGTACAGGTCCAATTAAAGGATTTGCAACTACCTTATTAATAGGTATTGGAACATCACTATTTACAGCAATTTTCATTACTCGTATTCTAGTTGATTCGAGAAATGAAAAAGGGAAAGAGGTTTCTTTCTCAACAAAAGCGACAAAGGGATTGTTTTCAAATATTAAAATTTCATTCTTAAAGCGAAGAAAAATAGCTTATTTAGTTTCTTCTACTTTATTAGTTATAAGTTTAGCTTCCTTGAGTTTTCAGGGGTTAAATCAAGGTGTTGATTTTGTGGGTGGTAGATCCTATACTGTTCGTTTTGATGAGTCTGTAAATCCAACTGAAATTGGAGATGTTTTATCAAATGAGTTTGGTAGTGCTGAGGCTAAAACATTTGGAGAAGACAATCAATTAAAAATAACTACCAAATATAAAGTTGATGTTGAAGGCATAGCTGTCGATGAGGAAATTCAAAATAAGCTTTTTGATGCACTTCAATCATATCTTCCTGATGGCACTACCTATCAAAGTTTCGTTAATGGAAGTTCAGAAAAAGAAATTGGAATTATGTCTTCCATTAAAGTTGGACCAACCATTGCTGATGATATTAAGAAAAACTCTTTTTTAGCTGTTATTGGCTCCTTAATCGTAGTGTTTTTATATATTCTTTTGAGATTTCAGAAATGGCAATTTTCACTAGGAGCAGTTGCTGCTGTATTCCATGATGTATTAATTGTATTGGGAATTTTCTCAATAACCTACACGTTTATGCCATTTAGTATGGAGATTAATCAAGCTTTTATTGCAGCAATTCTTACTGTTATTGGATATTCATTGAATGATACAGTAGTTGTGTTTGACCGAATTAGGGAATATATAGCAGAGCATACTAAATGGGAATTTGATACCACTGTAAATGCAGCATTGAATAGCACATTAAGTAGAACTTTAAATACTTCATTAACAACCTTGATAGTTCTCCTCTCCATATTTATCTTTGGTGGTGAATCCATTAGAGGGTTTATGTTTGCATTAATTATTGGTGTGATTGTGGGTACTTATTCTTCAGTATTTATTGCAACACCTGTAATGTATGATACTCAAGCTAAAAAGTTGCTAAAAGAAGACTAAGCTGCTTCTTTTACTATTTTAAAAAGCCAAATCAATTTGATTTGGCTTTTTAAGTTAATATCCTTTCTTTTTTGCATTTTCTATGTGTGCTATGTGATGAATCCCATGCCAAGCATATAATAATATAGTAGTATGTAAGGGATAATATTTGTTTCGCTCAGGATGAAAATATGTTCTTGATAATTTTGCTTCTGAGCATGAATTTAAAAAAAATGTCCATCGTTTATGAAGTGCAGTAAGTAAATCAATACTGTATGAGATGTCTTCATGCGAAGCATCTTCCAGCATTGCCCAATCTGCTTCCTTATAATCCTTTATAGAAGGAATGTCCTCTAATATTGCATGTTTAAATCGTAAATAGCTGTGCATGTGACTATCTGCAAGATGATGAACAACCTGAGCTATAGTCCATCCCTGAGGGCGGTAGCGATTTTTTAGCTTTTCTCTGGTAACACCAGCTAAAGATTTTTTAAGCTCTTCAGGAAATCGCTCAAGACTTTTAATTGCTTTTCTTATTTCTTCTGAGCTTGGACTTTCATTCCAATTAAAAGTTCCTACAGGATGTTTTAAAAGTTTTAATACTTGATCTTCCATAAAGCTTTATGATTTATTTAAAAGGTTTTATTAAAGTAATTCAAGATTACTCAATGATTTTTTAATTTTTTAAAACTATTGAAACAATAAAAAACAACCAAGCGTTTAAAATAAATTAAACTTCATTTAGAGTCTTTTTTGAACTTCTAAGCATAAGAAATCCCCCCAGGGCTACAAATGGAATGCTTAGCCATTGTCCTGTTGAGAATAGGGGTATAAGATCTTCAAAGCCTCCTTGGCTTTCTTTCAGATATTCAACAATAAAACGAATTACAAACATTCCTGTGAAAAATAATCCTAACATAAATCCAGGTTTGTTTTTGTATTCAGATTTATAGGTTTGTTTTAATATAAAAAATAGGACAATATATCCTATTGCTTCATATAATTGAGCAGGATGCCTTGGTAAAGACTCTCCTCTGTTTAAAAAGACAACACCAAAGTTTGTATTGGTATATTTTCCAACGATTTCAGAGTTAAGTAAATTTCCGAACCTAACAAAACTTGCACCAATTGCAATGGGAACGGTAACCCTGTCGAGTAACCACAGAAGAGGCTTGTGAGTGAATTTTCGTTTATATAAATAGAGTCCAATAAGAGTTCCTATAACAGCTCCATGACTAGCAAGACCCCTAAAACCAGTAAAAGTATAGCCTGTTGGAGTATCTCGAATGGGTAGTAAAATTTCTATTAAATGGTTTTGGTAATAGTCCCAACTGTAAAAAAAGACATCCCCTAAGCGTGCTCCTAAGAGAACAGAAATGATCATGTAGACAAATAATGATTCTAAATATTCTAGTGGAATTTTTTCTTCATCATAAATTTTCTTCATCATATAATAACCAAGTCCAAAAGCGATGATGAACATTAAGCTATAATAATGAATTCCAAAACTTCCTATTTTAAATAGTGTTTCACTTGGAGCCCAATCTATTTTTGTGAAGTACATATATGTGATATTTTATCTATGTAAATATAATTAAAATCAATGCCATTAGAAATAAAAACTTAAGGAATTGGATCATATCCTGAGCCGCCCCAAGGTGTACATTTCACAATACGTTTAACTCCCAACCAGCCTCCTCTAAAAAGACCGTGTTTTTCTAAAGCTTCAAGAGTATACTGAGAACATGTAGGTTGAAATCTACAACTAGAAGGTAATAATGGAGATATAAGGAGTTGATAACCTTTAATTAGTATCACAAGGGGAAAAATCAATATTCTCTTCACGAGTTTATTTTAGTTGATTTTAAATGAGGTTCCTTCTGAGGTATCGTTAATTTGAATATTTAATTTAGACAATGAATCCCTAATTAAATCAGAAGTTTCAAAATCTTTATTCAACCGAGCTTTATTTCTGAGCTCAATAATTAGATGAAGTGATCCCTCGAGCTTTTCATCAGCTACATTTGATGTATTATTTTTAGGAGCTAGTAAGCCAAGTACATCGTAGAAAAAAGCATTCATTAAAGCGGAAAGTTCAATTAAATCCTCTGAACTAATTTGTTGTAATCCATTTGCAATTCCATTGATATATTTCACTGCATCAAAAAGACTCGCAATTAATAAAGGGCTATTAAAGTCGTCATTCATTGCTGCATAACACTTCGATTTCCATTGTTGCAAGTCAAATCCTGAACTTTTTTCACTTGTTGTTAATGAAGACATTTTTGAAATACCATCGAGTAAACGATTAAATCCTTTTTCAGAAGCTTTTAAGGCATTTTCGCTTATGTCTACAATACTTCGATAGTGGGCTTGGAACATAAAGAACCTAACAACCATTGGAGAGAAGGCTTTTTTGAAGATAGAATTCGTTCCGGTAAACATTTCTTGTGGCAAAATATTATTTCCAGTAGATTTCGCCATTTTCTTCCCATTTAAGGTAAGCATGTTTGCGTGTAGCCAATAATTTACAGGGCTAGTTTCATTGATAGATTCAGATTGAGCTATTTCACATTCATGATGCGGAAATTTCAAATCCATTCCACCTCCATGGATATCAAATGTTTTTCCTAAATATTTAGTGCTCATTGCAGTACACTCAAGGTGCCATCCAGGAAAACCATCACTCCAAGGTGAAGGCCACCGCATGATATGAACAGGTTCAGCTTTTTTCCAAAGTGCAAAATCTTGTGGATTTTTTTTGTCGCTTTGCCCATCTAATGATCTTGTATTGTGAATTAGATCTTCAATATTCCTTCCACTTAGTTTTCCGTAGGGTGTTACTTTATTAAACTCAATAACATCAAAGTATACTGAACCATTTATTTCATAGGCAAATCCTTTTTCCAAGATCTGTTTAATAAGTTCAATTTGTTCCACTATATGTCCTGTAGCTGTTGGTTCAATACTTGGAGGCAATGCATTAAATTGCGCCATTGTATTTCTGAAATCTACCGTATAGCGTTGAACAACTTCCATGGGTTCCAAAGATTCGAGACGTGCCTTTTTTGCAATTCTATCTTCTCCTTGATCAGCATCATTTTCTAAATGTCCAGCATCAGTTATATTTCTTACATAGCGTACTTTATACCCCAAATGCTGCAGATATCTATAGATTAAATCAAAAGACATAAAAGTTCTACAATTCCCTAAATGAACATTGCTATATACAGTAGGCCCACAAACATACATTCCAACATGTTGCGGGTCAATAGATTTAAAAGGCTCTTTTTTCCCACTTAATGAATTATAAACCACTAATGAAGTGTCCATCTAAAATGTAGTATCTAATTTTATGTAATCTAAAAAATCTCTCTTTTTTTCTTCCGTATTAAATACTCCTCCGAACTCGCTTGTAACAGTACTGCTGGCAGTATCATTAATTCCTCTTGAATTCACACAAAGATGTTTCGCATCAATAACACAAGCCACATCTTTTGTTCCTAAAATAGCTTGTAATTCTTGAACAATTTGAAGAGTAAGACGCTCTTGAACCTGTGGCCTTTTGGCATAATAATCTACAATACGGTTCATTTTCGATAGCCCCACAACCGTTCCATTTGAAACATATGCCACATGAGCTTTTCCCACTATGGGAAGTAAATGGTGTTCACAAGTAGAGTAGAGGGTAATATTTTTTTCCACTAACATTTCCCCATATTTATAGGAATTATTAAAAGTAGAAGCTTTAGGTTTATTTACTGGATTTAAACCTCCAAAAATCTCATTGACAAACATTTTTGCAACACGCAGGGGTGTTCCTTTAAGGCTGTCATCTTTAAGATCCATCCCAAGTGTTTCGAGTATGGTTTTAACATGGTCTTGAATGATATCTATTTTTTGAGCATCACTTTTGTCAAAAGCACTTTCGAGTAGGGGTGTTATGGCACTTAATGAAAAGTGGTCTTCCCCTAATTCAAAGTTAGTTTCGTTTATTGTTTTTTCGATTTTCATAGTTTAATAAAGATGCCTACAAATATACTTAATTTATAGAGGAATAAAATACTATTAAATTGATCAAAGCTTGATGTTATAACTAACGCTTACTTGGGTTAATTTTTGAGTTAAATTATAAACATCCGTGAGACCCTCAGAGAAGAGTTCGAAACGTTTGTTCTGCTCAAAATTAATTAATGACAGACTTAAGTTACTTGCCCCAAAATCGATACCTACCCCGAGGGTCAGGGCGATATCGTTAGTAGTGCTATTTTTATATACTCCGTTTCTGGTGAGTATTCCACAGCGAAGGCTAACGTCTTTTAAGCGAAATTCTCCACCTATTTTTAAGGTGTTTATAGCACCAAATTCTGAATTTACTCTCGAAGAAATAGTGTTTAAATAATTGCTACCATACTGATCACTCAATATCGTATTCCCAGTATTTTGAGAACTATAATCAGCAGAAAGAATCCCTTTTGAACCAAAGATATAGGCAAAACTAAGTGTAGTTTTAGATGGGATTTTCAAATCATAAGGTTCATAAACATTTGTAATATTTGGATCAATTATTTCGTTTACTACAGAATTTTCTTCAAAATGGAAAGTATCAATGCTTTGAGTTGTTTCATCAATCATAGTGAGCCATTGTGGACTATCGTATGTTACACCAAACCTAATATTATTTAGTCTTAGGATTCCACCAATCTGAACTGAAGTCCCATCTCCAAGTGTTAGTAGCGTATTTTTAAAATCTATATCGTAGATATTAGATTTGAGCGACTGCCCGGTTTCTAATAAATTTTGAATTGAACTAAATTTTAAATTATGGCTATTAATATTTACACCAACATGAAAAATATTTCGGTATAATCCGCTAATATTAAAGCTGGTTTTCCGATGCCATCCATCGTTGTTAATGGACAGCTGGTGATTTACTTGATTATAATCAACATTTGAATAATATTCTGTATTTCCATTTTCAAAATTAAATGGATTCACGATATAACTCTGGTAGCCTAAAAAAGCTTGCTGGGCCCCAAAGCCATTTTCAGCTCCTAAAATCTTGTAAACTTCAGATACTGTTTCACCGTCGTAAATCGGAAGATTCTCAAAGTCCAGCCCATCTGCATAATATTCAAAATATTGATCTATCCCATTTGTATTAGTTCCATTTACAAAAGCTTTTTGATCGTAAGTAGCTATTTTGTGAAGATTTATACCCACACTCACTCTAGACCATGGACTTTCAGTATTCTTGTTATTAAAAACAAAGACTGCCCCAAAATGATCTAAACTAAGGTCATCATTTTCTCTATTTGTTGAAGTTCCAAAATAAGTTCCTTCCGTGAGTTTGTTTTTATAATTTATGGAAGCACCAAATTCAGAATTTAAAAAAACTGAAGAACTGGCTGGATTAAAACTTAATGCAGTTAAATCACCCCCTAGGGCTCCAAATGCACCCGCCATTGAAGTGTAGCGTGCTGAGCCATTTAGCTCAGTTGTTAAAAATCGGTTTACATCATTAATATTTTGTGCTACAGTCACTTGCATCATTAGAAGACTACCAATAAGTATGGTAAGGTATCGCATTTTAAAAAGTTATTAGGATTAATTTCGACGTCCCCCAGAAGAACTTCTTCCAGATCCGCCACTACTTGCACCACTACTACTGCCTCTGCTGCTGCTGCCAGAATTATAAGACCTTGCAGGGGAAGAATTGTATGATCTAGCAGGACTAGGATTATAGGACCTTGCAGGGGAAGAATTATTTTTTTTTGTACGATTGTAAGAAGTCTTAGCTCCTTTTGTCAATTGTTGTGCAGTTCTTCTCACAGCAGATTGTCGATTATTAACAACAACCGGTCTTCTTGTATTTACTGGTCTGAGGGTTCTTGGTGAAGATGTCTTAATATTGTTTCTTGCCCCCAGAGAATTTCTAGACAATGAAACCCTACCCATACTATTTCCTTGTAGTGATTTAGTAATATTTGTGTTTGATCTATAGAATCCTGTGATCCCCGCAGTAGAATTAGCGTTTCTAATATTGGCTGATCCGGAACTACTAAAAATATTTTTATTCAATTGATTAGTTCCAATACTAACGCCTCTACCAATTGAGCTTACACCCCTTCCAACATTAATTCTATTAATTGTTCTTTGCACATCGCGGTCGTTAGATTTTGATTCTTTAGAATCATCATTTCTATTATTTCTATCAGAGGAATCTCCATAATTTTTTTCTCCTCTTCCTGATCTTACTCTGGCAACTGTAGAGGCAAAATCTCTATCATTTAGATTCTGGTCATTATAACCATTCATGAAGCGGTTTCTGCGCCATCTTTGATTAACATTCCAAAAATTCGCATACCCATAAGGACTGTAAAAGTTTGAATATGCACTGTATGGATTCATGAAAGGATTAAAGAATTGATTTCCCCAAAACCCAAAATTTGACTGATAGGGGTTGAAAAATGGATTGAAAAAATTACCATATCCAAATCGGAATGAATCTCCATAATAATTATTCCAAAATGAAGAAGTTCTAAAAGCAAAACCAGACAGACCACCCCAGAAATAGTTTGGACCATTATTTCCTACAATGATTTCAGTTTGTGAGGTTTGCCCACCCCAAGGAATTTGACTTGCTGCAGAATCAATATCATTAGACTGGTTTTGACCTGAAGATGTGTATGCGTCAGTATCTGTAAAATAGGTTTCCTGAGTAGTTTCTGGAATGTATCCATCGGCAACATCTTGAAAATATTGACTGTAGTATGTATCCTGTGTTACTTCCTGTGAGGACTCTTGAAAATTTGACTTCTTTGAAACGTATATACCATCAGATTCAAAATATGATGCACTTTGAAAACTACCACAGCTTATCATAAGGACAAAGGATAATAGCCCTAAAAATATTTTTTTGATTTTTGCTAAACTGAAGGTTGCATTCATATAAAAACGTTTTAGAAATATGGTTATAAAAGTTTAGTTTTGTATCATTAAAGTAATACAAACAAATATAGGCAAAATCCATGCCAAATTAATATGGCTAATAAATTAACTCCCAGAAGTACAGATTATTCTAAATGGTATAATGAAATTGTTGTACAAGCTGATTTAGCAGAAAATTCTGCAGTACGAGGTTGCATGATTATAAAACCTTATGGCTATGCTATATGGGAAAAAATGCAAGCTGAACTTGACAAAATGTTTAAGGCTACAGGACACGAAAATGCATATTTTCCACTTTTTGTTCCCAAAAGTTTATTTGAGGCTGAGGAAAAAAATGCTGAGGGTTTTGCAAAAGAATGCGCAGTGGTGACCCATTATAGATTGAAAAATGATCCTAATAACAAAGGAAAACTTATAGTTGATCCTGAGGCTAAACTTGAAGAAGAATTGGTGGTAAGACCCACCAGTGAGGCGGTAATATGGAACACTTATAAATCGTGGATTCAGTCCTACAGAGATCTCCCTATTTTGATCAATCAATGGGCAAATGTTGTTCGCTGGGAAATGCGAACACGTCTTTTTTTAAGAACAGCTGAGTTTTTATGGCAAGAGGGGCATACAGCACATGCAACAAAAGCAGAAGCGCTTATAGAGGCTAAACAAATGAATCAAGTCTATTCAGATTTTGTTCAGAATTATATGGCAATTCCAGTAATTCAGGGAACAAAATCAGAAAGTGAACGTTTTGCAGGCGCCGAAGAAACCTACTGTATTGAGGCGCTAATGCAAGATGGAAAAGCACTTCAAGCAGGAACTTCTCACTTTTTAGGACAAAATTTCGCAAAAGCATTTGATGTTAAATATGCTACTTCTCAAGGTGGATTGGAATACGTATGGGCTACTTCATGGGGTGTTTCTACACGTCTTATTGGGGCACTTATTATGACGCATAGTGATGATCATGGACTGGTATTACCTCCTAATTTAGCACCCATCCAAGTGGTGATTATTCCTATTTATAAAGGAGATGAACAACAAGCTCAAATTGCAGAAGTAGCACAGAAAATCAAAGCTTCACTTGAAGAAAAAAATATTCGTATTAAGTTTGATAATCGAGATAAATTTAAACCTGGATATAAATTTAATGAGTACGAACTTAAAGGAGTACCGCTGCGAATTGCAATTGGTCCTAAAGATTTAGAAAAAGGTACTCTAGAGATTGCACGTCGAGATACTTTATCTAAGCAGTACGTGTCTCAAAATGATATTGTAGATCATGTTACTAGCCAATTGGAGGTCATTCAAATCGATTTATTTGAAAAGGCAAAAAACTTTAGAGAAGAAAATATAAGGGAGGTTAATGACTTTGAAAGTTTTCAAAAAATAATCAAAGAAAAAGGTGGTTTTATTTCTGCTCATTGGGATGGAACTAATGAAACTGAAGAAGCGATTAAGAAAAAAACTAAAGCTACGATTCGCTGTATTCCTTTAGAGACTAAAGTAGAGGAGGGGGTATGTGT
>ERZ767114.331-NODE-331-length-28093-cov-4.817569_pt1 | contig 28093 bp, 25 predicted proteins | sample MGYA00374952_ERZ767114 | MGnify/ENA primary metagenome ERZ767114 (study PRJEB28939, sample SAMN06267156) | marine metagenome | isolation source: Columbia River Estuary | place: USA:Columbia River Estuary, USA | collected 2012-05-05 ...
TTAAAGGCTTAACCAAAAAAGAGGTTGCAAAGGTTACTAAAACTGAAGATGGGTTGTATGTTAAGGTTGTTTAAGTAATAGCTCAATTAGCTGATTTTACTTCCATTTAATATTACATCCTATACTAGGCTTTGGAATACCTGTGTACGGTTTTTTACTTTCAAGAAGATCTAAAACTTCTCGAATATCTATCCCAGTAACTGGAAGATCATTGCCAGGTCTAGAATCATCTAATTGACCATGATAAACTGATTTTAAATTGTTGTCAAATACATATAAATCTGGAGTACATGCGGCGTCATAAGCTTTAGCAACCTCTTGAGTTTCGTCATACAAATATGGAAACGGATAGTTTTCTTTTTTAGCATGAATTTTCATATTGGCAGGGCCGTCCATCGGGTATTTTTCTGAATCATTACTACTAATGGCAATAAAACTAAATCCTTTAGAACTATACTCATTTGCTATTTGAACTAGGGCTTTGTTAATATGAATTACAAAAGGACAGTGGTTGCAAATAAAGAAAATAACTGTTCCTTTCTTCCCTTTTAATTCATCTAAAGAAACCACTTTTTCTGAGATGGTGTCTACTAATGTGAACTTGGGAGCAGCAATACCTTTCTGAAAATTATTGGACGGTGTTAATGCCATATTCTTAATTTTTAACCTTTATACTTCATGGGCAAATGCACCACTTTTTTTGTGTCAAAAAAATCTTCATCAAAAAAATCTGATAAATTAAAAATTGAAACTGTGGTATATTTTTTTAATTCTTCGGTTAAATCACCCCCTTTTAAATATAAAATTCCATTTTTAATTTTGTGCTCTTGTTTTTTGTTAATTTTTCCTTTAGTCCAGCGAACAAATGTTTCCATTTGAGCCACTGCTCTACTTACAATAAAATCGTAGGTATCTTGATCCTCTTCAACTCTTCCATGAGTAGTTGAAATGTTTTGCAAACCTAAACCTTCGGCTACTTCATTTACAACCTTAATTTTTTTACCAATACTATCTACCAGATGAAAATGAGTCTCTGGGAATAATATAGCTAAAGGAATCCCTGGAAAACCTCCTCCAGTTCCAACATCCAATACTTTGGTGTTTGGTTTAAACTGAACAACTTTAGCAATACCCAAAGAATGTAATACATGTCTTAGGTATAACTCATCAATATCTTTTCTGGAAACTACATTAATTTTTAAATTCCAATCTTTATACAGCTCTTGTAATTTTGAAAATTGTATAATTTGTTCTTGTGTTAATTTCGGAAAATATTTTAAAAGTAAATCCATGATTTTTATTATATCACAAAAGTAATTAATCATTAGAACAATTCAGTTAAATAATAATAATCGTTTATAATCATATCGTACTCAAAAATGTTTATTTTTGATATATACAATTCAATAATTTATGAAGTCAATAAATTTTTCAAGAATAGATAAAGCCAAGTTTTTTAGAACTCTAAATAAAAGAGTAAATACTTACTTTAAAGAAAATAATATTAAGAGAACTGGCAATTGGAAATTATACACCAAAGCACTGATTATGTTTGCTGTTTTCTTAGTTCCATTTATTTTAATTCTTACTGTTGATATGCCACAATGGTTGATGTTTATTTTAATGGCTGTGACTGGTGTTGGAATGGCTGGTGTTGGAATGAATGTAATGCATGATAGCAATCATGATTCTTTTTCTAGTAAAAAATGGGTCAATAAATTAATGGGGAGTAGTATTTATATACTAGCAGGAAATGTATATAATTGGAAAGTACAACACAATGTCTTACACCATACATTTACCAATGTTAAAGATCATGATGAAGATATTGATGCCGGTAGAATTATTCGTTTTTCTAAACATTCTAAATGGTTAAAGATTCATAAACTGCAAAAATACTATTCTATTTTCCTCTACGGATTATTAACAATTAATTGGGCAATTACTACCGATATTAAACAGATGCATAATTATTTGAAAAGAAAATTATCGTATGGTAAATTTCCTAGTCCTGCAGTAGAATGGACAAAATTAGTTATCTCTAAATTAGTTTACTACTCTTTATGGATCGTTTTACCTTTAGTTGTTTTAGATATAGTATGGTGGAAAGTTTTGATTGGATTTTTTGTAATGCATTATACAGCTGGTATGATTTTAAGCCTTGTTTTTCAATTGGCTCATATTGTTCCTAATACAGAAATGCCAATACCAGATAAAGATGGAAATTTAGAGCATACTTGGGCAGTCCACCAATTATATACCACCTCCAACTTTGCTCCTAGTAATAGACTCGTAAATTTCTATACCGGAGGCTTAAATCATCAAGTTGAACATCATATTTTCCCGCATATCTCTCATGTACATTATGGTAAGTTGGCTAAAATTGTAAAGGAAACAGCTAAAGAATTTAATTTGCCCTACAATGAGTATAAAACTACTAGAAAAGCCATTATAGAGCATTTTAGACATTTAGGTGTTTTAGGTAAAAAACCAGAAATAGCATAAAAAGTACTTATAACTTCACAATATAAATGGCACATCCATTATCGAATAGAATAAATAGCCTACCTGTATCTCAAACATTGGCTATGGCAGCAAAGGCAAGAGAGTTAAAAGCTGAAGGTAAAGATATCATTAGTTTAAGTTTAGGAGAACCAGACTTTAATACACCAGACTTTATTAAAGATGCAGCTGTAGAAGCGATCAATCAAGATTATAATTCTTACACCCCTGTAGACGGGTATGGAGAATTGAAAGAAGCAATCTGTACGAAGTTTAAACGAGACAATAACTTGAGCTATAAGCCGAGTCAAATTGTAGTATCTACTGGAGCTAAACAATCTATTGCTAATGTTGCTCAAGTACTTCTTAATCCTGGAGATGAGGTACTATTGCCGGCTCCGTATTGGGTAAGTTACTCTGCGATTGCAATTTTATGTGAAGCAACATTCGTAGAAATCCCATCTTCTATAGAAACTGATTTTAAAATCACGCCAGAACAGTTAGAGGCATCTATTACACCCAAAACAAAAATGGTGTTTTTCAACTCTCCTAACAATCCTAGTGGAACAATTTATACGGAAGAAGAATACAGAGCTTTAGCAAAAGTTTTGGAAAAACATCCCCAAATATATGTTCTTTCTGATGAGATTTATGAGCATATAAATTACAGCAATCCAACCTTTAGTTTTGCTGCAATAGAAAATATGTTTGACAGAACGATTACTGTAAATGGTCTAGCAAAAGCTTTTGCTATGACTGGGTGGAGAATTGGTTATATTGGAGCGCCAGAATGGATTGCTAAAGCATGTACAAAAATGCAAGGCCAAATTACATCTGGGACAAATTGCATAGCACAACGAGCAGCTATAACTGCTGTACTAGCTCCGGTTTCTAAAGTACAATATATGGTAGACGAGTTTAAATCTCGAAGAAATATTGTATTAGAATTACTCGGCGAAATTGAAGGGTTTAAATTAAATATCCCTGACGGTGCTTTTTACGTTTTCCCTAATATTTCCTACTTCTTTGGAAAAACTATCAAAGGAAAATACATTAAAGATGCAAATGACTTTTCTTTATTTCTACTTGAGGAAGCTAACGTAGCCTCAGTTACTGGAGCTGCTTTTGGAGCTCCAAATTGCATAAGATTATCGTATGCAGCTTCTGAAGCTATCTTAAGAGAGGCTATTAAACGAATTGCTAAAGCATTAGAATCTTAGGAATAAAAAAACCGCACTCAAGTAAATGAATACGGTTAAGGAGATAGCCGGGGTCATGCGTTCTTAATCTACATTGTCATGCAAAAAAGAGTTATTTGACTTCAATTGTATATCATCATTATCATCTGTAGACAAGGTTGTTTTAGATTTGCTAATTATCGAACTGCTTTCATCTAAATTTACACCCAATCTTTTGTAGGCTGGCTGACGTTCAATTTCATCTATATTTTTATTCATTTGATCAGTAAATTTATAGTTGAAACCTTTCATTTTTTGTCTTCGTTCTTCAGCTCTTTTTTGAAGTTCTGTAATGGTAAGACTCATAGGGGACACTTCTTCACTAGAGGCTTCAATTTCATTAATTTCTGACTGTGGAATTGAAGTTTTTAATTCAAATTGTAATTCTTGCTCTAGTTCTTTTGAATCCTTATTTATTGATGAACTTTTGCCTATGGTAGGCTGAATATCAAAATCTTCTAAAATATGTTTTGTAACTGACTCATCTCTTTTGTCAGCAATAATTTCCTGAGCATCTGTAACCTCAAAATTCAAAATATCTGGAGTGAGCTCATGGCGAATTTCATCTTTATTTATTTTAATCTCTTCAAAATCATTGATTGGAAGATCAAATAATAAATCTGGTTGAATTGATGAAGATTCATCTTTAACTTCTTCTTCAACAACTGGTGATATATTGGTAATAATAAAATCATCTTCAGAAATATCTTCAGAAAGAATTTCATCATAAACTACAGCACTGTTTCTGATAACCTCAGAAGTTGGAATTAAATCCATTTGAAACTCTTCTCTCTCTTCTTGATGCTCTGTTTCATCATCTACTTCAAGAACATGAATTATTTTCTTTTCAGTTGTATTAATTGGATCTTTAACTAATGGAGTTTTAGATAAAATAGTATCTGAAAAATCGTACGTAGCTTTTTGTTCGTCTTCCAGAGTATAAACTGTTTTCTTAACTTCTGTATTTGTAATGTTACTTTGTTGATCCAAGGCAAAACCAGTAGCCACAACAGTGACAGCTATAGCATCTCCTAAATCTTTATCTTCTCCAATACCCATAATAATATTGGCTTCAAAACCTGCTTCTGTTTGGATGAAATCATTAATTTCTCCAATTTCGTCTAATGTTACCTCATTAGTTCCTGAAACAATTAATAATAATACATTTTTTGCACCAGTAATCTTGTTGTCATTTAATAAGGGAGAATCTAATGCTTTAACTATAGCACTTTTAGCTCTAGAAGTTCCTTCCTCTTTAGCAGAACCCATAATGGCTGTTCCACTATTAGAAAGAACTGTTTTTGCATCGTGTAAATCTATATTTTGTTTGTAGTGATGTGTTATTACTTCTGCAATTCCTCTCGCTGCTGTAGACAAAACTTCATCAGCTTTTGAAAATCCAGCTTTAAATCCTAAATTTCCATATACTTCTCTTAGTTTGTTGTTGTTTATAACAATAAGAGAATCAACATTGTTTCGTAACTCATCAATACCAGCTTGTGCTTGTTTAGATCTCATTCTTCCTTCAAATTGAAAAGGCATAGTCACAATTCCTACAGTTAGAATATCCATATCCTTAGCAATTTTAGCAATAATTGGAGCTGCCCCTGTTCCTGTTCCACCACCCATACCAGCAGTAATAAACACCATTTTCGTTTGGGTGTTTAACATCTCCTGAATCTCTTTAATGCTTTCCTTGGCAGCCTGTTCTCCAACTTCTGGATTTGCTCCAGCACCTAGTCCTGAAGTTAAGTTAACTCCTAACTGAATTTTATTAGGTATAGAGCTGTTTTCTAATGCTTGAGCATCTGTGTTACAGATGACAAAATCTACCCCTTTGATGTCCTGCTGAAACATGTGATTAACAGCATTGCTACCTCCACCACCTACACCAATTACTTTAATAGTATTAGATTGTGATTTAGGCATCTCAAATAAAATGTTATCGAATTCTCCGCTCATAATAACTTTTCTATTTTTATTTATTTATAAGTTCTTAATAATTATTCTGCATTGTCTAAAAACTCTTTCAATCCGTCTGTAAACTTATCGAAAAAAGATTTTTTATTTATCTTTAGTTTGGTATCTAATTCTGGAACATTCTCCTCAACATTTTCCTCTTGTTTTTGTTTCTCTTGCTCCTCTTTTTCCTCTCTTGAATGATTTTCTAAACCTTCCATTAATAGTCCAACAGCAGTTGCATAAGACGGGCTAGATAGGCCTTCATCAGAATCTCCTGCTAAATGCTCATTAGGATAACCAATCCTTGCATCCATACCTGTAATATACTCTACTAGTTGTCTTAAATGTTTTAACTGCGAACCTCCACCTGTTAAAACAATTCCTGCTATTAGTTTTCCTTTTTGTGTCTCATGTCCGTAGTTCTTTATCTCTAAATATACATGTTCAATAATTTCTTGAACTCTAGCATGAATTATTTTTGAAAGGTTTTTGAGTGTAATTTCTTTTGGTTCTCTCCCTCTTAACCCTGGAATAGATACTATTTCTGTTTCCTTATTTTCTCCTGGCCAGGCTGATCCAAATTTAATTTTTAATAACTCTGCTTGTTTTTCAATGATAGAGCAACCTTCTTTAATATCTTCTGTAATCACATTTCCTCCAAATGGAATAACTGCGGTGTGTCTAATAATTCCATCTTTAAAAATTGCTAAATCAGTTGTACCACCTCCAATATCAATCAAAGCAACTCCAGCCTCCTTTTCTTCCTGACTTAAAACCGCTGATGCCGAAGCAAGTGGTTCCAAAGTAATATCAGATAAATCCAATCCTGCACTTTTTACACAACGACCAATGTTTCTAATTGATGAAACTTGCCCAACAACTACATGAAAATTGGCTTCTAGTCTTCCTCCATACATTCCAATTGGTTCTTTAATATCTGCCTGACTGTCTACTTTAAATTCTTGAGGTAATACATGAATAATTTCTTCACCAGGAAGCATAACCAGTTTGTGAACTTGGTTTACTAGATTTTCAATATCGTTTTCGTCTATAACTTCGTCTGCATTAGATCTTGTAATATAGTCACTATGATGAAGACTTCGAATATGTTGACCAGCTATACCAACAACTACATTTTCTATTTTCTGACCAGAAATACTCTCCGATTCTTCAACTGCTTGCTGTATAGATTGTATTGTTTGAGTAATATTACTAACTACACCTCTCTTAACACCAAGACTTTTTGCTTTACCAATTCCTAAAATCTCTAACTTTCCATATTCATTTTTACGACCAATCATAGCTACAATCTTAGTTGTACCTATATCTAAACCAACGGCTATTTTATTATTTTCCATTTCTTTTATTTTACACCAACAACTTGATTGTGATATTTAATATTTATGGTTTTGTACTTTTGTATTGTACTATCTAAAAAAGCTTTGCCATAAAACGCTTTTAACTTTTTTATTTTTTTATCTATTTCTGTCAGATTCCCAAAATCTATCCTATAATCTCCACTTCTAACTGTCATCAAATACTCTTTATTGTCTTTTCTATGGATTGAAGTAACCTCTTTGTTCAAAAAATTATCCTCATCAATTTTATTTAATAATACCAATAATTCTAACAAATTACTATCATCATTTAAACCAGACACCAAGGGAACTCTAGCTGAATAGTTTTCAGAAACTGGAACTTTTACTCCCTCTGAATCAATATAGTAAGATAAATTACTAGTAAGTATTCTAGCGATAGGTTGCCTTTGTTTTATGAAAGACCCAAGCGTACCATCTATGGTAAAAAAAAGTGATGCTTTTTCAACATATGGGTTTTCTAGAACCAGTTCTTCTAACTTGTATAAATCTATTACAGATTTTGCTTGTTTTTGTACTCTTTCGTTGTTTTGTATTAACAATTTATTAACTATTTCGTGAGTTAAGAAATATGACTCTTCAGATTCAAATTGAATATCTATTTTATTAATTGTTTTTTGTGTATTTCTTTGATTAGAAAAAATGAATAAGAATACCAATACCCCAATAAAAATGGGCACAAATAGATATTTTACAATTCTTTTTAACTTCATAATTAACATATAGAAATTAATTCGTTTTTTACGCCTTCAACCATCTTTCCGATATCTCCTGCACCTAACATTATAACTATATTAGCTTCGGAATTTTTAATATCTTTTACTAAATTTATTTTATCTGTGATTTTTTTATTCTTGTTAAGAATTTTTTCTAAAAGCCATAAAGAAGAAACTCCTTTTATAGGCATTTCTCTTGCCGGATAGATATCTAGCAAGAGTACTTCATCAAACTTTGCTAACTCAACTGCAAAATCTTCAATAAAATCTCTAGTTCTTGAGAATAAGTGAGGCTGAAAAACTACTATATTTTTTTTAAAAGGATACAACTCTTTTATAGAACTATAAACAGCTCTAATCTCAGTTGGATGGTGCGCATAATCATCAATAAGAGTTAGTTTTTCTGATCTAATTTTATATGAAAAGCGTCTTTCTACTCCTCTAAATGTTTCTAATGATTTTTTAATATTTTCAGCAGGGATACCATAGCAATCTGCCATAGCAAAAGCTGCCAAAGCATTCATCATATTGTGTTTTCCTGGCAATAAAAATAACACCTCATTGATGATTTCATGAGGTGTTTTTATATCGAAAATATATTGGCCATTTTTTCTTTTTATATTAGATATGCTATAATCTGCATCCTCTTCTACAGCATACGTTAACCCCTCTAATTTACATCCTTTAGCAACAATTAATTGATTTGAAACCTTGTCTGCAAATTCTTGAAAAGAATTCTCTAAAGAAGTTTTCTCACCATAAATATCTAAGTGGTCTGCATCTGTAGATGTAACACAAGCTATGTTTGGTGAAAGTTTTAAAAATGAACGATCAAATTCATCTGCTTCTACAACTGAAATTTCATCCTTTCCCAAAATTAAATTAGACTGATAATTCTCTGAAATACCTCCCAAAAAACTAGTGGCATTGTAAGGTTGCATAATATGACCTAAAATTGCAGTTGTAGTTGTTTTACCGTGTGTTCCAGCAACTGCAAGACAAAAAGTGTTTTTTGTGATAAGGCCTAAAACCTCTGCACGCTTCATAACTTTAAATCCGTTATCAATAAAAAAATTTAATCCTAAATGATCTGAGGAGACTGCTGGGGTGAACACCACCAAAGTATGGTGTTTATTTTTAAAATTTTCAGGAATTAAATCTAATGAATCTTCATAATGTGTAACTATTCCTAAATTTCGCAAACCTTCTGTGATGGCAGAAGCTACTTTATCATACCCTGAAACTTGTTTTCCTACAGCGTGAAAATACTTTGCCAATGCGCTCATACCGATACCCCCGATACCAATAAAATAAATAGTATGTATGCCTCTAAAACTCAAAAATCTATTAATTTTTCTACTTGACTTATTATTTTATTTGTCGCATTTGGTAATGCTAACTCCTTAATATTTTGACTTAAACTTTCCTGCTTTCCCTCATCTTTTAACAAGGTTTCAAAAACTATTGGAAAAGTTTCTAATTCAGACTCTTTCAATAAAATAGCACCGTGTTTTTCTGCAATAGATTGCGCATTTTTAGTTTGATGATCTTCGGCCACATTGGGTGATGGAATAAAAATGGTAGGCTTACCAACAATACATAATTCAGATACAGAGCTAGCTCCAGATCTAGATATAATAATGTTAGCTGCTGCATATGCTAAATCCATTTTATTGATGAATGAATGAACATGAATATTTTCAAGCTCATTATATTTTTTATATTCATCAAAATACAGCTTACCACATTGCCAAATTACTTGTACTTTTTGTTCTTTAAAAAACACAATATTTTGTTCAATTAACTGATTTATTTTCCTAGCACCCAGACTTCCTCCTAGAACTAAAATTGTTGTTGTTTTCTGTTTTAGATGATATAATTTATTCCCATCAAAAATCTTATCCTTAGTGTGTATTGATAATAAGCTTAATCTAACTGGATTTCCTGTTTTTACAATTTTCTCTTTTGGGAAAAATCGATCCAAACCGTCATAGGCAACACAAATAATTTTAGATTTTCTGCTCAATAATTTATTTGTAATTCCAGGATAAGAATTTTGTTCTTGAATCAGTGTTGGGATCTTACATCTATTAGCCATTATAATTGTTGGCCCACTAGCAAAACCTCCAGTCCCTATAGCTATATCTGGCTTAAATTCTTTTATGATTTTTCTTGACTTAAATAGACTGACTAATAATTTTACAGGGAATAATAAATTTTTGAATGTTAATTTTCTTTGAATGCCTGAAATCCATAGTCCTGTGATTTCATACCCTGCCTCCGGCACTTTTTCCATTTCCATTTTATCCTTTGCTCCAACAAATAAAAATTTTGCATGCGGATACCGTTCTTTTAACTCATTAGCAATAGCAATGGCCGGATAAATGTGACCTCCCGTGCCACCACCACTAATTAATATGTTAATCGATTGCTTCATGTAAAATATCTAATGGATTATCATCTAAAATTGTTTCCTCAGTTTCTTGCTTAGAAGAACTTACACTTAGAATCATACCAAGAGCAAAGCATGTCATCCAAATGGAAGTACCTCCACTACTTATTAATGGTAATGTTTGGCCTGTAACTGGAAATAAATTTGTGGCTACTGCCATATTAATAACTGCTTGAAAAATAATAGGTAAGCCCACACCAATCACTAACAATGTGCCAAAAATTGTACTGGCTTTTTTAACCGTAACAAAAATTCTAAATAGTAATAAAAAATAAACAAAAACAATAAGTACTGCCCCAACCAATCCGTATTCTTCAACTATAATGGCATAAATGAAATCTGACGATGATTGCGGTAAAAAATTCTTTTGTATGCTCTTTCCGGGACCTTTTCCAAAGGTTCCTCCTGTTGCTATGGCTATTTTTGCTTTTTCTACTTGATAAGACTCTTGACCTTCTGAATTGGAAAAGTTTTCAATTCTACTTCCCCAGGTATTTACTCTATTAGGCATCGAATCTGGAAATGCTTTAGCAATTAAAATAAATAATGTTAATGATAAAATTCCAGCTCCAATTATATACCCTATATATTTTATGGGATACCCTCCTATAAAAGCTAAAATTAAAATCATTGAAAAAATAATTGCAGTGGTAGAAAAATTAGCAGGTAAAATTAATATTAGAATTAAAGCAACTGGCAGCCATAGTTCAATCAAACTTTCTTTAAAAACTATTTTTAGATCTTTATTTTTAGCCAAATATCTTGAAGTATAAACCATTAGCACCAAGCCAGCAAGTGTTGATGTTTGAAAGCCTACACCTATAAATGGAATGCTAATCCATCTACTCGCATAGGTTCCTCCTATTGTTGTTCCTTGAGCTAAAGTGTAGATCAATAAGAAGAAAACAACTGGTAACAGTAACACAGATCCACCACTAAAATATCTATAAGGGATTTTATGAACTGCATAAATTATAGCAAAACCCATGATTAAAAGCACAACATGTTTTAATAAATATCCTAAAGTTGAACCTCCTACTACACTTACTAGATTTGCGCTAGCGCTGTAGACAGGCATAAAAGAAAATAATGCCAAAATAGCTACTAAAGCCCAAATGGTTCTATCTCCTTCTATATGTTTGAAAATTCCTTTCATAAATGGAACTTATTCTTTACAATTTTATAACTAGTTACAAACTCATTACTGCATTTTTAAACTGACGTCCTCTATCTTCATAATTATCAAATAAATCGAAGCTAGCACATGCTGGTGATAACAAAACATTATCGCCTGATTGAGATAGTTTAAAAGCAACCTTAACAGCTTCCTCAGCTCCTGCAGTTTCTATCATCATATCTACTACATTATAAAACACAGATTTTAACTTTTCATTGTCTTCACCTAAACAAACAATTGCTTTTACTTTTTCTCTAACTAAAGGCAATAAATCTTCATAATCATTTCCTTTATCAATACCTCCAACAATCCAAACAGTTGGCTGCTCCATACATTCCAAGGCATAAAAAGTAGCATTTACATTTGTAGCTTTAGAATCGTTAATAAATTGAACTCCATTAACTTTATGTACATTCTCTAGGCGGTGTTCTGCTCCTTCAAAATTTGCAAGACTTTCCTTTATGGTTTGACTTCTTACATTAAGTAACTGAGAGGCCAAGGCTCCAGCCATGGTGTTTTTAATATTATGTTTTCCTTGTAATCTTAGATTAGATGTGCTCATGCTATATTTTTCTGTGTTTATTTTTATTTGTATCGTATTTTTTTTAAAAAATGCTCCGTTGTCAACCTCCTTTTCAATTGAGAAAGGAATTAATTTTGCATTTACCTTGTGTTCTTTTAGCCAGGTACTTATTACCTTATCATCTGCATCATATATCAAAAAATCATCAGCCGTTTGGTTTTTAGTGATTCTAAACTTTGAGGCTACATATTGATTAAAATCATATTCATATCGATCTAAATGATCTGGGGTAATATTTGTAATTATTGCAATATGTGGTCTAAAATTTATAATTCCATCTAATTGAAAACTACTCAACTCCAATACATAACTTCCAAAGTCTTGCTCTGCAACTTGTTGAGCGAAACTATCTCCAATATTTCCAGCAACTCCTACACTCAAATTTGCTGATGTAAGCATATGATGTGTCATGAGGGTAGTTGTTGTTTTTCCATTTGATCCGGTTATCCCAACAATTGTTGCCTTTGTAAATTGAGAGGCAAATTCAATTTCAGAAATTACAGGAATCCTTTTTTTAAGGAGTAATGAAACTACTGCAGCTTTTTCTGGAATGCCTGGGCTTTTAACCACCAAATCAGCATTTAAAATCAATGAGTTTGTATGATGACCCTCCTCAAAACTTATTTTATGATGTGAAAGAACTTTTTTATATTTTTCTGAAATACTTCCTATGTCTGAAAGAAAAACATCAAACTCTTTTTGTTTTCCCAGTATGGCGGCTCCAACTCCACTTTCTCCTCCACCAAGTATGACTAATCTTTTCATTATTTGTAAACTCCTAATTTTAGGTTTTGAATACTATCTTAATTTTAATGTTACAATGGTAAAAACCGCCAAAAGAATTCCTATTATCCAAAAACGGACTACTATTTTACTCTCATGATATCCAGACTTTTGATAATGATGATGTAAAGGCGACATCTTAAATATTCTTCTTCCCTCACCATATTTTTTTCTTGTGTATTTGAAATAGGAAACTTGAAGTATTACAGATAAAATTTCTACTAAAAAAATACCTGCAAGAATTGGCAACAATAATTCTTTACGAATAGAAATAGCGATCACTGCTATTATACCTCCAATTGTTAAACTACCTGTATCTCCCATAAAAACTTGTGCTGGATAGGTGTTGTACCACAGAAAACCTATCAAAGCTCCTGCAAAAGCTAAGATGTATACTGTCATTTCTCCAGAATTTGGGATATACATGACATCTAAATAATCTGAGAAAATAATATTCCCTGACACCCAAGCAAAAATCCCTAAAACAATTACTATAATAGCTGAAGAGCCGGTTGCTAAACCATCTATACCATCTGTGAGATTTGCACCATTAGAAACAGCTGTTATAATGAAAATTGTAATGAAAATAAACACTAACCAACCATACTTTTCATATCCTTCACCTAAAAAACTCAAGAAATCAGAATAATCTAATTCATTGTTTTTAAAAAATGGAACAGTTGTTTTTGTTGACTTATGCGCTTGTCCAAAAACCTGAGTTTTCCCATTTTGTTGGACTACTTGTTGTGCTAATGGCAACTCTTCTTTAATTGTTACGTTGTCATTAAAATAAAGCATAGAACCAACTATTAAACCCAACCCTACTTGGCCTAATATTTTAAATTTTCCCTGTAATCCTTCTTTGTCTTTTTTAAATACTTTGATATAATCATCTAAAAAACCAATTAAGCCCATCCAAACTGTTGTTATAAGCAGGATGATGATATAAATATTGTCTAATTTGGTTAATAATAAGACAGGGATTAGTGTAGAAAAAATAATAATAATACCACCCATTGTTGGAGTTCCTGCTTTTTGAATTTGCCCCTCAAGACCCAGGTCTCTGATACTTTCTCCTACCTGTTGTGTTCTTAAAAAATTAATGATTCTTTTACCATATATAGAAGATACCGATAAGGCTAAAATAAAAGCAGCTGCAGCTCTGAATGTAATAAACTGAAACAACCCTGCTCCAGGGAAATTAAAATGAGATTCCAAATAATCAAATAAATAATACAGCATCCTATTTTTTTAAAAGGTTAAAATATTTTTTTACTTCTACTAAATCATCAAAATGAAAGCGTTCTCCACTTATCTCTTGATAGTTTTCATGGCCTTTTCCAGCTATTAATAAAATATCACCAGTTTCTGAAAATTTACAAGCTGTTTTAATGGCTTGTCTTCGATCTGATATGGTTATTATTTTTTTTAAATTTTCTGCAGATACTCCTTCTTCCATCTCTTCCAAAATTGTATCTGGATTTTCTGTTCTTGGATTATCTGAAGTAAAAATTGCCTGGGTACTTAATTGAGAAGCAATATGAGCCATCTTAGGTCTTTTTGTCTTATCTCTGTCTCCTCCACAACCAATAACTGTAATTAGCTTTTCGTTGTTTGTTCTAATATTATTGATTGTTTCAAGTACATTTTTTAACGCGTCTGGTGTGTGTGCGTAATCTACAATAGCAATAACTCCATTATCTGAAACAAGATGTTCAAATCGTCCACTAACACTTTCTAACTGACTAATAATTGTTAAAATCTCTATTTTTTCTAAGCCTAATTCATAAGCCACCCCAATGATAGCTGCTAAATTATAGGCATTAAAATTTCCAATTAACTTTGTCCAAAATTCTGTGTCATTTATAGAAATTAATGTCCCTGAAAAACTTTTTTCAATAATTTTCGCCTTATAATCTGCCAATGTTTTTAGCGCATAAGTTCTTTTTCTGGCTTTTGTATTTTGCAGCATTACATTACCATTTTTATCATCTAAATTGGTAAGAGCAAATGCTGTTTTTGGTAGTGAATCAAAGAATGATTTTTTAACATCTCTGTAGGATGCAAAAGAAACATGGTAATCTAAATGATCATGTGATAGATTTGTAAAAATTCCACCAGCAAACTCTAGACCCTCTGTTCTTTTTTGATGAATACCGTGGGAACTAACCTCCATAAAACAGTAATCTACTCCTAACAAAACCATTTGATGTAAGTAAGAATTTATAGTTACAGAATCTGGTGTTGTATGAGTTGCATTAAAGACAGTTGTATCTACTAAAATTTGCACAGTAGATAGCAATCCTGTTTTATATCCCGATTTTTTAAACAATTGATATAATAATGAAGCTACTGTTGTTTTACCGTTTGTTCCTGTAACGCCTATCAACTTTAATTTTGAGGACGGATTATCATAGAAATTTGAGGCAATAATTGCTAACGTTTTACTGGAATCTTCTACTTGAATAAAAGTAATATTTGCTTCTAAGCGAATTGGTAATTTTTCACAAATAATTGTTGTAGCTCCTAAGCTAATTGCCTTATCTATATACAAATGACCATCAACGGAATTGCCTATTTGAGCAACAAATAAGGAATCTTTTACAACTTTTCTTGAATCAAAATCAACTTGAGCTACCTTCACATTGGTATCTCCATAAACAGCGTTTACAGAAACCTTGTATAATATGTCTTTTAATAATTTCAACTAAGACAGATTTAAAATTATAGTTGCTCCCTTTTTTATGAGAGTTCCTTTTTTAATAGATTGTTTTTTTACTTTTCCGATTCCTTTGATTTTAACATTTAATCCAACATTTTCCAGTAACGAAACTGCATCCATAGCTGGCATTCCTATTACATTTGGAATGGTTTCTGTATTTTTTATTTTATTGTAAAAACTTGAATATTGATCGCCAATTTTTTGAGAGGAAAACTTTTCTTTTACAAGATCATCATCCACTGAAGTAGTTGTATATATTTTTTGTGCAATTTCTTTAAAAACAGGGGCAGCTACTGTAGCTCCGTAATACCCTTTTTTCTTCAAAGGGTCATGAATAACTACAATACATGAATATTTTGGAAGATCTGCAGGAAAGAAACCTGCAAATGAAGCTACATATCTCTTATTTGAATATCCTCCAGCAATAGTATCTCCCTTTTTATTTACATGTCTACCAACATATTTTTTTGCAGTACCTGTTTTTCCAGCCATAGAAAAATTGGAAGAATAGATATTATTTGCTGTTCCTTTTTCAACAACATTTTCTAGGACTTTTTTTAATTTTTTTATAGTTTCTGAGGTTGCAATTTGTGGATTTATAATTTCTTTTTGAAAAGATTTTTTAATTCTGTTTTCTTTTCTCAACTCTTTTATAAACCTTGGCTTTACCATTTCACCATTATTAGCAACAGCGTTGTAAAGCATTAATGTTTGAAGTGGAGTCACAGCAATACTATAGCCCCATGACATCCACTCTAAGCTTATTTTATTCCATCCTGGCTTACCTGGATAATAAACAATTGGTTTTCCTTCACCTTTTATTGGTAATCCAATTTTATTGGTAAGTCCATAATCTTTTAAATGATCTAAGAATTTTTCTGGTTTATCATCATAATGTTCACGAATTAGTTTAACTATTCCAACATTTGAGGATACTTCAAACACTCTAGCTGCTGATATTTCTCCATAGCCTCCTCTTTGGGAATCTTCTACTCTTTTACCATGAATAAAAATCCGTCCTTTTTCTGTATCTACAACAGTGGAGGTGTCTATCATTTTATCATCCAAAGCAGCCATTAAACTAGCTAATTTAAATGTTGATCCTGGCTCATGAGCTTCCCAAACTGCATAGTTTCTTTTTTCATAATATTTTCCTGCTGAAGTTCTCCCTAAATTTGAAATTGCTTTGATTTCACCTGTTGCTGTCTCCATTACAACAGCACATCCGTGATCTGCTTCAAAATATTCTAATTGACGAAGTAATGCATGATGAGTAATATCTTGAATATTTACATCTAGAGTAGTTACTACATCATACCCTTGAACTGGTTCTTTTTCATTTACATCGTTTATTGGCTTCCATTGCCCTTTAGCAATTTTTTGTTTCCATCTAAGGCCGTCTTCACCTTTTAAATAATCAACAAAAGCTCCTTCTATCCCTGCATCTCCTCTATTATCATGATATCCTATAGTTCTTTCAGCTATTTTACCAATTGGATGTGCTCTCACCGTTTTATGCTCTGCTATAAAGCCACCTTTATAAACTCCAAGTTTAAATATGGGAAACTGCTTCATTTTCATGTAATCATTGTATCCAATATCTTTTGCAATTAGTATATATCTGTTTTTTGATTTTCGAGCATTTCTTAGCTTTTTCTCAAAAAACTTAGGAGACTTTCCTAAAAAACTTGCCAAGCTTCTAGAGAGCTTTACCACGTCTCTATCAAAGATTTTTACATCAACAGACATGACATCCATTCTAATTGTAAATTTTGACATTGAAGTTGCTAATAGATTTCCATCTGAAGCATATACATTTCCTTTATTGGCCTCAATAGCAAATGGCTTTCTAGTAAGATCTTTTGAAATTTTCCTATACTTATTACCCTGGAGATATTGAATATCTATGACTCTAAAAATTATCAAGGAAAAAAGAAGCGTCATAAAAGCAGCTACAATGTAGAATTTTGTTAGTATGCTTTTTTGATGATCTCTCAAGGTGAATTATTTTATTCTTTGTTAATGACTTTTATTCTTTTTGGTGGAGTTTTAGAGGGTTGCAATCCCATCATTTTTGCTCTCTGACGAATGTTAGACTCCATTTTCATTCGCATTAATGTTGTTTGAGTATCTATATATATGGCTCTCAACTCTCTTTTTAACTTATTTAACTCTGAAATCTCCAACACCTTCTTATCAGAACTATGTGCGCTAGAAATCATGATTAAAAGAAGAACCACAATAAAAAAAATCATTCTCCAATTTTTAAAGGAAGATTCATTAATTAAAAAACCTCCTCTCAAAACATCATATATGTTTTTTTTTACCTTAGACATTATGTTTTTAATTTAGCTACTCTTAGCTTTGCACTCCTTGCCCTATTATTACTATTTATCTCGCTTTTCTCTGGAACAATTAATTTTCCAACCTTCATTAAAGGAACATCTATATTTCCAAAAAAATCTTTTTCTGGCTCACCAGAAAACAACCCTGTTCTTATAAATCTTTTCACAAGCCTATCTTCTAATGAATGATAAGAGATGACACTCAACCGGCCCTCAGGTTTTAGTAAGTTAGGAGTCTGAATTAAAAACTCTTTTAAAACATCTAATTCTTCATTTACTTCAATTCTAATAGCTTGAAAAATTTGAGCTAATATTTTATGCTCCTTAGCTTTGGGTAAATATCTCTGAAGAACACTTCTTAACTGAAAACTTGTATCTATATTTTTAATTTCTCTTTCCTCTACTATAGTTTTGGCAATCGACCTAGCATTTCTTAACTCACCATACATAAACAGAATATCTGCAAGCTTATCTTCAGGATAGGTATTGATGATTTTCTTTGCTGAATTCTTAGAACTCTGATTCATCCTCATATCTAATTCTCCATCAAAACGTATAGAAAACCCTCTTTCTGCTTCATCAAATTGATGAGATGAAACTCCTAAATCAGCTAAAACCCCGTCAACTTTTTTTATTCCATAAAATTTCAAAAACCTACTTATATACCTAAAGTTTTCCTCTATTAAAATAAATCGACTGTCTTCAATTTTATTTCTTATTGCATCTGGGTCTTGATCAAAAGCAAGTAACATTCCATTGCTCCCTAAACGTTTTAATATCTCTCTTGAGTGACCACCTCCACCAAATGTAACATCTACATAAATACCGTCTTTTTTTATTGATAGCGCATCAATACTTTCAGAAAGCAATACTGAATTATGATACTCCATTTTCATCAGAATTACCCATTACCTCCTCCGTTAATGAAGCAAAATCCATGACAGTATCATCTATAGACTTTTCATAGCTATCTTTGTCCCAAATCTCAATTATATTTATTGCTGAAGACAAAACTATCTGTTTCTTTATTCCAGCAAAATGACACAAGTCTTTTGGTATTAATAATCTTCCTGAAGAATCAAGCTCAACTTCCTTTACTCCTGCAGTAAACCTTCTAATAAAATCGTTGTTTTTCTTAATAAATCGATTTAGACTATTAATCTTAAGCATGACCTTATTCCACTCTTGCATAGGATACAGCTCAAGGCAAGGTTGAAAAACAGCTCGCTTTACAACAAAACCCTCTTGTAAAACAGGAGACAATTGCTTTTTAAAAGCTGATGAAATCATCAATCTTCCTTTAGCATCAACCTTACACTCATATGTACCTATTAAATTTATCAATGGAACTAATTTTACCTTTGGATTCAAAAATAAAAATTATTTACCACTTTTTACCACTTTTTACCACATTGTTAATAAGTATTGTGAAAGGGCCTGTTTTTTGCTGTATAAAAGCAAAAAACTAATTCTTAAGACTTAATCAATTCATCGTATTTGTCATAAAAAAGAACTACATTTGTGATTAGCCTAATCAAGAAATAATGACTGAAAGCTTAAAAACTGAAGGGGAATTTACATATGCAGAAGCTGGAGAAGGAAGGCCTATAATTGTACTCCACGGACTAATGGGAGCACTAAGTAATTTTGACGAAACTTTTCAGTACTTTTCAAAAAAAGGATATCGGGTGTTAATTCCAGAACTTCCCTTATACACTTTACCGTTGCTAAAAACTAATGTGAAACACCTAGCTAAGTTTATTCACGAATTCATAAAATTTAAAGGGTTAGAAAAAGTTACTTTACTAGGTAATTCTTTGGGAGGACATATTGCACTTTACTACACAAAACATTATCCAGAAGACGTTCATTCATTAGTTCTGACTGGAAGCTCTGGTCTCTATGAAAAGGCCATGGGAGATACCTATCCCAAAAGAGGTAATTATGAATATATTGAACAAAAAACTAGAGATGTTTTTTATGATCCAGCTATTGCCAGCAAAGAGCTTGTAGATGAAGTATATGGGATTGTTAATAATCGTATTACAGTCTTAAAAACATTAACTATTGCAAAGAGTGCTATCAGGCACAACATGGCTGATGATTTACCAAACATGAAGCAACCTACTTGCTTAATTTGGGGAAAACAAGATTCAGTAACACCACCTGATGTTGCCAATGATTTCAATAAATTATTACCAAATTCTGATTTATTTTGGATTGATAAGTGTGGACACGCTGCCATGATGGAAAAGCCTAAGGAATTTAATCAAATTTTAGAATCTTGGTTTAGTTCTAGAAACATCTAATTCATGAAAATTAAATCTGCAGAGTTTGTAATGAGTAACAGCAATGTTACCAAGGCTCCAAAAGACAGAATTCCAGAATATGCGTTTATTGGAAGGTCTAATGTAGGAAAGTCTTCATTAATTAACATGTTAATGGGTCGTAAGGATCTAGCAAAAACATCTGGTAAACCAGGAAAAACTCAACTTATTAATCATTTTAAAATAAATGACAACTGGTTTTTAGTAGATTTACCTGGATACGGATACGCCCAAATTTCAAAAAAAAAACGAACAATTTTTCAATACTTTATTGAAAATTACTTTAAGGAAAGACAGCAGTTGGTTTGCACATTTGTTTTAATAGATTCTAGACATGATCCTCAAAAAATTGATCTTGAATTTATGCAGTTTTTAGGTGAAAATCAGATACCTTTTTGCATAGTTTTTACAAAAGCAGATAAATTAGGAAGTTCTAAACTGAACAAACAAATTATTTCCTACAAGAAAAAACTACTTACCAGTTGGGAAACACTTCCTACCTCCTTTATTACTTCGTCATCAACCGGCCTAGGTAAAGATGAATTTTTAGAGTTCATAGCAACAGTGAATGATGATGTTGCTGATAATTTCAAATAATAATGTATTCTAATAAAAATAATTTAGAGGTTCTTTTTGAAGATAATCACCTAGTGATAGTCAATAAAAAATCAGGAGATATTGTTCAAGGAGATAAAACTGGAGACAAACCCTTAAGTGATGTTGTAAAAGAGTACATAAAAGAAAAATATAATAAACCTGGTGACGTTTTTTTAGGAGTAGTTCACAGATTAGATAGACCCACCTCTGGGATTATTATTTTTGCAAGAACTTCAAAAGCACTTGACAGATTAAACAAGATGCTTCGAGATAGAGTCATTTCAAAAACATATTGGGCAGTAATAAAAAACAATCCAAAAAAGGCAACGGACACTTTAATACATTTTCTAAAAAAGAATCCTAAGAACAATAAGTCTACTGTTTTTAAAAAAGAAGCTGAAGGAAGTAAAAAAGCCACTCTTCATTATACAACTATAAAAAATTTAGAAAATTATTCACTTTTAGAAATTGATTTAGAAACAGGTAGGCATCATCAAATCAGAGCTCAACTTTCTTTCATTGGAAGCCCAATCAAAGGAGATCTGAAGTATGGTGCATCTAGGAGTAACAAAGATGGAAGTATTCACTTACACGCTAGAAAAATAAATTTCACTCACCCTGTATCAAAAAAGATAATTACAGTTTTAGCACCTCCTCCAAGTGAAATAATTTGGAATGCATGTATGGATTGATTATATTTAGAAATATTATTTTAACTATATTTTTGATATGACTACTAGAAGAAAATTCCTCAAAAAAACTTTAGCAGGTTCTGCTGCATTTTTCATTGTCCCTAGACATGTTCTTGGGCGTGGTTTCACAGCACCCAGTGATAAATTAGGAATCGCAGCCATAGGTATTGGTGGGAGAGGAACTAGTAATTTAATGAATAGTTTCGCTTCAAATGGAGCTAATATCGTAGCACTTTGTGATGTAGACGACAGAAGAGCTAAGCAAATGAGAGAACAATTTTCTGAAGCTCCATATATGAGAGATTATAGAGATATGTTAGAGAAACATCACAAAGATATTGATGCTGTCATTGTAAGCTCAGCAGATCATATGCACTATGTACAATGTATGTCAGCAATGGATCTTGGAAAACATATGTATATAGAAAAGCCTTTAACGCATGATATTTGGGAAGCTAGAAAACTTACCGAAATGGCAGAGAATAAAAAACTGGTTACCCAGATGGGAAATCAAGGTGCCAGTGGTGATGGAACCAGATGGATTGACGCTGTTATACAAGAGGGTATTATTGGTGAGGTAGGAGAAGTTCATGCGTGGACTAACAGACCTGTATGGCCTCAAGGCATCCCTGTTCCAAAAGAAACCATGCCTGTTCCAAAAGAAATTGATTGGAATTTATGGTTAGGAACTGCTCCATGGAGGGAGTATCATGAAGCGTTTATGCCAACCAGATGGAGAGGCTACTGGGATTATGGCACAGGTGCACTAGGAGATATGGGATGTCATTTAATCGATGTTCCGTTTAGAGCACTAAAACTTGGCTACCCTACCTCTGTTGAATGTAGTTTAACAAATACCTATCGAGACTTTTTTGAAGAAGTTGTCTATGATGAAACTCCTCCTGCATCATCTGTAATACACCTAGAGTTTCCTAAAAGAGGAAATATGCCTGCTGTTGATCTTCACTGGTATGATGGCGGAATAGAGCCTGAAAGACCAGATTTACTTCCTGCCAACGAACCACTTGGTGATTGGGGTGGTGGTGTAATCATGAAAGGATCTAAAGGAATCTTAATTTGTGGAACATATGGATCTAACCCTAAAGTATTCTTAAACGATGGTTCAGAGGTTCCAGAGGTTAAAAATATGGCTTCATTGGTTAAAGATGGAATGAGTGGTCATCAAGCTCAATGGATTAATGCTTGTAAAGAAGGGTATGGTGCCTATACTAGCTCACCTTTGTCTCAAGCAGGACCATTAACTGAAACCGTATTAATGGGTAATCTAGCCATTAGATCAGCGCTACTTCACGAAAAAGTTGATAATAGATATAATTTCCCTGGCAGAAGAAAGAAACTTCTTTGGGACGGTGAAAATATGAAAATTACAAATTTTGATATGGCCAATCAATTCATTAAAAGAGACTACAGAAAAGGCTGGTAAACTATCTATAATTTATGACACAAAAAACAGTAGAGGAAGCGATTAATTATCGTAGGTCTGTTAGAATCTATGACCCTGAAAAGAAAATAGATAGCGCACTTGTAAAAAAATGTATTTATCAAGCTTCATTAGCTCCTAATAGTAGCAACATGCAGCTTTGGGAATTCTATCACATCACCTCCAAGGAAACCATTCAAAAAATAGCTCCTTTGTGTTTTAATCAAAACGCTGCCAGAACAGCTGAAGAATTGGTGGTTTTTGTAACACGTAAAGATCTCGAAAAGAAGAAAAAACTCAAACTTAAAAATGATTGATCGAATTTTTCCACCAAAACCAAAGTCTGAACAAAGTAGTAGAGAAAAGGTGAGTAGAAATTACTATGGAAAATTAATTCCATTTGCTTACAGTGATTTTTTAGGAGTTTTTGGTTTTTTTAAATACCTAATGATTTTAGTAATTGGGCTTTTTAAACCTATTTTTAGAGAGGTTAGAAATAGTGACATGAGAATAGTTGCTCACAAAACTTGTGCGCTAGCTGCAGAAAATTTTATGTTAAGTATGGCTGCTGAAGGATATGACACCTGTCCAATGGAAGGCTCTGATACATGGCGCGTAAAGAAACTTCTAAACTTACCACGAGGTGCAGAAATAAATATGATTGTCTCTTGTGGTATTAGAAAACCAGAGGGTGTTTATGGGGAACGCTTTAGAATTCCTTTTGAAGAAGTTTATAAAGAAGTTTAATTTTCTTTTTTCTTAAAGATTAATCGATTTTCACTCTTTAAAATCTCGGATGGATTCAATTCCATTTTTATAAAATCACCTTTCAAATATTTTTGAGCCTGATCTTTATAATATGGACTAAATACATTTCCAGATTGTCCTGTTGGAATGATGCTTAACCCATTTTCTACATCTGAAAAATCTACAACTCTTCGAGTAGATGGTCCTGCAGTAACTTTATAAAACCCAGTACTATCTAATTTAAAAATCTGATTATTTATCACTTCATTTCCTCCAGTAGTTTTAAAAGGTCCTACATTAAAAAAATCTCTTAAAACCCCACCTGCTTTTCCAATGGCATGTTCGTGCTCTACAGAAATAACCCGACTCCAATTCCATTTATTTACATCATCTCCTAATTGTTTTTTCAAAAAAGCTATGCTGTTTTTGTAAGACCTCAAAATAATTTCTTGTTTTGTTTCTACTACATCTTTTGTTTCAATATTATCCCACCAAACAGACTGTTCCCTAGCTATTTGAGCTGGCAATACCTGATCTTGAAGTTGTGAATTTATAAAAAGATTAAAGGCATCACCTATTTCATCTTTATAAGTATTCTCAAGAAATTCAAATAAAAACCGATTATAGATTGTAGGGCCAACTGATGTCATCAAGTATTCTCCTTCCCATTTTTTTAATGTTTCATAAGCTTCAATTTCCGAATCACTTAACTCATTTTTAGATAAAAATGACAGTAAATCTCTTGCAAAAACATGATCTAAAGATGACGTAACGTCAAACAACATTTCCGCAACATCTCCTTTGGTAAAATCATCTTTTGCTTCCAATAGCGTAACAATTCTTTTTGATCTATTTTCTGGTTGATAATATCCTGGATACAATTTCCCTCGAACAGAATCTGGCTGATGATTCGCAGAATATACATAATTCCATTTAGGATTGATTGCCTTTGGATTCTCTTCAAAATCTAACACCTCAATAATTTCATCTTCTCCAGAAGCACCATTCAGATACGTTTTAGAGGACAAACCCTCTCTTAATTGGTATAATTTTGCAGACGCAAACCAAGCAATATTGTCTTGACTATCGCCATACATTACATTTAGTCCGGGAGCATGAATTTTACTAACAGATACTTTAAAATCTTCCAGCGATTCAGCATGAGTCATCCCATAAGAGACATCTAACATCTCGTTTTTTAATTTTGTATAAATCCAATTCATAGCAATTGGCTGATCTTCATCAATATGTTTGACCAAACCATTCATTATTGGGCCATGTTGACTAATTTTTACTTGGAAAGTAGTATCGGCTGCATCTTTAACCTTAATGGTCTTTGTTAAAACCTTCAATTTTTTAAAACCTTCTTTTGTTTTATATTCAGAAGAATTATCAGGATTGATTTCTTCAGTATAAAAATTTAAGTCATCATTTGCCAACATAGTTAGACCATAAGCATAATTTCTATTATGACCCAAAAGTGGATAAGGCATTAATGCTAAATTAAAACCATACATTTCAAAATCTGGTGTTTTAATATGATTCTGATACCAAACAGAAGGTTGTGAAAATCCGATGTGAGGATCGTTAGCAAAAATAACTTTTCCGTTTTTTGTTTTATCTGCTCCAATGACCCAGGAATTACTTCCAATTAATGGAGAGACTGGCATTTTATCCATGATAAGACTCACACTTTTTGAAAATTTGGCTTGTAGTTTAGAAATACTATCTGTTCTGTTTATGGTTAAATTTTCTGGATGAGAACCTAAGATTTCATCTAAATATACATTACCTAATTTTTCTTTGATTTCCGTCAATAAGGGATCTGTTTTATGAGCTACGGCAAAACTAAAAGACATGTAACCTAATACATTATAGATATCTTTAATCGTATATTTTTCTTTTTTTACACCTACCAGAGAAAATTCTAAAGGTGTTTTCCCAATCTCTATATATTGATTAATACCATCTAAATAGGCTTGAGCTAACAAATAAGCTTCTGAACTTTTATCTAAATTATTAATTGCAACAGCTGCAGCTTCTTCTATTCCTAAACCAGAAAAAAAGATATCAGTATCCAATAACTCTTTTCCAAAAAGCTCTGACAATCTTCCAGGAGCAATTCTTCGAATGAGTTCCATTTGCCATAATCTATCTTGAGCGTGAACATACCCTAAAGCAGTGTAAGCATCTTTTTGAGATTGAGCATTTATGTGGGGTACTCCATTATCATCAAAATGAACGCTAACATTTTCCGAGAGATTCTTTAATGATAATTCTCCGTTGTAAGTTGGTTGTAATGTTCTTGAATACAACCATGCTGCAACAAAAATAAAGACACATGTTAAGGCTACTATTTTAATAATTTTCAAGAAGTACTGCATTCTGATAAATTTAATTTTGTCCAAAGATAACAGATTTATATTGTATTTTTGATCACTACAAATCCTGTATCAATGAAAAAAATTCAGATGGTTGATCTTCAAGGTCAGTACTCAAATATCAAAAAAACTATTGACTCTTCAATTGAAGAAGTTTTGAATTCCTCTGCTTATATTAATGGTCCTTATGTGCATCAATTTCAAGCAGATTTAGAAAAATATTTATCTGTTAAACATGTTATTCCGTGTGCAAACGGAACCGATGCATTACAAATAGCCATGATGGGCCTTGGTCTTGAACAAGGCGATGAAGTAATTACTGTAGATTTTACTTTTGCAGCCACTGTTGAAGTAATTGCTCTGTTAAAATTAACCCCTGTATTAATTGATGTTGAACCAGATACGTTTAACATCGATATTGATGCATTAAAAAAAGCCATCACTCCAAAAACAAAAGCCATTGTTCCAGTTCATTTATTCGGATTATGTGCCAATATGGATGCAGTAATGGAAATTGCTAAAAAACATAACTTATTTGTAATTGAGGATACAGCTCAAGCCATTGGAGCAAGTTATACTTTTGCTGATGGACGCAAACAAAAAGTTGGAACTATTGGTCATGTAGGAACTACATCATTTTTCCCGTCAAAGAATCTAGGTTGCTATGGTGATGGTGGTGCAATTTTTACCAACGATGATGATTTAGCTCACACCATTCGTGGAATGGTTAATCATGGTATGTACAAACGTTATTATCATGATGTGGTAGGTGTAAACTCAAGATTAGATAGTATACAAGCTGCGGTTTTAAAAACTAAATTACCCTTGTTAGACAAGTATTGTGATGCCAGAAGAGACGCGGCTAGATACTACAATAACTCATTTTCTAAAAATTCTAATATCATTACACCAACTACAAAATCTAATGCAACAGTAAATTGTGGAGAGATTTGTGACTCTTGCGACTGTCATGTATTTCATCAATACACAATCAAGATAACCAATGGAAAACGAGATGAATTACACCAACATTTATTAAATAACGGAATTCCTAATGCTATCTATTATCCAGTGCCGTTACACGCACAAAAAGCATATCAAGACAATCGTTATCAAGAAGATGACTTTACCACAACTAATGAATTAATTGAAACGGTAATTTCCTTACCGATGCATACAGAATTAGATAAAGAGCAGTTAACTTTTATTACAAAAACAATCAATGATTTTGTAGGTTAATTCAAATTTTAAACAAAAAAAATCCCTTATGAAAAAAATATTAGTAACTGGAGGACTTGGCTTTATCGGTTCTCATACTGTTGTTGAACTTCAACAAGCAGGCTATGAAGTTGTTATTATTGATAATTTATACAATTCAAAAATTGAAGTTTTAGATAGTATCACTTCAATAACTAGTATAAAACCCTCTTATTTTAATATTGATTTAAGGAATAAAATAGCTGTTGAAGATTTTTTTAAAAACAACAAAATAGATGGCATCATACACTTTGCAGCATCAAAAGCAGTGGGAGAAAGTGTTAATAACCCTTTGTTGTATTATGAAAATAATATTAGCACTTTGGTCTATCTCTTACAAGAGATGAAGAAACACAAGTTGTCTAACTTTATTTTCAGCTCTTCATGCACCGTATATGGTCAAGCAGATGAGTTACCTATTACAGAAAATGCACCTACAAAACCTGCAGAATCTCCTTACGGAAATACCAAACAGATAGGTGAGGAAATTATTAAAGAAAGTTGTAAAGCAAACGGCTTAAAAGCTATTGCTTTGAGGTATTTTAATCCAATTGGGGCTCACAAAACAGCTCTTATTGGTGAATTGCCATTGGGAGTTCCTCAAAATTTAATTCCTTTTGTAACACAAACTGCAGCTGGTATTCGAGAAGAGTTGTCTGTTTTTGGAGATGACTACCCTACCACAGATGGTACTGCTGTTCGCGATTATATACATGTTGTAGATCTGGCTAAGGCTCACATCGCTGCATTAGAAAGGTTACTGAAAAATAATAATAAAAAAGATTTTGAGGTTTT
>ERZ767114.335-NODE-335-length-27945-cov-3.857507_pt1 | contig 27945 bp, 28 predicted proteins | sample MGYA00374952_ERZ767114 | MGnify/ENA primary metagenome ERZ767114 (study PRJEB28939, sample SAMN06267156) | marine metagenome | isolation source: Columbia River Estuary | place: USA:Columbia River Estuary, USA | collected 2012-05-05 ...
AATGACAGCAACCTGAATTCGTTTTGCATCTTCATTCTGAGGCACGTACCAAAGCACAAAACTCAACAATACCGGTGCAATAAACAGCCAAAGCGCTCTTTTGGAAGTTGTTCCGCGCATGTGCAGCGTATAGGCGACTAACAGTACCCATAAAGTTCCACCAGTAGTACCCAAGAATTGGTACCATTGCACCAGGTAGGGCATGCCATTAAATGTATTGCCTAGGTGCAGCCAAGGAAAAGCTAAGCCCCAATATTCATGCAATTGCTCAAAAGATATCCAACAGGCGAGCAACGGCAAAACGTGCAGCCATCGTTGCGATCGAAAGGACGGAAATCGCCAGAGTAATTCTTCCGCGCGCACACTGAGCCACAAAGCAAACGCCATGAGAGCACCATTAATACCTACCGTTGCAATGACCCCTAACGGATGTGCATTTGCAATCCAGTACGTTGTGGCTGCATTCCATAGCGCAGTTACTAGATACAGCCGCCAAAACCGTGGTCCCGAGCGCTTTGAAATATCCAGAAGCAACACAAAGGCGGGTATAATGAGTACTCCAAGGTGCGTAAAAGTCCAAGCCAAAGTCAGTAAGACCAAGGCCAGGGCCATTAAAATTGCAATGGGTGTTTTTTTCACTAAAGACATAGCGGCAAATTAGTGCATCTTTGCACTGCATGAAACACATTCCGAATCTTTTAACACTAGCCAATGCCATCTGCGGAATGATGGCCATTTATTTTATCGTCAATTCAAGCTCTACAGGCCTTGTTATTGCGTTGCTTTCAGCAGCAACTTTTGATGCGTTAGATGGCTGGGCTGCACGAAAAGTCGCTGCTTCCTCTGCTTTAGGGAAACAACTAGATTCTCTAGCAGATGCTATTTCCTTTGGTGCAGTGTCTGGCTTTATTTGGAGTTCTATTTTAGCCGACTACGCACGTATGTCGCAACCGTGGGCGATGCTCATAGGCGCTATGGTTGCCGCATCAAGTATTTATCGCCTGGGTGTTTTTAACCTCAAAGAAGATGGCGAAAAGGATTTCACGGGAATGCCCACACCAGCAAATGCATTATTTGCATTGGGTCTTTGGAGTTGGATGGGGCAATGGGAGAATTGGGAATGGATCATGTCTTTTAACGGTACAACCTTATTGCTTTGGCATTTCGGCTTAGTGGCTTTAGCGTTATATACTGTCTTCTGGCAAAACGCAAGATTCAAAGTACTCAGCCTAAAAGGCGGGGGGTCAAAACGTCGGAAATGGGGCCAATACATCCTTGTTGGCATGTTCGTAATAATGATTCCTTTTTTTGGCGCATTGAGCTTGTCAATTATCGTATTTTCGTTACCAATTATTAGCGCTTTCGCTTTAAAGAACAGCGCGCAACATCACTAAACAACCAGAAATGAAATTCACTGCTGAAATCAATGTTATGCCTCAAAAGGCGCTTTTGGATCCTCAAGGAAAAACGGTAAGTGCGAATCTTAAAAATATCGGTCTAGATGCATTAAGTAACGTTCGCATCGGCAAACACTTCACTTTAGATGTTGAAGCTGCTGATCAAAGTACGGCCGAAGTATTGGTCAAAGAAGCTTGTGAAAAGCTCTTGATTAATCCCGTAATGGAAGCCTTCGAATACGAAGTTAAAAGCGCTTAGAAGCAGTCGCATTTCAGCGCACTCTTACACATGAACTTTACTGCACACCTGCACCTCAGCCCTGATATCGCTGAAGTGCGGGTGTTCAATTTTTCAGGAGATGGTTTTAAAGGAAGTGCTTGGCGAATATCCGCTACACCCGCACAACGGTTAGGCATCGATCTCCACCGCTTTATCGACGACTTCACCGACCAACATCCATTGACCAAGGCTGCAAAAGCACGTATCCGACCATTTACGGGTAAATATTCAGCCGTAGCACTTGACCTGCTCGGGGATTATTTCCTTCAACGGAACTGGGATCAGTTCAAACTGCTGCAAGATTCGTCGCAGCATCAAAGTCTAAAGGCCTTTATAGCATCGGCAGAATCAGATATTTCGAATCATAGAATACTTCTTAAAGGAAGAGCTGCTTCAATGGCCCCTCATTTTCTCGAACACCATTGGCTCAATAGCTACCGCGAAATAGGCGGCTTGCTCAGCGCAGCACGCGGTATCGCTCATAGGCATCCCGGGGGCGCACCTTTAGTTCATTTTTTTGAAGGGCATGTATACGACTGTTTAGACGATCTGGAGCAATGGTTCTCAACCCTCTACCCCCTGCTTATGGGTGCTTGTCAGGACTTTGTTCACAACCATAGCGATTGGGAAGAACTTTCAAAAGCATAGAATCGGTATAAAGTATGCCTATCGTATCTTTGACTAAACTTTACTAAGCATGATTTACATCAAGCGAAAAGAACACTTTTGTGCAGCGCACAAACTTTGGAATAACAAATGGGATGCTGCAACGAACAAACGCATTTTCGGGAAGTGTTCTAATGAAAATTACCACGGTCATAATTTTGAATTGGAGGTTACCGTCCGTGGTGAAATTAATCCGGATACCGGCTTCGTTATGAATTTGTTCGATCTCAAACAGATCGTTCGAGAGCACGTGATTGATGTTGTAGATCACAAGAATCTAAACTTAGATATCGACTTCATGGCAGGCAAGCAGCCTACTGCCGAAATCATTGCCTATGAATTTTGGCAGATTTTAGCGCCTAAAGTCGCGGAATACGGAGCCGAATTGCATAAAATTCAATTGGCCGAAACTCATAATAACATCATAGAATACTACGGAGAATGAAAAAAGCCTATGTATTTCCGGGCCAAGGCGCCCAATACCCTGGAATGGGTAAGGATCTTTACGAAAACCACAAAGAAGCTAAAGAGCTCTTTGATACCGCCGATCGTGTGCTAGGATTTGACCTGAGTAAAATCATGTTCGAAGGGGATGCCGATGAACTCAAGCAAACTAAGGTAACCCAACCTGCTATTTTCACGATGAGCGTGATTATGGCCAAACTGTTGGGTAACGACTTCCAACCTAATATGGTTGCAGGTCATAGCCTCGGAGAATTTTCAGCATTGTGTGCAGCTGGCGCCTTACGTTTTACAGATGCACTTACATTAGTAAGCAAGCGTGCTATGGCCATGCAGAAAGCGTGTGAAGCCAAACCCTCTACCATGGCAGCAATTCTAGGCTTGAGCGATGACGCAGTTGAAGAAATTTGTGATGGTGTCGACGGTATAGTTGTCGCTGCAAATTATAATTGTCCTGGCCAATTAGTGATTTCAGGCGAATTCAACGCCATTGAAACGGCATGCGCGAAAGCAACTGAAGCAGGCGCGAAACGTGCACTAGTGCTGCCCGTGGGTGGTGCTTTTCACAGTCCATTAATGGAACCCGCTCGTGCGGAACTGGCTGCTGCCATTGAAGCAACCGAATTTAACACCCCGGTTTGTCCCGTTTACCAGAATAGCGTTGCAAAGGCAGTGCAAAACCCAGTCGAGATAAAAAAGAATTTGATCGATCAGTTAACTGCTCCGGTACGATGGACACAAAGCATTCAGGAAATGATGACCGATGGCGCTACCGACTTCATTGAATGCGGACCAGGCAAAACCCTTCAGGGTCTTATTAAAAAAATTGACCGCGCGAACAATGTGAGCGGCATTTCCTTTGAATAGCGGATGAAAAAAGTTACCTGGAAAAGCCCGTCAAATATTGCTCTAGTGAAGTACTGGGGGAAATACCCTGTCCAATTACCCGCCAACCCGTCAATCAGCTTCACGCTGAGCGCCGCGGCGACCACAACCACACTCAAGTACAAACAAGGTACGGGTCAGGTAGTGGTTTTTCTCGAGGGTGAAGAAGCGCCGAGTTTTCTTCCTAAAATCCATACTTTTTTAGAGCGCACTCAGGAGTTGTTTCCATTTACCCGTGAATGGGATTTTGAAATACATACTAGCAACAGCTTTCCCCACAGTTCCGGAATCGCTTCAAGCGCGTCAGGCATGAGTGCCTTATCACTTTGTTTGATGAGTGTAAAAGAGGCGTTAGGGATCACCATCACTAACTTCTTTGAAGAGGCGAGTGAAGCAGCTCGACTGGGCTCTGGAAGTGGATCAAGATCCCTCTATGGCCCAATGGCAGCTTGGGGAACACATGAGAACACACCTGGAAGTAACGATCGGTTTGCTGTTGCTTACAACCATATTGACCCCCTATTTAAATCGTTTCAAGACACCATTTTACTGGTGGACAAGGGAACGAAAAAAGTAAGTTCTACGGTGGGTCACCAGCTCATGGAGGGTCACCCTTATGCAGCGGCAAGATTTCAGCAAGCGCACACCAACCAGACGGCACTGTTAACAGCGCTGCGTGATGGCGACTTAGAGGCATTCGGGGCACTCGTCGAAAGCGAAGCGCTCACCTTGCACGCCATGATGATGGCATCTACACCGTATTTCATTCTAATGCATCCGAACACTTTAAAGGTGATTGAAGCGGTATGGGCTTTTCGAAAGGAAACCGGAACGCCGCTGTACTTCACTTTAGACGCAGGAGCCAACGTTCACCTGTTATATCCCGCATCACATAAAGATGTAACTTTGTCGTTCATAGAAGAACACCTGAAAACATTTTGTAAGGACGGGAGTTATCTATGTGACGCCGTAGGCGCCGGCCCAGAAAAAATAGGTTAATGGAACATAAAAACCCACTCTTCTACGGAAAAGTACTACTCTTCGGGGAATATGGCATCATAAAAGATAGCATGGGGCTTTCTATTCCACATACCTACTACAAAGGCGCCTTCCAGTTCAACACCACTCCCAATGCGGAGCAATCAAAAAGCAACGAAAACCTTCAAGCGTATTTAGCGTACTTAAAGAGCCCTGAAGCCCCGTGTCGGTTCGATTTTGCTGCTTTTGAGAACGACCTGTCGAATGGGTTATTCTTTGATTCGAGTATACCTCAAGGCTTCGGTGTTGGTTCTTCCGGCGCTCTAGTCGCGGCCATTTACGACCGTTACTGTCCAAATAAAATTCCTGCCAGTCCAGAGCAACCTTCAGATGTCAAAGCATTGAAGCAATTGTTCAGCTGGATGGAGAGCTATTTCCACGGTAAAAGCAGCGGCATCGACCCAACCATCTGTTATTTAGGACTGCCCTTATTGATTCAAAGTAAAGATGAATTGGGTACTGTAAGCCTACCTGTGAATGCAGGAAAAGGAGCTGTATTTCTTTTAAATAGCGGTGCTCCGGGAGAAACACAGCCAATGGTTGCCATCTTCATGGAGAAACTCAAAGAAGAAGGCTTCCGTAAAATGCTGAAAAATCAATTTGTAAAATACAACGACGCGTGTATACAAGCGTTTGTCAAGGGAGATCGTGGACCCTTGTTTACAAATCTCAAGAAGCTCAGCGCCTTAGTTTTAGATAATTTCGATCCAATGATACCCAACGGTTTTCACAAACTTTGGAAAGAAGGTCTAGAAACTGAAGATTACTTTTTAAAGCTCTGCGGCTCTGGCGGTGGAGGTTTTGTCATGGGATTCACTCGTGATTACGAAAGCATTAAAGATAAATTCCAGGGTTATGCCCCTGAAGTGGTTTACCGCTTTTGAAACCCATGAGTAAAAGACGCTTAAATGCGTTAAAAGTATTGGCTCTTTTGAGTCAGATTCGTTGGTACAATATTCTATTACTTCTTCTAGGACAATATTTAGCAGCACTTTTTGTGTTTGCAGATAAATATGCGCGAGTTCCACTTTTAACAGATGCTGGAACGCACCTCAGCATTTGGGCATCCACTTTTTTATTGGCCAGTGGATTCCTAATTAATACGTTCTATGACCTTGAAGCAGATAGCATCAATAGACCACGGCAAACTTCTTTTGAACGATTGGTTCGGAAAAGCACGTCACTTCGTGTGGCTGGGATTTTACTGTTCTCAGGGTTGCTTATGGCATTTTCCGTGAGCTGGCGCGCTTTAGGCTACTACGGCATCTATGCTTTTTTATTGTGGCTGTATTCCCATCGACTTAGGAACATTCCTTTTGTCGGACATGCTAGTGCTGCCATCCTTGGTCTAATGCCATTTTTCGGCATAAGCGTCTACCACGATTTTATAAGCTTACCTACCCTAGCGTATGGCATGCTGCTGGGACTGGCGTTGTTTTCGCGAGAATTGGTCAAGGATTTACTGGGATTCAAAGGCGATATTATAGCGGGTAAGGTGAATGTCGCGGAAGTTTACGGTACACGTAAGGTCCGATTGGTTCTTGTCATTAACACCATACTTGCTTGGATTCCTGCCTATTTTACGCGGCCACTCTTCAATGAGTATGCCTCTTACGGTATTGTGACCTTATTATTCTTGTTGACCGTATCGAATCTAATTACCTTACGTTCCGTCAATGTGCGCAATCTGAGATGGGCGCATTTGGGATATAAATTAGTGCTGGTCATTGGCGTTTTGACCATTCCCTTTTTGTAACTATCGAATGATGTTTAGAATACCTTCTTTGATTGAAATTTCATCAAATGGAAGGTCTACCAGCAACCTCCAGCTGTAAGCGCCCATCGGCAAGGGCTTTCCTTTGAAGGTCCCGTCCCAACAATCCATCTCATCGTTAGTTGAATAGACCACATTGCCCCAACGGTTAAAAATCTCGAATTGAATACTCTCAAAACCTACTCCTTTGATACTAAAGCAGTCGTTTATTCCATCATTATTGGGAGAAAAAGCTGTGGGGATATACAGATAGAAGTCTGTTTCGACGGCCACTAGTAGGGTAATACTATCGATACATCCAAAATCACTCATGACCACTTGGGTCACCTCGAAATCACCAGGGCGTGCAAAATCGTATTCAAATTCTTCCCCTGTAATTACCGTAGAATCCAAATACCACGTCCAGCTTACTTCATTCTGCGCTTTTTCACTAAACGCCACGCGTAAAGGCACATAAGGGTCATTTAGGTACTGAAATCCCGCAGATGGCTTCGGCATATTAATGGCTAACGCACTGTCTATGAGCACTACTTCACAACCATCTGATACGCTAAAGGGGACAAAGGTCGTATCATTCCATGGTAGAATAACACGCGGATTGTTTTGTGTTAGGTTATCGAGCCAATAAAAAGTGAGCGGATTCTCACCGCCTAGATAAACGGGTGCGAGATATGCACTATCGCCTGGGCATACACGAACCGTATCACGCTCATACCCCATGGGTTCATAAGGCTTTAGATAAATGTCTTGTGTGAAGACAACGGTGTCTCCACATTCATCAAACAATAGATAGGTAAATGACGTATCACCATCGATTTGAAAGTAGCGTGACGGAACATAAGTGCTATCTGCTAGCCATAATCCATCGTAGGACCCCTCGAAGGCAGTTGCCACAACAGAGAGCTCCACACTATCTCCGGGGCAATTCACCGTATCCGAATTAGCATTTAAGGTCAATGTACCTTCTAAAGAATCTTTATCGCGAATGAGGTAACTCATTCGTCGTACTGGATAGTTGTAACAATCCGTGTAGACATAGTCTTGAACGATAGTCAAGCTTTCGTTGGTCTCGGGTGAATTATCATCGTATACCCAAAACGTAAGTGTATCCGCAGTTTGATAGGGGGCTAAATAAAGCGTATCCGGTAAAACGGAAAAATCAACACCCTCAACTGCCGTGCTTAGCACCGTATCCACATAGATCGGAATCTTCATGTTTACGCTAAGGTTTGCATTCCGTGCAAAGATGATTTCATTCTTATTACACCCCTCAACAAGCATGGTGTCATTGAAACTGTTACCAACGTTTGTGGAATCCATAATCGTCAGTTCAGGACCTTTTAACGATTGCTTTTCAAGGAATACAGCACTGGATAATGCTGCATCAGACACATTGGCCAATTTTAGTCGAATGGTATACCAACCGCCACATTGTACCTCAGCTCTGGCAGTGAATTTATCAGTATATCCATCCAATGTTGTGATGGAACCGTTTGATGCATTATAATAGCCACTATGTGCTACAAAATTTGGATTTGCCGACGAACAGTTTGATGCTGGATAACTTCCAGAAGGTGATCCGGAATTGATTGTATTTACGGCAATGGGAACGTTGGTTCCTGGAATAGTGGCAATATTTCGCACCACAGTACCATTTGTTGGTGCGCTCACGCCGTTGATGTATGGACCTTCCAAAAAGAAACCGAACACATCATTGAAATTACTACACGTGTAGCCGTCGTATTCGTGCGAACCGAAACAATAATTAAATTTTATAGAATCCGATTGTGCGATGAAACTAAATTCGATTTCAACCATATCCTTGATGGCGTATCCAGAAGAGCCCAATTGGGTTAATACGGAAGAAAGCTCTGAATCTGTAAAGGTCACATTGTTGCCGTTTCCGTTGGTGGCTGCGATAACATCAGAGGCATTTTGTGCAGCTACCATTACAATACCTGATTGCACGGGAAAAGCCGTGTCATTCGCCTCGAAATAACCGATTTGGGTCGTATTCGCTTGTGTAAGTGGAAGTGCGTTTTGACCCATGTTATATATGGACAAAGTAGAATCTACAAGAATGTTCGCCGCCATCCAATAGGGCTTCTTGTAGTTACCTGTACTATTCACAGTCATACTGGGCTGAGCACTAACTAACGTGCAGAGCATGACGATAAATATTAAAAGCATTTTCCGCATGTTCGAATATAGAAAATTTAAATGTTGCAAGGCACTTCAATAGTTAGCGGTTAACTTTGAGAACAGAAATAAAATAGGTTCACCATGACAGACCCCAAGACATTTATCGAGGCAAACAAAGAACGATTGTTAGACGAGCTCTTTAGCCTTTTACGTATTCCATCCATTTCAGCCGATCCGGCCTACAATTCTGACGTTGCAAAATGTGCAGAGCATATCGCTGAGCACATGAATTCTTTGGGGATAGATTCTGTAGAGATATTCCCAACGGCCGGTCACCCTATCGTCTATGGCGAGTGTTTAGTGGAACCTGATTTACCCACTGTTTTGGTTTATGGTCATTATGATGTGCAGCCTGCGGATCCCATTGAACTATGGGATAATGATCCGTTCGAACCCATTATTAAAACCACAAAAATCCACCCTGAAGGGGCTATTTTTGCACGCGGCGCGTGTGATGACAAAGGTCAAATGTTCATGCACCTTAAGGCTTTCGAAATCATGAAAAGCAATGGCGAGATTCCATGCAATATCAAATTCATGATTGAAGGTGAGGAAGAAGTAGGAAGCAGCAACCTTGAGCCCTTTGTGGCCAGTCATAAAGAGAAATTGGCCTGTGATACAATTCTCATCTCTGATACTGGAATGATCAGTAACACGACTCCTTCAATAACTACTGGACTGCGTGGTTTAAGTTACGTTGAGGTTGAGGTCACTGGACCAAACAGAGATTTACACTCTGGACTCTATGGTGGCGCAGTTGCAAATCCATTGAACATCCTTGCTAAAATGGTGGCTTCTTTACACGATGATAATGGACAAATTACGGTCGAAGGATTCTACGACGGTGTTGAGATCGTAAGTACTGAAGAACGCGCCCTTATGGCAAAAGCACCGTTTAGTCAAGATGAATTTAAAGCGAGTATTGGTATCGGCGATGTTTGGGGCGAAGAAGGCTACAGCACGCCTGAACGCACTTCCATCCGCCCAACACTAGATGTAAATGGGATGTGGGGCGGCTACATTGGTGAAGGTGCTAAAACCGTAATTCCATCGAAGGCGTATGCTAAAATTTCTATGCGTTTGGTTCCCGGTCAAAACCCAGAGGCAATAACCGAGAAGTTTATCAAACATTTTACAGCCATTGCCCCAGCCTCGGTCGCTATCAATGTTACACCACATCATGGAGGACTGCCGTATGCCACGCATACGACAAGCCCTGCCTATCAAGCCGCGTCAAAGGCCTATCAAAAAACATTTGGTAAAGCGGCCTTGCCTGTACGCAGTGGTGGCTCCATACCTATCGTTGCCTTGTTTGAACAACAATTAGGTGCAAAAAGTATTCTCATGGGCTTCGGTTTAGACAGTGACGCCATCCATAGTCCTAACGAACACTATGGCATTTTCAATTATTTTAAAGGCATTGAAACCATCCCCTATTTTTACGAAAACTACGCCAAGCAGAAGTAATGAAAAATGAACTGCACCAGAGCAGGAGTCTTTATCTAAAGCAACATGCCAATAACCCAGTTCATTGGCAGCTGTGGTCGGCAGACGTTTTGGCACAGTCAATCCGGGACAAACGTCTATTACTTCTTTCTATAGGGTATTCTAGTTGCCATTGGTGCCATGTGATGGAAGAGGAAAGTTTTGAAGACGAAGAAGTGGCAGCACTAATGAATGCCCATTTTACATCCATCAAAATTGATCGAGAGGAGCGGCCAGATCTGGACGCCCGATACATGAACGCGGTCCAATTAATGACTGGTCAAGGCGGATGGCCATTAAATTGCATCGCGCTACCTGACGGAACTCCCGTTTGGGGCGGCACCTATTTTTCTAAGGAAGACTGGATGAGCGCTTTATCACAAATCGCCGAAATGTGGCAGGAATCTCCACAAACCATAGAAGACTATGCCGAGCAAATGCGCGAAGGGCTAATGGATATGCTTAAAGTGAGTAAAAGTGGAACTCCTGGAACTTTCGAAGTAGCAGATTTTGAAGATGTTTTAGTGCCTTGGATGCGTGGATGGGACGAACGAAATGGTGGATTAACGCACGCCCCTAAATTCCCAATGCCCAGCAACTACAGCTATCTTTTACAACATGGAATTTTATCTAGCAGCGAGAGAACGCTGTCTTTTGTGCATACTACTTTACAGAAGATGGCGCTGGGCGGAATCTATGATTTTGTGCATGGTGGTTTCACTCGTTACGCGACAGATCGGTTTTGGAAAGTGCCTCACTTTGAGAAGATGTTGTACGACAATGCCCAATTGATTGGGCTATACGCAAAAGCCTACCGCAACAATTCTTCGCCATTATACGCCCAAACCATAGCAGATACGGTGGCTTGGTTGCAAAAGGAAATGCAACTCGATAACGGCCTTTATGCCGCCGCAGTAGATGCCGACAGTGCTACTCCAGAAAACACTCGAGAAGAAGGAGGTTACTATACCTGGCGTATGGAAGAATTAGAAGGTATAGGTTTGCCCAATTTTGATGCATTTAAATGGTATTTCGATATCACTGAACATGGAGCTTGGGAGGGAAAATATATTTTACATCGCACGCAGTCAATTGAACATTTAGCTGAACGATTGAACATTGACCTTGCAACTGCACGTGAACTGTTAGTGCAATGGCAACAGCGATTAACGCGTTCGGCAGCCGATCGGTTAAGTACCCACCCGAAACCTTTACGCGACCCCAAAGCCCTAACGTGTTGGAATGCCTTACTGGTCATAGGCTTTGCAGAAGCCCACCGCTCGTTGCCAGAAAAAGGATACGACCAAGCAGCCACCAGCTTGCTTGACACACTATTGAATACAGTGTGGCAAAACGGCGCAATTGCCCATCAATACTTAAAAGACACTGCCGAAGGCGATGGCTTCCTTGACGACTACAGCAGTTTTGGACAAGCTTTGTTAGAGGGATTCTTACTCACTGGAAACAGCATGTATTTAGAGCGTGCGCATGAGCTCGCCGAGCGAATCGAACGTGTTTTTCCATTTGAAGGTGATTTCCGTGTGTATTCGCCTGCTGTAGATGCCGCATGGCAAAAGCAATTAGAAATCGAAGACAATGTCATCCCCAGTGCCAATTCCATGTGGGCACATTTCTATCAGTCTATGGGGACCATCGCTGACCGCAACGATTGGAAAGAACAACCCCAGCAAGCCTTGCGTACCCTTCATAGTAAAGTATTTAGATACGGACCTAATTTTTCCAATTGGCTGGAACTAGGACTAATGAGGGCTTATGGCGCAAAAGAGTTGGTAATTACCGGGCCAGGAGCAAAGGCAGCAGCAGAGGACCTACAACGCACCCACTATCAGCCCGGAACATTGGTACTCTTTAGCGAATCAGCCTCAGAATTAGCGCATTTTAAAGGACGTGTGGGTCATACGCTTACCTATTATTTGTGCAGCAATAACACATGCCAACTGCCCACGACAGATCTCAACGAACTACTGAAGCTATGGATGGCCTAAAAGACCGCTGTAGCTGGTGTAAGGGTAGCGAATTATACATAAACTACCACGACCGTGAGTGGGGTCGTCCGGTGCGTGATGAACGGAAGATGTTCGAATTCCTCTTGCTTGAAACTTTTCAGGCAGGCTTAAGCTGGATTACTGTTTTGAAGAAACGCGACGCTTTTCGAGCCGTTTTTCATCAATTCGAAATTGCAAGAGTGGCAAACATGACAGAAAAGGAAATCAAGGATGCGCTCCAAAACGCTCGTATCATTCGTCATGAAGCGAAAATCAGAGCTGCCATTACCAATGCACAATGTGTTCTAGAGCTTCACGCTCGGGGCACGACGCTTGTAGAATTCTTCTGGTCCTATGTGGACGGAACGCCCATTCAAAATGCTTGGAATGAGCTAAGTGAGATTCCTGCAAAAACGGATCTCGCGGTTCGACTCTCAAAAGATCTTAAGGTATTGGGCTTTAAATTCATAGGACCCACTGTTATCTATGCCCACATGCAAGCCACAGGAATGGTGAACGACCACCTTACAAGCTGTCCTTATTACGAAATCTGATTACGCTAAAAGAACTTCTTTTTCGATTTTTCCGCAACAAAATCTTTGAGGTAGTACGGCTCAAAATAGGCCACATCTTCTGCGATAGGTAGAACAGAAAGATGCTGTCCCATATATTTCGCGTCGGGATCAGAGTTCGCCTGTAATTGCCAATTCTTGGGGACATGAGTCATGAATTGGTCTATTTTTTCTGCGCCTTCGCCTATTATGGTCACCTGTTCATTTTGTAAAGATTTCCAGCTATCATCCGTGATAATCACAGCTTCTACGGCTCCATCTGGCGTCAATCCATCCTCGCCCAACCGCCAAACTTGAGCATAGACCTCATCCCGACGTGCATCCAGAACGGTAATCACAAAAGGAGTGGTGCAGTTGGAGAAATCAAAGCAACCTAGAGTAGGTACACTATACAATGGAATACCTGAGGCAAAACACAAACCTTTAGCGGTACTTACACCAATGCGTAAACCGGTATATGAACCCGGTCCTTTGCCTACGCAAATACCAGTCAATGCATTAAAACTGAAGGAATGTTCTTCAAGCAGTTCTTTGATCAGCACATGCAAGCGTTCCCCATGAATAAAGCGATCGCCCCTTTCCGCTCGAGTGGCAACCATCTGCTGGCCGTCCCATAGAGCGATGCTGCAATTCTTAGTCGCTGTTTCTATGCAGAGTAACACACTTATTTTTTAGCTGTGGAAATGCGCGCGCCACGCTTTAGATTTCGGCTCACTGCACTGTACGGTCCGGTAATCACTGCCGTACTATCTTCTACCCCTGAAACAATGATGAATTCATCGTCTTGAATACCCGATTCTACAACGAGCAACCCGGCTTTCACACCGTCCGGAGTAAAGACCACCTCGAAGCTTTCGTCAATATCATCGCTTAAGACGCGTTCGTATGAAACGGCATTTGAAGAAGTGTCCGAACGAACCGTGACGGCCTGGATCGGCACCACTAACGCATCGTGCACTTTATTCGTAATGATTTCAACAGTAGCCGTCATACCTGGACGGAACGGATTCTGACCATAAGTCGGCTCCAATGAGGCGAAGCTGCTGTTAATCATCCGGATTTTTACTTCAAAATTTGTCACCTGATCTGGTGACGCACCCAGCGCCAATTTTGCACTGTTTGCGATTTCACTAACCACACCTCGAAACGAATTTCCTAAGAATGCATCCACCTCAATAAGGGCGGTATCTCCTTTTGTAATCTTCACAATGTCATTCTCGTTGACCTCAACCAAAACCTCCATCGTATTTAGATCTGCAATGCGTAACATCTCAGTACCTGTCATGGTTGCTGTTCCAACCACACGCTCGCCCAACTCAACGTCCAATTGTGTTACCGTACCGTCAATAGGTGCAATAATGGTGGTACGCTTTAAGTTTTTATACGCTTCATCCAGATTGGCCTCTGCACTTTGCAATTGGTATTTAGCGCTCTCTTCTTGCAACTCCGCAACCGAAATGGCACGCTGTGCTGCATCGTATTCTTGCTCAGAAATAGCACCCTTCTCAAAAAGCACCTTATTTCTTGCCCACAACTTTTTCGCCTCATCTAGAGCCACGCTGCTTTGAGCCAAGCCAGCTTTCGCACTGTTCACTGCTGCACGTGCGCGCGTAATGGCACTTTCGTAGAGGTCTGGATTGATCTTTACCAAAACATCGCCTTCGCTGACTTGCTGTCCATCGACAACATTTACTTCAATAATTTCACCACTAACCTCAGGACTCATTTTTACCTCAACCTCCGGTTGAATCTTCCCGCTAGCAGTAACGGACTCCACGACTGTACGTCGATGCGCGTATCCCGTTTCAACGGTAACGGTATCTGTACTTGAACCGATCCAGCCTTTTTTCTTAGCAACAACTAAGGCACCGATAACAACGACCGCAATGGGTATAACAATTTTTAAATTCAGTTTCATGGGCTGTAGGTTATAAGGTGATTTGATTAAATAGGTAGAATTCGAGCACTTTTACTTTAAATAAGTAATCGAATTTTGATTGTATCTCGCGACTCTTCGCAGCGAGGTATTGATTCTTACTTAAGCTCAGATCAAAGGCACTTATTACCCCTGTGTCGAAGTTTAGTTGCGCGTTACCCAGTGCCAGTTCTGAGGCCTCTGCCGAGGCTTGAGAAGCTTCGTACAACGCGAGTGCGCCTTTGGCATCTAAATAGGCACGCTCCATTGTCTGACGTACATTCACTTCCGTTTGCAACGCATCAATAGTTGCGTTGTCGAGTTGAATTTGTGCGCGCTGTACTGCTGAATGCGTCTGACCGGCATTGAATATAGGTATCTGAACACCCACTCCTAAGAATTGGTTCCAGTTGTCTTGAAGCTGGTTCGTAATCGTATATTTTTCCGCACTAGCGGGATCCGGTACATTTATGGTTGAAGGCACCTGCTCAATAGACCCGGTTAATGGGTTTTCCACTAACGTGTAGGTTGTTAGCGAAACATAATCTGTGAAATACGGTAGACCTTGTACATAATTGGAATTCAATTGGGCCGAAAATGATAACGAGGGATAGCGACCGCTCTGGGCCAATTTCACTCCATATTTCGCGCGGTCCACATTCGCATCAGCTAATTTCACACCCGGCTGTTTTCCAACCGCGTCTTCTACTAACCCTTCGCTGTGATAACCCGACATCGCGCTTGCCGTCAAATCAACTTCCGGCGTAACAACCTGAAAAGACTCGAAATCCTCTTCCAATTGCAACATCTGATACAACATCAACTTACTGAGTACTGCCGCATTTTGCGCACTGGTCACATTACCCTGGTCGCTACTGACTTGTGCAACACTCTGAAGATAGTTGTCTTTAGAAAGTGCCCCGTTTTCAAACAAAATTTCTGTTCGCTTCAAACTCTGTGTAGAAGCTTCCAATTGGCCCAAAGCAACCTCTAGTAACTGCTCATTCACTAAAATCTGTAAATAAGCGGACGCAATGTTCAAGAAAACGTTATTTGAAAGCTCCTGTAACTGGTACAAAGACGCCATTGAATTCATGCGCGCTTGCTGCAATTGGTATAGATTTCTTCCTCCGTTCAACAAAACCCAATTACTAGACGCTGTTGTTCCCAGAGTTCGCCGAGAACCCGGCTGTCTAGTGTTCGAAATGGGATCAATGGTTAAACCGAAGTTCCAGTAGTATCCACCATTAAGATTCAAGGAAGGCAAGAATGCCAATTCACTTTGCTGCTCGTCCACCTCTGCTAGCAACAATCCATTTCGTCCTTTCTGAATATCTAGATTGTGCTCTTTCGCGTATTCAATACACGCGCCAAGCGACCAACTTTCTTGGGCTGAAATACCACCAGGCACTGCAAACAGTACTCCTAGAGAAAAGAATATATGTGAAAATTGTAAACGCATATCATTAGGGTTAGGGTACCCCAAGATACATTATTTGTAGGCTTTCTTATTCTTGTAAATCTTATACGCAATTCCCCCAATAATGAGATAGGGGAAAATCATGAGATAGACAATTCCATAATTCAATCCAGCTCCAAATCCACCACCATCGGCAGTTTCCGCTACCGCTTTACACATGGAACATTGCGCAAAACCAACGGTCGTGCTCAACAAGAATATGGCTAATAGAGCTCGTTTCCGCATCAGTAATAGGGTTGCATGAATAGGTAAACCAATACACCGGTTGAAGCAACGTACAACCATACCGGATAGGCAAATTTTACAATGCGTTTGTGCTTTGTAATATCGTTTGTCCATCCCCGGTAGATGCTCAACAGCGCCAATGGAATTACAGGAACACTGAGCAAAATGTGTGAAAACAATATGAAGAAGTACACATAGCGCACTCCTCCTTCACCGCCAAACTTAGCGCTAGGATGCGTCAGGTGGTAGATGACATAAGAAATCAAAAACAAGCTACTCAAAACGAATGCGGTCAGCATGAACGTCTTGTGTACCGTTATCTTTTTATTCTTAATTGCGATTCCTGCAGCAACGAGACAAACGAATGTTGCACCATTTAAAACGGCATGTAAAAACGGAAAGGAGCTCACCGCACTATTTTCATTAATGCCTAAGCCGTCCTTCCACTCTGCTGGCAACACCATTAAAAGGGCCACTGCCAAAGGAATGATCACGCTTAACGCGTAAATCACACGAATGATTTTCTTATCGTCAGTTGAATTACTCATCTAATTTGTTGTGTTTTTCACGTTCGTACTCCGCAATAAGCACTTTTATGTCTTCTTCAAGATCATTAAGTTGTGTGATATCTAAAACATCATAAGAGCCTACAATGTTCCCGTTATCGTCAATACGACTACGAATATTACCATTCCAATCGATCAGAATAGCGCTTGTACTGTGTAAAAAGCCACCTTCAGCAGTTTGGTCTTCAAATGCATTCAAATAGACTCCTTTCGCAAGGGCATAAATGTGCGCTTTATCGCCCGTTAAGAAACGCCATTTATCGGCATTGTAATTATTAACCTTTTGGTATTGCGCCAATTTTTCTGGCGTATCTTTTTCAGGATCTACCGTGATGCTGAACATTTCAAATTCAGGATAGCCCTTAAATCGACGCTCTACTTCATTCAAATGAAAATTCATTGCAGGACAGATCGTGGGACAAGTCGCAAAAAAGAAACTCAACACATAAATGGTTGAATCCATCGTCTCATTATTTACGGCACCACCGTTTGTACCTTGAAGGTCGAATTCAGGAATTTCATAATAGACCGTATCGACGCCAGCATCTGTGGTTACTTCAGTCTTTGGGCCAACGTACTTAAGGGTTTGAAAAAACACCTCGTTTTGACCGTATACGAAAAACAAATAAAGCAAAGCGGGCAGTACTAATACTGCGATTAGCACTGCCCGATTAAAGATGGATTTATTAGCCATTACTGGAACAAGTATGAACCTTCAGTAAGAAGGATAAATGTCAAGTATGGAATTAAAATCAAGGTCGGTAGGTAAAGGGCATATTTCAGTCCTTTCTTTTCAAATTTTACGTGCATGAAAATCTGCACAATATAAGCTGCTTTAATAAGGGTAAGTACGATGAACAAGATGTTCAATATAGATGTACCTATAACTTGAGTCAACATAAACTCAGGCTTTACAATACCTAGAGTAACTTCAACTCCTGTTATCACTAATAGGATCCAGAATACTTTCCAAATCCACCAAGTTCCATTATGATCTGACATGATAAATACGTTTTAGACGAGATAGAAGAATGTGAATACGAATACCCAAACAAGGTCAACGAAGTGCCAGTACAAACCAACCTTTTCAACCATGCGATAGTGGCCACGACGCTCATACGTTCCCAACAACACGTTGTAGAAAATAATGAAGTTGATCACTACTCCTGAAAACACGTGAAACCCATGGAAACCAGTAATGAAGAAGAAGAAATTAGCGAATTGCTTCTGTCCATATTCGTTATGAATCATGTTTGCACCTTGTACAACATCGCCTGCTTTAAGTAACGCAACAGAAGTTTCGTGAGTAAATGCTGCACCCGCCTTACCAGGCTCCATGAGGTACATGCCTTCATTCGACTTCATAGCAGAAAGAACCTCGGCTTTAGTAAACATCTCACCATGGTTGGATGCATGACCCTCTTCCATACCGTGAATTACTTGACTAAAACTTAAACGCTCGCCTTCTTCATTGTAAATGTGAAGAATTTCTTGTCGTGCCGTTTCAACTGCACCACTATCACCTATGATAAAGTGGTACCATTCCCACGCTTGGGAACCAACGAAAATAAAACCACCAACGATAGTCCACAACATCCAATTTGTAACTGCCTTGCGATTCATTTTTTCACCCGCATTAACGGCCAAAACCATAGTCACTGAAGACATGATCAAAATGAATGTCATCAACGCTACATACAACAACGGTTGATCTCCTTCAAGCCCTGGAAAGTGAGTAAATACATTTTCAGCAATAGGCCATGTGCTTTCAAACTTGAAGCGCATTAAGCCATATGCAGTTAGAAAACCTGAGAAGGTTAACGCATCAGAAAGAAGGAAAAACCACATCATTAGTTTTCCGTAACGCGAGCCTAGTGGTCTAGAACCACCGCCCCAGTTGTTTTCTTCTTGCGTCATTTCAGCGGATGAAGCCATAACGGTTGGATTAAAATTCTTTGGCAAATTTAACGAATAGCACTTAAAAAGACATACAAATAGAGCCACAATAGGTCTACAAAATGCCAATAAATACTCACAAGGGTAATTCCGTGATAATCAGCTGATGAGTAACGCCCTCTGTATGCGCGAAATAGCACCACTAATAAGGCAATGATTCCACCAGCTACGTGCAGTCCATGAAAGAGGAATAAAGCATATACCCAAGATCCAGCAGGGTGCGATTGTGCACCAGCGAAGTAGATATTATTCGCCATCAGTTCCGTCCAAGCACCACCTTGGAACCATAAAAAGGCAAAGCCAAGGAGTAAGGTTACCCAAAGCATGGGCTTTATTGCACTATCCTTACCCGCAACAAGCTGTCTTTTGCCCCAAATCAAGGCCAGCGAAGAAAGAACAATCACAACCGTGCTGTATATAAACGCTTTAGGCAACGCAAAGGTCATCCATTGTTCATTCATGACCAGGGTAGTTCTGCTAACTACATAACCAGAGGTAAGACCTGCGAAAGCCATAATGATACTTCCGATTCCTATCCACAATAAAGGCTTGGCGGCGCGGCGGCGTTGTTCTTGTAATGTTTCCATCTTAAATGAATCGGTCAATTATATAAATGATTTGCATACCTGTTAGATAAGCGATACTACTCAACATAAGTTTACGTGCACGCTTATCATCTGCATCCTTTAGAAGCAAAATAGCGTTATTCAATACCCAATACCCTAATGCACCTACGGCTGCTGCACCTAGCCAACTGAGTTGAAGCTCGCCCGTGATACCAAATACCGGTAGAATACCTACCATCATCATCCAAACGGTATAGATGATAATGTACAATTGTGATGGACGGTCTTTTGATTTTGACGGTAACAGATAATATCCTGCTTTCGCGTAATCGTCGTACGAAAACCATGCTATGGCCCAAAAATGGGGGAACTGCCAAAAAAATTGCTGAGCGAATAACGTCCCAGTTTCAATATCAAAATCGTTCCTTGCGGCAACCCATCCTAACATATAGGGGATTGCTCCCGGTATTGCTCCCACAAAGACTGCGAGTGGTGTTTTAGCTTTCAGCGGTGTATAAACTAAGGTATACAGCACCACACTTAGCGCACCGAAATAGGCTGTCATCGGGTTAATAACGTATAATGCCCATAACCCGACAACCAACAAAAACGTTGCAATAAACCACGCTTCTCGTAATGTAAGCGTACCCAAAGGAAGCGGGCGACCTTTCGTTCTGTTCATCAATGCGTCCCTATCCTTCTCGTAGATTTGATTGTATGCGTTAGACGCAGCGACTACAGTGATCCCGCCGAAGATGAGCAAGAGCAATTGAACCCAACTGAACACTTCCATCCCAAGGAAATAACCTGCAACAGAACTGAATACAACAGAGGTACTCAAGCGCAGTTTTCCGAGGCGCAATGCCTCCTTAACTAAGGAGGGTTTTGATGGGGATAGTGTGGTTGTTTCCGACATGGGCGGCAAAGATAAGAACTGACCGCTATCTAGAGGAACTTTAAAGCACGATAAAATGAGGGTTTAATAGGTCCTCTTTATTGTACTCCAAAGGAAGGCGCGTCTCCTTGTGCAGCATAGCAAATCCAGCCGCCTCAACAACGGCTTGACCCGCAGCTGTATCCCACTCCATAGTGGGTGCAAAGCGTGGATATACATCAGCCAATCCTTCAGCAACCATGCACATTTTCAGCGAAGACCCTTTGCTCAGAATTGCAACCTCACCATGCTGCGCACGATACGTTGCTAAAAATGCCTCGGTTTCCTCATTCATATGTGAACGAGAACCTACGGCTGTAAATGGACGATTCATTGCCACAGGTAAAGCAACCGCGTTTTCTAGATGCGCATCGGTAAAAGTGGTTGACGCATCTATTACCATTTTTATAGCTCCCTCTCCTCTAACTCCTAAATACAATTCGCCAGTAACAGGAACGTAAACCACGCCTAATACAGGGCTCCCAGATTCAATCAATGCCACATTCACTGTAAATTCACCATTGCGCTTGATAAATTCTTTTGTACCGTCTAGTGGATCAACAATCCATAGGGTGGACCAGTGCTTTCTTTCGTCATACGATAAATGCTTTCCTTCCTCACTAAGCACAGGATGCTCTGAAGTCTCGAGCCACTTCATGATTGCTGTATTACTGCGTAAATCTGCTTGTGTCAATGGGCTATCATCGCCTTTTAATTCAACTTCTGTTGTTTCATTTTGGTACACTTCGAGTATTGCGGCACCACCATCTAGTGAGGCCTGAATAGCAATACGCGCTGCGGAAGAAAGTTGGAATGATTGCATGGATATGATGAATGAGTTCAGAAATTATGAGGTATAGAAATGCCCGAACCTTGAGGTCCGGGCATTTTCTTTGTATTCGATTCTTTGCTTATTGCAAGCGTGCGTTGATCGGCACAGTGTACTGCATACGAACAGGCTTTCCGCGTTGCTTCGCTGGTATGAATTTAGGCAAAAGCTTGATTACTCGAATGGCTTCGTCATCGATAAGTTTATCAACTCCACGCGCGATAGTAACGTTGCTTACTTTTCCGTTTTTCTCAATTACAAAGTTGATGTAAACCTTTCCTTGAATACCCATTTGACGGGCCAATTCTGGGAATTCAAACTTTTTTCCGATGTGCTGCATGATGTTCTGATTGAAACACATGAACTTTTCGTCTTCTGTAGCTAAGTTCTCACAACCCGGAAAGATAGGTTTGTTCTCTACGACCGCAAAGTTGAAAATTTCATCTTCAGCGTCTTCTACTTCTTCGATGATTTCGATCATTTCGCTCTCATCGGTTTCTGTAGACTCAAATTCCACCTCTTCAATCTCCAAATCATCTTCAACAATCTGAATTACCTCTGGCGGTGCCGGAGGTGGCGGTGGTGGCGGCGGTGGTGGCGTTCTATTCGTGATAATGGCAATCTCATCATCATCATCGTATGACATTTTACCCAACCGACCTGGACCGTCCTCGTAAGACTTTAGCTCCAAAAAGAATAGAGTAAATGCTAGAGAAGCGGTAAGACCGATTAATAAGAAGAGACTCTTCTTATTTTCTGCATCCGCTTTTGCTGATTTTCTAGTTTTCATGAATGTGGACTATTGTGGCGCTAAAATAGCCAAAAGTATTGTTAGCGCAAGGTGAATTTTTTAGTGTTTTTTCCCGCCTATCGTTCGAATGAAACAGGGATAATACAACTGTAATTAGAATTCACTCCCTGTTGCTTTGCTGGTTCTAGTGGATCAGGGAGCGATTTTATCGCTCGAACGGCCTCAATTGCGGCAAGGTCGTCATAGGAACGAACACTTTCCACCTCGGTGATTTTTCCCGTCGCATCAAAAAGAACTTCCACAAATACGCGGCCATTCTCTTCCAATCCTTCCGGCCATTGGAGTTGGTTCATAATATGACCCATAATGAAACGATTAAAACACGTTTGCTGGGCATGGGCATCTTCTTCGATATGTCCACAATGCTCAAAGACGGGTACCGTTTCTTTAGGAGTTACGTGGACCCCTGTTGAATTGTTCTGTCCTACGAGTACATGTGTTAGTCCTAAGGCAAATACCCAAAGAGAAAAACGCATTTTCATACTAGTGTAATTTTACATTAATGGGTAAAATATACGACATACGCACGGGCTTTCCGTTCAATTTCGCCGGGGTAAAATCTGGCAATGATTGTACGACTCGAATGGCCTCCTCGCCGACGAGCTCGTCACTACCACGAACCATCTTCGCTTCGCTCACATCACCGTTCTTTTCGATGATAAATTCAACGTAGACTTTTTCTCCTGAACTGAATTGCATCATGCGCTCGCTTACATTGAATTCACGGGCAATGAAACGCATCAATTGAACATTCATACATTGATACAGTGCATCGTTACCAATAGCGTCCTCGCAACCTTGGAATATGGGCATGCTCTCCACTTGAGCAAATGAAAACACCTCAGAAGGATCTACAGGATCAGGATCAATGACTACCTCTAGCCCATCATCAATACCTGTAAAAAACAACTCATTACCCAAATCAATAATGGGAAGGTTATTATCAATGATTTTGAACCGGTTCGGATTTATTTTTGGTGCCTTTTCAGCCTTAGCTGGAAGTTTTGGAGATCGTGTAACAGTCACAGGTATTGTCCAGTCCACTTCCTCAGCTGAGGCCAATTCTGAACTGAAGTCCGGTAATCCGCTTACAGGCGCGGTCCACTCTAAAGCGACGATAGTTAAAAATAAAGCAGTGGTTAAGCCAATTACGAAAAACAGTGGTCTTCTTTTTTCGAGATTGGCTCGCGGCGATTTACTTGAATTAGCTCTCATAACATTCTGATTTAGAGGGTTCAGTATGCTATAGGCCAAAAACTATTCCAAAATTTTATGAAAGAGGCGACTTGAAATGATTCCTATCATCGCACCCGCGGTATTAGCAAGACCATCCACAACGTCTGCATTTCGACCGAAATCCATAGCTCCCTGAAGGAATTCTACCGCTCCACCAATGATGGCAGCAGTGATCCAATAGATAAGCATTTTACGGCGCGTTAAACGACGCTTGTATCCTCGAGATGATCCAAAATAAAGCAGCACAACCCAGGAGAAGTACAATATGAAATGGACGAGCTTGTCACTGATTTGTATACTGAACCCTGGATCAATATCCTCCACTGGCGCAAGGCAGATGTAGAGAATAAGAAAACCCCAACCAATGGCAGGGGCTCTATATATCCAGGGATTTAACATGGCTTTATCCGAGCATTGCTTCGTAAGCAGCAGCGTCCATTAATCCATCCAATTCAGAAGGATCAGCGACCTTCATCTTCACCATCCAACCTTTTCCATACGGGTCTTCGTTTACAGATTCTGGAGCATCCTCTAAACCTTCGTTGAATTCGAGTACCTCGCCACTAACAGGAAGAAATAGATCCGATACAGTCTTTACTGCTTCAACGCTACCAAAGACTTCATCTTTATCTAAAGACTCACCTTCTGTATCAACATCGACAAAGACAATATCGCCAAGCTCACCTGCGGCGAATTCGGTAATTCCAACATAGGCCTCATCGCCCTCAACACGAACCCACTCGTGGTCCTTTGAATACTTTAAGTTATCCGGAAACTGCATATACGTTTAATTTTTTTTTCAAATGTAAGTTCTATTTTAATCTCTTCCACACCTATTTGCCAAGATTAAATCGGAAGGCAATTCCAGCGTTCGTATTGAGCGTAGGGAAAGCATTAGAGGTCTTGAATTTACTTACGGTTTGATCGTAATACAATCGTGCGGTTAACTTAGGTGAAAGCATGTAATCGGCACTCGCTTTCAATGACCAAATTCTTTGTCCCGCAGTCACCTGGTCTAAGCCTTCTTGAATGCGTCGGATTACAGTCTGATTATCACGCAAACTAAAGTCCAATTTCAGGTCCAAGTTTGACGTGATTTTTTGAGTTCTACCGTCTGTGATGACATTAAAGCTTACATCCTTAATGATGTATCCCGTACCCAAAACAAATTCATACCCTTTGGTATCCGTCATTTGGTTATTGACCAAAGAAAGATTTAACTGGCGATTGCGCTTGATGTCCAAACGCAAACTCGCCTGATTCTTCATTCGCATATTGATTCCTACGAATGGTCCAAAGTTTTCTGCAATACTGATCTGAGAGATCTGGAAATCTGGAAGGAAATCTCCATTTGAGTTTCGAATATCATTTGGCGGCTCACCATTCTGAATACGCTGTTGCAGTAGCATATTACTTTGGAAAGAATTTATGGTATATAAACTCTTGTAGGTATGCGTTAAGGTGAAGCTTTGGAAGTTCTTTTTAAACCATGGAATGTTCATCAATCCATTAAAGTTTAAGGTCCAATTCGGCATCGGCATCGTTGGCCTTCCATTCAATTCTACCTCCGACGGATCGCGTCCACTATACGCTGCTAAGAAAGCTGGAATTAAAACATCCGAACTGTTGTAACTGTAGCCGTCGTATCCTTCTCTTGTACCCGTAGTGTCTTGAGCGCCTGAAATAAAGCTGGGGATATAAGCAGGGTCTGTCTGATTGCGCGCAAGAGCCAAGCGCTCCGACACTGCATTGCGGTGATCAAGGAAGGTCTCATAAACCTGAGAAAATGAAGAACTGTCGAGCGGCTCAAAAGCACTTCCCACAGATAGGAAAGAAACGCTGTAGTTCCCCATGTCCATCGGGTTAAAATGGTAATAGCCTTCAGTCAATCCTAGCGTCGTATCCTGCAACGGATCGTGGAATCGATAGATAGAACTACTGTTTAAACCCGCAACGCGTGTGGCTGTGATTTGAAGCCGTATATCCTTCCAAGGCTCTACGACCGCTCGAAAATTGAGATTTTCCGTGAATGTTTTTTGGAATTGATTGGGCTGTTTCGTGTTTTTCGTCAGCCAATTGTTCTCCGCAGCTCGTTCTGCTACCTCGCTTTGTGCACCAAAAACAAAATCAATACCGGGTGCAAACAGGCTACTAGGGTCCATTCCAAAAGTCACTGGATTTGTTATAATCCCTGGCAAGAGCGTTCCATTGGTTTGCGAATAGGTTAGAGACGCACTACGAACCATCATGGCTACACGAGCCGTTCCTAAAAGTATTTTTGAATCTTTCTTTTCTTTCTTCTCGTCTTCCCCTTCTTTTTCGCCTTTACCTTCTTTTTTAGGAGCGCCTCGTTTTGGAGGAGCACCTCTTCGACGCGACTGTGGTGTCGGTCGAGCACCTTGATTGGCTTTGCGTAAGAACGGCACTTGATTGTAGAAGTTTACAAAATTGGCGTTTCCATTGAATTGAATGGAATTGGAATTTTGGATCCGATTACCGTAATACAATTCCGGGCGCGTTTGCGGATTCAATGCGGCCGTTGAATTCGACGTCCAATCATAATTTGCAGTATAGCGCAACGACGTTGAGGTGAAATCCATGAACGGGAGCTTGTTCAATGGTATTTGCCAGTTCAAATTAAAAGTCTGGTGAAATTGTGTGGGACGTCCCAGCGTAGCTAATCCTTGAGTAATGGTATCTCTGTTGGCTTGAGTTTTCGGGTCACCAGGCAATTCATCCACACGGCTCTGCGCGGTAGCGTTGTAATCCAGCTTCAATCCCTTGCTCAAATCATAGGCTATATCATACATCCGCTTCGTGGTCAGTTCCTTATTGTAGGTAACCGGCAGCTTAATGGACGGATCGAACGTATTGCGCATCTGCATCAAATTCACTTGACGTCGTACTTCTGTTCGCATACTCACTTTCGACGGTAAATAATAGAAGTTGAAATCGCGAATAAGAGCCAATTGCTTGTTCTTCACCAAATTCTTAAACGGGGCAACGTTCTGCGGACGCGTTTGGTAACTGTAATTCAACGAAGCCAAATGCATGAATCTTTGGTCTTGAACAATATTTATAGTGCGCTTCTCACTCTCTGTATAGGCATATGAGGTGTTGAAATTACTGATGGCAAAGGGAGAATTGGCCCAATTTATTTTTGGCCGTGCTTCTTTTACGCCTTTTTCGCCCTTCGCTTTGGGTTCCTTTCCTTTGGGACCCATCGATTGTGGACCAGGACCTCGCGGCCCAGGTGCGGCCCCACCCCCACTGCCCTTTTCTTTTCGCACATTGGTAAAATTCAAACTCTTCTGCATGTTGTATTCCTGACCTGCAAAACGGATACTATCACGTTCTTCCTGGTCTGAAACATTAGCCAATGCACTTTTGAATTCAATGTCCGGATCAAGCGGATTGAATTGTGGGCTTTTGAAGCTCTCAGAAAAACTGAAGAACATCGGCACTTTTACACCCGCCTCTTGAGGCAATACTTTATCAAGGTTGACGTTGGTCTGAACCCCATAAGAGCGCTCTTCAAATTTATTTCGTTCATTCACCGTCTGATCGATGGAGCCGAAGCCTATGGTGGAATACATCCCTGTTAAGTTCACATTGGCAAAATCGGCCAACTTTGCGCTTGCCGTTGCCGTTGCTGCCCAACCGCCGCGGTTATCAAAATCGCTCAAGCGCAATTCATTGACCCATATCTCCGCACATTTTGCCAGACCGTCATCGCCGTCTGTTGCAGTTCGCTTTTTAGGATTCCGCACCCCAATCAATAGGGTTCGAATGTTTCCTAAGTTCGGCGAACCTACGACACTCAGTCGATTACCATCCGGCGTTGTGACCGTGTATTTATTGCTCAAACTGAGCGTAGGATCCGTTTCCATTGCTGTATTTCGAGTGAGTTTCAAAGTCTTTAAATCTTCAAAAGACACGTCGATATTATTGTCTTGCGGCCAAATATCTTCAGGTATAAGCTCGCCCCATGGGGTGACCTTTAGCGGCACTTCGTATTCGTAAAAGTTGCCGTTGTAATCGGACCCCAATCGAACAAAAATGCTCAAATCGCCGTCGTTTAAATCTTCTAAATCGCCTGCCGCCTCTGCGTGGACAAACATGCGCAAACGCTTGTACATCCGCATATCAAAGTTAAAATTCCGGAATACCGCGCGGGCATCACCATCTTCTAATCCGCAAATTTCAAGCGACATACTTTGCTCATTCTGCTGAATAATTTGGGTACCGCCGTACACCAATTGGCGCTCAATATCTGGAGGCAACACATAAGGAATGGGTACGCGTCCACCGTTTTCTTCAAGATTGACGGCATTTACATTAAAATTGGTCTCATCATCCTCATCGACCGGAACATTTTCGCGAACATCGTCTAGGTTGAACGGGAACCTACGCCATTCACCACGTACCAATTCCAGCTTTGCAAAGCGCATCACCAATGGATCCTCAAATTCCGTCAAGAACATACGGAGGAAGCGAATAGAGCGAAAATCTTGAATTCCACCCACCTTCTTCTCTGGCTGAAACACCGGTATTTTGAATTGGATCCAGCGCGTTGGTCGACTCATCCCATTAGGCAGGTCATGGCTTTGCGTTTCAAAAATATCTGCGACGTTATTTTTTCCTACTTCTAAATCTTCAG
>ERZ767114.337-NODE-337-length-27870-cov-3.605980_pt1 | contig 27870 bp, 24 predicted proteins | sample MGYA00374952_ERZ767114 | MGnify/ENA primary metagenome ERZ767114 (study PRJEB28939, sample SAMN06267156) | marine metagenome | isolation source: Columbia River Estuary | place: USA:Columbia River Estuary, USA | collected 2012-05-05 ...
TTTAGGCTTCTCCTTACTGGCAATCTGATTATCTCTCATCTTCTCTAAACGCTCTTTAGAGCAATCACAATAATAAGCCTTGCCATTTAAAAGGAGCTCATTAATGACCTCATTGTAACGTTCAGTCCTATCACTTTGATAGATTGGGCCTTCGTCATAGTCAAGACCCAGCCAATCCATTCCATCTAAAATGGCGTCTACAGAAGTCTGAGTTGATCGCTCTTTATCAGTGTCTTCTATTCTCAATACAAATTTACTGCTTGTTTTTTTAGCCCAAAGCCAAGCAAAAAGAGCAGTTCTGGCGCCGCCAATATGCAAATAACCCGTTGGTGAAGGTGCAAATCTTGATTTCATTAATTACTCTTCAAAAAACAATAGAAAAAGTTTTAAACATTATAAAAATAAATTGATTGTTATTGATCGTTTCAAATAAATCAAAATCTTAACTTAATTTTACACTGTTATAATATTCCTCCAACACCCAAATATACTTGCAAATTAATGGAATTCACTCAGCAAAACGCGAATACAAATACCATTATTTCAGTTGATGAATCCTCTATAACAATCTCACATTCTAAATTAAATAGGCCGTGCTTTGTTTCAGCTAATAACGCTAGTGAAGTTTCAATCAAAAATTTAGGGGAGATAGGAAAAGAATTTTTATTTCCACTAGTTTTAAAAGACCCCATTGATCTATTGATTATTGGTACAGGAAATTCGCCAAAATTTCTCTCCCCTAAGCAGCAAATTGAACTCTCAGAATTTGGCCTTGGCGTTGAATGCATGAATAATTCATCGGCATGTTCAAGCTTCAACCTTCTCTTAGGAGATCTTAGGAAAGTTGGTTTATTACTTTTATGATTGCTTTTTTATTAAAAAAGTTAGTCATCTTTTATAAATTCTTCAAAATTGACACGCCTCTTCTTATTCTTCTTATACTTCTATCATCTTTTGGATTATTGATACTATATAGTAGCTCAGGAGGCTCTCTAAGCCTTGTCTATAGGCAGATGGTTCATCTTGGGCTGGCTACCTCTGTGATGCTTATAATTGCTCAAATTCCGCCTATCATCATGCTAAGGTTTGCCCCCATATTAATGCTTTTGGGTATTTTCCAGTTAATACTTGTTCTATTTTTTGGAAGCTCAGGTGGTGGCGCCCAGCGCTGGCTCGACCTTGGATTTGTTCGGTTTCAACCGTCGGAGCTAATGAAGATTATTGTTCCAATGACTATTGCAGCGATACTGAGTGAAAAAACGCTACCTCCAAGGGCATTCCCAGTCGTGATCTCACTCATAACTATCGTAACTGTTGTCCTACTAATAGCGAGACAGCCTGACCTTGGAACCTCTTTATTAATTGGCGCTTCAGGAGTATATGTTTTATTTTTCTCTGGATTTAGAGTGATGCTCGTTAAAAATATTTGGCTCAACCTCATTATCTTATCGAGCGCTTTTACAGGGTCACTCTATTTTGCTTGGAATTATCTCTTGATCGCCTATCAAAAAAGAAGAATTCTCACTCTGTTTAATCCTGAATCAGATCCACTTGGATCGGGTTATCACATCATTCAATCAAAAATTGCAATTGGCTCAGGCGGCTTTACAGGTAAAGGAATTGTGAGAGGCTCTCAGTCTCAACTTGATTTTGTGCCTGAACAGTCAACAGACTTTATTTTCTCTGTTTTAGCTGAAGAACTTGGGTTCCTTGGGTTCATATTACTGATCCTAATCTATGCGCTTATTATTTTTCGCTGCATGAGTTTATCTCTTAAGTGCGAAGACAATTTCTCCAGACTTCTCGGAGCAAGCCTCACCTTCGTATTTTTTACCTATATTTTTGTGAATATAGGCATGGTATCTGGCCTCTTACCTGTTGTTGGAGTTCCATTACCTTTAGTCAGCTATGGTGGCTCATCTTTAATTACGCTTATGGCTAGTTTTGGAATTATTATGTCGATTCATAAACATAAAAGTCCAAGATATTTACAGTAACTCGTTATAATCAATTTGTTGAATACAATTACTTAGATTAGTTAACCTCTTCAATCAATCAAATACTGGGCAAATACAATCTCATGAAATCAAATATCTTCACATTTTTAAAATCTTTCTTTTTAATATTTATATTCTCAAATGTCATTGCTGAGGAGCCCCGTTTTTACATTCCTGACTCCCCTCCAATAGCAGCTAAGTCTTATGTTTTGATGGATCATAACTCTGGCAAAATTCTTGCGGGTGAAAATGAAAATGAAAGAAGATCACCTGCCAGTTTGACCAAGATAATGACCTCTTATGTAATCTTCAAACGACTAAAAGAAGACTTTATATCTCTTGATGATGAGGTCAAGATAAGTGAAAAAGCATGGAAAACGGGTGGCTCAAGAAGCTTTATTGAAGTCGGTAAAATGATTAAGCTAGAAGACCTACTTATGGGAATGATCATTCAATCAGGCAACGACGCCTCAGTTGCTCTTGCAGAGCATGTAGCTGGCTCCGAAGGTACCTTTGTTTTATTTATGAATGATTATGCTCAAGAAATTGGCATGACAAACTCGCGCTTTGAAAACTCCTCAGGCTTACCTCACAAGGATCAGTATTCAACAGCCAAAGATATGGCCCTCCTATCATCAGTAATCATAAAAGAATTTCCTGATTTTTATGAATGGTATGGCCAAAAGGAATTTACCTATAACAACATTAAGCAAATTAACCGCAACAAGCTATTGTTCACGGATAGTACTGTTGATGGCTTAAAAACGGGCTGGACTGAGAAGGCAGGGTACTGTCTTGTTACGAGTGCAAATCGCGTCGATATGAGACTCATTTCGGCTGTACTAGGCTCTGCAAGCCCTGCCATCAGAACAGCTGAAACTGAGAAGCTGCTTGACTATGGTTTTCGCTTCTTTGAAACGCAATCAGTGAATGACATATCTCATCAGGTTCCTGTTTATAAATCCAAAATAGGAAACATTAAAGTGGGTGTGGCGGATTCTAGCTACTTAACATTGCCACGAAATCAATTTAAATACACAACCCAAACAATCAATCTTGAAGGCGACTTAATCGCCCCAATTAACCAGGGCGATCAAGTTGGAACTCTTGCTATTAGCTTCAATGATGAAGATATAGCCACACTACCTCTTATAGCTTTAGAGGACGCTAGTGAAGCAGGCTTTGTTACCAAAATGATTGATACTGTGAAACTTATGTTTAGATAATTTTGGTTTATTTAAACGGCAACTTTATAGAAAAAGATAAGGCATATATATCCATCATGGATCGAGGTTTCCTCTTTGGAGATGGGGTCTACGAGGTCTTCCCGGTTTATGATAATACAGTTATTGGTTTAGAGCCTCATTTAAATCGACTCCAAGATGGTCTTGATGCAATCAATATAGAAAACCCTCATTCTAAAGATGAATGGATTAACCTCATCAACAAGGTTGTTACGCTTAATAATATAAATTCAAGTCAAGCAATATATTTGCAAATCTCTAGAGGTTGTGATGAAAATAGAAAACATACTTATGGGAAATTAAAACCAACCATCTATATTCAATCAAGCGGCATTGAACCAAAAGACAAAAGAGACCTAATAAAAGGAAAATCTGCCATCACCAGAGAAGATATTAGATGGCTTAAAAGCAATACTAAAGCAACCTCTTTACTAGCTAATACGCTCTATGCGCAAGAAGCCAAAGAAAGCAATTCGGAAGAAGCCATTCTTTACAGAGATGGAATAGTTACTGAAGCCTCAAGCTCCAATGTGTTTATTGTTAAAGACAGTATCTTATATACGCACCCAAAAGGACCAAATATTCTTCCAGGAGTTACACGAAAAATTGCAATTCAGTGCGCTGAAAATTTAGGCATTAAGGTAAAAGAAGAGAAATTTACTAAAGAGCAACTAATGCAGGCAGATGAAGTATGGATTAGTAGCTCAACTAGAGAAATTCTTCCGATAACAATTATCGATGGTGTCTCGATTTCAAACGGATATGCAGGTCCAGTATGGTCATTAGTATACGATCAATACCAAAAACTTAAATCTTAAAAAAAATATCTAATCATCCAATATAAAATAATTAGAATAATCAATTCAAGTAAAATCTAAATTAGTGTCGAGGGTAAACCGACAATAAATAGTTATGAACCCCGCCAGGCCTGGAAGGGAGCAACGGTAATAATTTTTTTATGTGTTGGATTCTATTCTCGGCACTACCTTAATTCAATGACCTAATTAGCAATGAGTGAACACTACGAAGTTTTAGCTAGAAAATATAGACCTCATAATTTCAAAGAACTAGTTGGTCAAACTCACACCATAAGAACACTTGTCAATGCGCTAGACAGTGACAATCTACATCATGGATTTTTGTTTACTGGAACGCGTGGCGTCGGAAAGACAACAATTGCAAGAATTTTTGCAAAATCTGTTAACTGTGAGGAAGGTGTAAGCTCTAATCCATGTGGAAAATGTGCGACCTGTATTGAGATTGATAAAGGTCAATCAGTTGATTTAATTGAACTTGATGCTGCTTCTCATACCGGCGTTGACCACATGAGAGAGATTCTTGATAATGCGCAGTACACGCCCACCAAAAATCTTTACAAGATTTACCTTATCGATGAAGTCCACATGCTTTCAAAGAGCAGCTTTAATGCGCTCCTAAAAACTTTAGAAGAACCGCCTTCTCATATTAAATTTTTATTGGCGACAACTGATCCTAAGAAACTCCCTATCACAATCCTCTCACGCTGCCTCCAATTCAACTTAAATAAGCTTTCTCATGATGAGATTTTGAATCATCTCAAGTTTGTTATGAATGAAGAGAGCCTTAAGTTTGATGACAATGCACTATCAAAAATTGCTGAATTTGGAAATGGCTCAATGAGAGATGCACTAAGTCTCCTTGATCAGTCCATATCTTTTGGAAATGGTAGTGTTTTAGAAAAGGATTTAAAAGAAATGCTTGGACTGGTCAATCATGATGAGATTAATCACCTTGCATCTTTAATATGTGATCGAGATGCCGAGAAAATTTTATTATTTGTAAAAGAAATGGCGCATAAAGGAGAAAACCTCTCGAATGCACTAAAAGATTTAACCTCACTATTTCATAAAATTTCCATAGCTCAAATTATAAATGATGAAAAGCAATTCTCTCCAGAACTAATGGATCTTGCCAATCAATTTACTGCTCAAGATTTGCAGCTTTACTATCAAATAGCAATTAATGGGCAAAAGGATATGAGTCTTTCCCCTAGTGAGCAAATTGGCCTTGAAATGACGCTTCTAAGAATGATTACTTTTCATCCAAATTTTGAAGCCGGTGAAAAAAAAACTCTAAATCCTAATCCATCTGTATCTCTGAAGAAAAATCCAAGCAAAAACAACTCTAAGGCCCCCTCAACAACATCAAATAAACAGAGTGATATTTCTAATAAGGAGGTCAATCACTTAGATATCAAATCCCAAGATGGATGGGAAAAAATTATAACCCAGCTTGACTTTAATGGTGCAGCGAAAATGCTAGTGAAAAATACAGTATTTAAATCATTAATTGATCAAAACCTGACGCTGACGCTGAGCGAGGAATTTGTTAACTTGCATACAACTAAAACTGAAGAGTCAATTAGAAATGCGCTTCATAAAATCTATCCAGCTCTAGTAGTAATGATAGAGCCAGGTGAGACTAATGGAAGTTCTTTATCACAAAAAGAGTCAGTTAAGAATAAACAAATACAAAAGCAAACAGAAAATCAATTTTTAAGTGATGATGGCCTTCAAGAGCTTCAGGAGGTCTTTAAATCTCAGGTTGATCTAAAATCTATTAAATCAATAAAGGAGTCTGATAATGTTTAAAGGTGGAATGGCAGGAATGATGCAAAAAGCCAAACAAATGCAGGAGGACATGGAATTAGTTCAAAAAGAAATTAAATCACTCACTTGTGAGGGTGCCTCGGCCTCAGGAGCTCTAAAAGTAGAAATGAATGGTGACCATCAAGTTACAAATATTTTTATAGATGAAACACTAATGTCTGACAAAGACATGCTGGAAGATTTAATTATGATGGCTGTAAATGATGCTTCTTCAAAGATAGGCGAAATTTCAAAAGATAAAATGAAAAATGTGACCGGTGGCCTCAACTTGCCTTTCTAGCTATTTAATTTGCCAATATTATGATTGAAAAACTAAACAAAGCATTCAGTAAATTACCTGGAGTAGGTTCAAAAACCGCACAGAGATTTATTTATCATCTCCTGGAAAGAGATCGCCTAGGAGGATTGGAGCTTGCTAAGGCACTCACTGATGCAATGGAGAACGTTAAAAACTGTGAGAAATGCAGAACATTAACTGAAAAAAATATTTGTGAAATATGCTCAAATGATGTTCGTGATGACTCACAGCTCTGTATAGTCGAAACTCCCTCAGACATCCACGTTATAGAGCAAAGTGGGGTTTACACTGGCAAATACTTTGTCCTTAGCGGCTACCTCTCTCCTATCGATGGGATTGGTGCATCAGAATTAGGACTGGATGAATTAGAAGTACTATTAAGTAATCAAAGTGTCAGCGAGCTTATCTTGGCAACAAATGCGACAATTGAAGGCGAGGTGACTGCACATTATATTCACAATCTTGCAAAAAAATATCAAATAAAGACCACAAGAATAGCGCACGGAATTCCACTTGGTGGAGAATTAGAATATACAGATATTAATACAATTGCTCACGCCCTTTCTGGACGAAAAGATTATAACTAGCGAGTCTTTAAAGGGTTATTTCAATCCAAGTAGTTATTGTATAATATGTCAGTTTTATCCGACACATCGCCTTCATGGAAAAAACATATAACCCTGAACTTATCGAACAAAAGTATCGTGATTTATGGGAGACAGGCGACCTCTTCTCTTCAAAAACGAATTCTTCGAGTGAAAATGCATTTAGCATTGTCCTTCCCCCGCCCAATGTAACAGGTAGCCTTCACATGGGTCATGCATTCCAGCACACCATAATGGATGTCTTCACTCGCTACAATAGAAGCAAAGGCAACCAAACACTCTGGCAACCCGGAACGGACCATGCGGGAATAGCAACTCAAATGGTTGTTGAGAGACAACTTGGACTTAAAAATATATCTAGACACGATCTCGGTAGAGATAAATTTACTGAAAAAGTTTGGGACTGGAAGTCACAATCTGGAGGAACGATTACCTCGCAAATGAGACGTCTTGGCGCATCTGTTGACTGGGAAAGAGAGCGCTTCACTATGGACGAATCTCTTTCAAAGGCCGTAAAGAAAGTATTTATTGATCTCTATAACGAAGGTTTAATATACCGCGGCAAAAGATTAGTTAATTGGGACCCTGTCTTACTCACTGCAGTTTCAGATCTAGAGGTCATTAGTAAAGAAGAGAATGGGTTTTTATGGCATATTAAGTACCAAGTCGCTGACTCTGAAGAAATACTAATTGTAGCTACAACAAGGCCTGAAACAATGCTTGGGGATTCTGCTGTAGCAGTTCATCCAGAAGATGAGCGTTATCAGCACTTGGTGGGAAAGTTTATAAACCTGCCTCTTTCAGATAGAAAGATTCCAATTATAGCTGACGACTACGTTGATATGGAATTTGGCACTGGCTGCGTCAAAATTACGCCAGCTCATGACTTTAACGACTATGAAATTGGACAAAGACACAAATTAGAAATCATTAATGTATTGACTGACAATGCTTCAATAAACTTAAACGCGCCAACTAAATATCAAGGCTTAGATAGATTCGAGGCAAGAAAAGCAATTGTCGATGACCTAGATCAACAGAACTTAATTGAAAAAATAGATCCACACACACTCATGGTTCCAAGGGGTGACAGAACCAATAGCATTATCGAACCTTACATGACTGATCAATGGTTTGTTAAAGTAAAACCGCTAGCTGAGCCAGCAATTGATGCTGTTAAAAATGGAAGTATTCGTTTTGTGCCTGAAAACTGGGAGAAGACATACTTTAACTGGATGGAAAATATTGAAGATTGGTGCATCTCTCGTCAAATTTGGTGGGGTCATCGTATTCCTGCTTGGTACGACAAAGAAGGTAATTATTATGTCGCAGATAGCATCGAAGAGGCTCAAGAACAAGCAGGAAAAAATGTTGAATTAACACAAGATGAAGATGTACTAGATACATGGTTTTCATCTGCATTATGGCCATTTTCAACCCTTGGATGGCCTGAAGCAACGCCCGAAATGTCGCGTTTTTACCCAACCAGTGTTCTTGTAACTGGATTTGATATTATATTTTTCTGGGTTGCTCGAATGATTATGTTTGGACTTAAATTTGCCAATGATGTGCCCTTTAAGGATATTTATATTACTGGCCTCATTAAGGACGGCAATGGACAAAAAATGAGCAAATCTAAAGGAAATGTGCTTGACCCCATTGATTTAATTGATGGAATAAGCCTTGAAGCCCTTCTCGAAAAAAGAACTCAAGGCATGATGCAACCGAAACTTGCAGAAAAAATTCAGAAACAAACAAAAAAAGAGTTTCCTGACGGCATTCCCTCATTTGGCACTGATGCTATAAGATTTACATTCACCGCTCTAGCATCTTTTGGACGTGATATAAAGTTTGATCTAAAACGGGTTGAAGGTTACCGTAATTTCTGCAACAAACTATGGAATGCTTCTCGCTTTGTATTAATGAACCTTGATTCAAAATCAATAAATTTTGATGCAGAATTATCAAGTCAAGATAAATGGATACTATCCAGACTTCAACAAGTTAAGACTGAAGTTGAAAAACATCTTGCAGATTATCGACTAGACCTCATGAGTCAAACGTTATATGAATTCGTTTGGCATGATTATTGTGATTGGTATCTTGAAATATCTAAGCCCCTTCTAGAGAATGACAAAACTAAACAAGGTTGCGAAGCTACACTATTAAAAGTTTTATCTGAGACTTTAGTTTTACTTCATCCAATCATCCCATTTATTACTGAAGAAATATTTGAGCAATCACAAAAATTACAATCTAATTCAACTGGCAAACTCATCTCTCAACCTTTTCCAGAGCCAAATAAGGACTTATTAAATACTGAGGCAGAGGCTGAAATAGACTGGTTAAAGGAATTTATATTAGGAATTAGGAAAATCAGAGGGGAAATGAATATTTCTCCTGGAAAGCCACTGCCTTGTTTTGTTAAGAGCTATAGTTCAAAAGATCAATCCTACATTGACAATAACAAAGCGATGCTATTTGCATTAGCTAAGCTTGATACTGTAGATTTACTCTCACAGGATGAGGAGGAGCCAGAATCTGCAATAGCATTAGTTGGTGAAATGAAAATTCTAATTCCACTTGCTGGACTAATCGATAAAGGGGCTGAACGAGATAGGCTTAATAAGGAGATTGAAAAATTATCCAAACTCAGATCTCAGTTTGCAGCTAAGCTTAACAATGAAAAATTTATTAATGGTGCACCTGAAGCAGTGGTTAATAATGAAAAAGACAAGTTGGCATCTACTGAAAATGCTTTAAAAGACTTAAATCAGCAATTAGTAAAAATTTCTAAACTATAAAGGGAAAATTGTAATTCATTGAAAAAACACAATAAAAATATTTTAAATCCTGTCAACAAGATAGAATACTTGCAGGTTTATTATGATTAAATTTATTTCACTCCCTCTGGCTTTGATGCTCCTAACTCTTAGGGTTAGTGCTGAATCATATGTCTATATTACTGATCAACTTGATTTACCCATTCGTTCTGATAAGTCTTTTGGAAATAATATAATTCGTCTTCTACCCTCAGGGACTGAACTTTCTCTTCTTCAGAGTACTGAAGATGGATGGGCTCAAATCCAGTTTGATGATACTATTGGCTGGATTAAATCGTTTTATTTATCACCAGATCCCGCTGCTAGAGAGAAACTTAAAAAATTAACAAGAACTGACAATGCTAATAAGCTGCTTATCTCAAAACTAAGCGGCGAAAAAGAAGAATTAGAGAGTCAGCTTTTAACAGTTAAGCAAGAAAATACTGACCTAATTGTTCAAAGCTCAAAATCTCAAGCTGAAAAAGAGCACATTGAGCAAATCTACCAAGATGCGTTGAAACTTGAGCATGAAAATGAGAAGCTTATTCAAGAAAAATTACAGCTTAAAGCTGAGCTTCAGCTATCTGTTAATAATACTCAAATTCAAAAAGATACAAGCTCAAGAAACTGGTTTATAGTAGGCGCAATTGTACTTTTCTTTGGAATGATAATCGGTTTTATAGTTCCAGGCCTTCTTAATAGAAGACGGTATTAAAATTTAGGAGAATAAAATGAAAGAATTAAAAAAAGCACTTACCTTTGATGATATTTTGTTGGTTCCTGCCCATTCTGAAGTACTCCCAAAACAAGTCAGCTTAACATCTAAACTTACAAATAAAATTACCCTACAAACCCCAATTATTTCTGCCGCAATGGATACAGTGACCGAAGGCAAGCTTGCAATTGCAATTGCGCAAGAGGGAGGAATGGGTGTTATTCATAAAAACATGTCTATCAAGTCTCAAGCCAAAGAAGTGAGAAAGGTTAAGAGATTTGAGTCAGGAATTATAAGGGACCCTATCAGTGTTGATCCCTCTGCTACTATAAAGGATGTTTTTGACCTTCAAGCACAACATGGCATTTCTGCTATGCCCGTAGTATCAAATAACATATTAGTGGGACTTATAACCAGTCGTGATGTTTTATTCGAAACTCGTCTTGATGAAACTGTACAAAATGTCATGACACCTCAGGAATCTCTGATTACAGTCTCCGAAGGCACATCAATGGAAACTGTTCGAAAATTGCTTCAAAAACATCGCATTGAAAGGGTTTTAGTGACTGATAAAAAATTTAAGTTAGGTGGAATGATCACAGTAAGCGATATTAAAAAGACAAGTGATTTTCCTAAAGCTGCAAAGGATGATCAAGAAAGGCTTATTGTTGCTGCTGCTGTTGGAGTCGGGAAAGAGTCTAGTGAGAGAATTAGTGCTCTAGTCGATGCAGGTGTTGACGTTGTCGTAATTGATACCGCTCATGGCCACTCTCAAGGCGTCATTGATCGTGTAAAGAAGACCAAAAAAGACTTTCCAAACTTAGAAATTATTGCTGGCAATATTGCAACTGCAGAAGCAGCGATCGATTTAGCTAAAGCAGGTGCTGACTGCGTTAAAGTTGGAATTGGGCCCGGAAGTATATGCACAACTCGTATTGTAGCAGGTGTTGGCGTCCCTCAAATTAGTGCTATCTCTGATATTGCTGAAGCCTTAAAAGACACAAAAGTTACTGTGATAGCTGATGGTGGTATTCGCTATTCTGGAGATGCTGCAAAAGCTTTTGCAGCAGGAGCACATTGCGTTATGCTAGGATCAATGCTTGCTGGAACTGAAGAGTCTCCTGGTGAAGTTGAATTATTTCAAGGAAGATCCTATAAAGCCTATCGTGGAATGGGCTCTATTGGAGCAATGGGTCAAGCTCATGGCTCCTCAGATCGCTACTTTCAAGCAGAGCTTGCTGCTGAAAAACTGGTACCCGAAGGGATTGAAGGAAGAGTTCCTTATAAAGGCTCTATTAGGCCAATTATTCACCAGATGGTTGGCGGTATTAGATCATCCATGGGCTATACAGGTTGCAAGGATCTTGTCGCCATGAGAACTAAAGTCAAATTTGTACAGGTGACTTCTGCTGGAATGACTGAGTCTCATGTGCATGATGTTTCAATTACAAAAGAAGCACCAAACTATCACCAGTAGAAAATTCTTTTAGTCTTTGATTGGCGTCTCAGAAGTTTTGTAGGTTTTTTTGTGGCCAGGTTTGGCAAGAATCTCTAAATAAAATGATTCTAAATTTTCAGCCTCTGCCTCAGTAATACATTTACTAATCTCTGAAGTTAAAATAATTTCAGCTTTAGCCTCTGTGGGACCATACTTGCAATCAAAATCCCAATAATCAACCCCTTCAGGTAATGACTTTCTCTTCTCTCTTTTAATATATTTTTTCACGTCACGCCTGACCGCCTCAATAAGCCTAGCAGGTTTTATTTTAGGGTGAACTAATTGAAATGTCTTCTTCATGTTGATTAAGTTTAAAAAAAATTCATTTTAATGAATTAATTAGCATCATTTAGATTACTTCAGCAATACAGTAAAGACCTTTAACACTTTTTTTCATCATATAGTCCTTCTTACTAAGCTCTAATACCTTCCATACCCCAGCTAATTCTTGAGACTTAATTGCTTCATCAAAACCATAGGATTCATAAACATCCTCATTCACTGTAAAACATAATATTCCACCAGGTTTGACAATTCTTGTAAGCTCCTCAAGCCGACTTGGGCCAACATGGCCATGAGTAAAAACTCCAACACATATTGCCGCTTCATATTGATTACTCTTGATAGGAAGGGTTTCATTAAGGTTTCCAAGAAATAAAGATTCATAGCCTCTATCAATTGCAATATCAATCATTTCCTGTGAAATATCTACACCATCAAAGTTTTTATATCCAAGTTTTTTAAGTTGAAGGCCAACCAAACCTGTGCCACAACCAACATCAATTATGTATTTGGATTTATCTTTAACATATCTTTGAAAAGTTTGAACAGAGTTCGGCTGAGATACTGTTCCTAATTCGTCATCATTGTCTTTGTCATATAACGCAGCCCATTTTTGATAAATATCTAATAACTTTTTTTTATTTTCACTTTCTGAGAGATCAAGAGAGTCGTAGAGTTTTAATCCTTGAGTATTTTTTTTCATAAATCAATAAAGCTTTCCAAAAAAAGTCATTCTTGCTGACTCTGAAAGACTGACATCAGGTCTTGAGTTGTAAGCTAAAACTGACAATATTCGAGTTCTATCTCCAATTGTAGGGGTAACTCGGTGAATCGCATCCTTTCCTCTAAATAAAACAAGAGTGCCGTTTTCCATTGATAATTTTTCAGGAATATAATTACCGTTTAGTAAATTTAAGACACCATCATAATTGTTGTCTTTATTATTTGAATTTCTAAATTGTCTGATATATTCAAATTGACCTCCAGCTTTTGGCTTTTGTATTAAAAGAGTAATCGCAAATGAAGAGTTGTCAAAATGCCAACCAAGCTCTTGCCCTTCTTTGGCAAAGTGAATATTGATTGAAGATAAATTATCATCGTACTTATATAAGACTGTTTCATCAAGTACATCACATAGGAAATCCTTGAATTTTAGCGAGTTATATAGAGCTCTTAGGGATGATTTTTTAGGAACTTGATCATCTGTTATACAGCCCTTTGAGCTGGTTACTGTTTTATTTCGAGGATGGGTTTTACTTAGATTTTTGTCAAATGGATCAAGGTAGACATTATGCTCATTGACACAATAATAAGCTAAGTTCTCTTGTTTTTTCGCTTCAGAAAGGATGCTTTTAATAGAGCTCTCATACAGAAAATTATCTAGAACAAGCACGCCGCTTTTATCTAACTCAGCTTTACATTTTTCCCTGTAATGATCTTCATTAATGGGGTGCTTTTGCAAGTCAATAATTGTGGCCAAATTAATTTCTTCTTGAACCGCCATGCCAGTAAAAAAATTGAAATAAAAATTATCTTTAAAAGATTAGAATAATATTCTAAATAAGACTATATGTTAATAGATAATTAAATAAAAAAATATTAGAAATAAAATGATTCATTTTGGCGGCATTTCAAAAGAAGAATTCTTGAAAGAGTACTGGCAAAAAAAACCAATACTTATCAAGAATGCAATTCCTAACTTCATTTCACCTTTATCCCCTAATGAGCTTGCTGGTTTATCGTGTGAAGAGGAATTTGAGTCTAGGATTATTAAGGGCTCCATTTTAAAAAATATATGGACTCTAGAGAATGGCCCATTCAATGATAACTCTTTTAAAAATACTCCCAATAATGAATGGACATTATTGGTTCAAGGCGTAGACAAGCATGTGCAAGAAATCTATGAACTGATAGATGAATTCAACTTTATTCCGAGATGGCGATTTGATGACGTAATGATTTCGTTTGCCTCTTTAGGAGGAAGTGTCGGCCCTCATTATGATCATTATGACGTTTTTTTACTTCAAGGACATGGAAAAAGAAAATGGCAAATAAGTTCGATAGACTGTAATCCCAACAATTATGTTCCAAATAGTCCGCTTCGAATCATGGAAAACTTTGAAATAGAAAAGACTTGGGTGGCAGAGCCTGGAGATATAGTTTATATACCGCCTGGAATAGCTCACCACGGAGAAAGTATCGACAGTGAATGCATAACCCTCTCAATTGGTTATAGATCCTACTCAGCTAACGAAATGTTAGAATCCCTTGAGCTAACGATAGACAAATACAACAATTCCTATTATGAAGATCCATTATGGTTAGATTCTAACAGCTCGGCTGAAATACCCTATTCAGCTATTGAAAAATCACACAAATTATTACAAAATAGTGATTTACCTGATACGTTTTTTGGGTGTTTTGTGACAAAACTAGACCCCTTAGATGAAGAAAAATTAAACGATATAGTTGCATTTGAAGACCCTTTAGTGATTAAAGAGTCTGTAACTTACAACCTCCATCCTTTAAGTCGAATTGCATATCAATTTATTGATAAAGAGTTAGTTGTATTTATCAATGGAAATACATTAAGAATAAACGATATTCTTGATGATTCGATCATTGATTTTTGTAACACTAGAAAGATTAAAGTTAACGATAAAAATAAGCCTCTTGCCATTCAATTTTCTTCGTTATCACTTTTAGAAGAAACACACCCTAAAATTTAAGCAAAATATGCTAATTAATAGCCATATTAAGCATTCTAACAACTAATAAATTAGTTTATCTGAGGAAAAAAATTAGGGGATAATTCAACTGTTTTATGGATTTAGGTAAGTTTTATCTCAAGCATACCTGCAAGGTATGTTTTATATAAAGCTTATTGCGTTAAACCATAAAACATTTTTTATTTTATTGGAGTAACACAATGGACATGAATATAGTTCAAAAAAGTTTTACGTTTGGCAATAGTCAAATTACTTTCGAAACTGGCAGGGTTGCAAGACAGGCTCATGGCGCTGTCTTAGCAAGCATGGATGACACACAAGTACTTGTAAGTGTTGTTGGTGCAAAAGAAGCAAAGCCAGGTCAATCATTCTTCCCTTTATCGGTAGACTACATTGAAAAAACATATGCTGCTGGAAAAATTCCAGGAGGTTTCCTTAAGAGAGAAGGAAGGCCTAGCGAAAAAGAAACACTAACTTCTAGACTAATTGATCGCCCTATTCGTCCACTATTTCCAAATGGCTATATGAATGAAGTACAGGTAATGATCCAAGTAATCTCTGCTAACAAAAATGTTGATCCGGATGTTCTAGCTATGCTTGGAACTTCAGCTGCACTGGCAATTTCTGGTGTTCCTTTTAAAGGCCCAATTGGTGCTGCCCGTGTTGGCTTTAAAGATGGAAGCTATATGGTTAATCCAACCTATTCAGAATTAGAAACATCTGAGTTAGATATGGTTGTGGCAGGAACTAAGGATGCAGTATTAATGGTTGAGTCAGAAGCAAGTGAACTCTCAGAAGAAGTTATGCTTGGAGGTGTCATGTATGCTCATGAGCAATTTCAAGTAGTAATTGATAACGTTGCTGAATTTGCCAAAGAAGTTGGTATTGCTCCTCGCGAATGGGTTGCTCCAGCAGACAATGAGACCCTATTGACAGCAATCAAATCTAAATTTGAAAGTCAAATTGCTGAAGCTTATCAAACTGTTGATAAGATGGAGCGTTATGAAAAAATGGGTGAAGTTAAAGATGCTGCATTAGAAGAGTTTGTGAGTGAAGATGACTCAATAAGCCAAGATGAAGTTAAAAATTATATTAAAAAAATTGAAAAATCAACTGTTAGAGAGAGAATTTTAGCTGGTGAACCAAGAATTGATGGCAGAGATAACTCAACTGTTAGAGAGCTTGCAATCGAAACTGGGGTTCTTGAAAATACGCACGGCTCTGCTCTTTTCACAAGAGGTGAAACTCAGGCTTTAGTTGTTACTACTCTGGGGTCTAAGAGAGACGCGCAGTTAATTGAAAAACTGGAATCGAATGACCGAATTGAAGATCATTTCATGCTTCATTACAACTTCCCTCCTTACTGTGTTGGTGAGACGGGCAGAGTTATGGGCGTTAAGAGACGTGAAGTTGGTCACGGAAGGCTTGCGCGAAGAGGCATCTCAGCGTGTCTTCCAAATTTAGAGGAATTTCCATACACTATCAGAGTTGTTTCTGAAATTACAGAGTCAAATGGATCTAGCTCTATGGCAAGTGTCTGTGGTTCGTCACTATCTCTGATGGATGCAGGAGTCCCACTAAAGGCACCAGTTGCAGGTATTGCAATGGGCTTAGTAAAAGATGATGAACGCTTTACAGTTCTAACAGACATCTTAGGTGACGAGGATCACCTGGGTGACATGGACTTTAAGGTTGCAGGTACCACAAAAGGTATTAATGCCCTTCAAATGGATATTAAGATAGATGGTATCACTGAAGACATTATGTCTATTGCACTTAAGCAAGCCAAAGATGCAAGACTAAATATTCTGGGTCAAATGAATGAGGTTATTTCAGAACCTAATTCGGCTTCCAAGAATGCCCCTAAAACTAAAGTTATCAAAATACCGACTGATAAGATCAGAGATGTTATTGGAAAAGGTGGTGAGACTATTAGAGGAATTGTTGCTCAATCTGGAGCTAGTGTAGATGTTGACGATGATGGAAATGTTAATGTTTTTGCTAATGACTCTGAAAGCTTTGAAAAAGCAGTTCAAATGGTCAAGGACGTAACTGCTGTTCCTGAAGTGAATAAAGTTTACATGGGCAAGGTTGCCAAAATAGTTGAGTTTGGAGCTTTTATTACAATCATGCCTAATCAAGATGGCCTCTTACATGTTTCTGAAATTGCTCATGAGAGAGTTGAGAAAGTTGAAGACTATCTTAAAGAAGGTGAAGAAATTGAAGTTAAGGTTCTTGGGATAGACCGAGGACGAATCAAACTTTCGAGAAAAGTTCTAATAGAGAAGTAAAAATAAAAGCCACCGCAAGGTGGCTTTTTTATGGAGGATAGAATTATGTCAGATGAAAAACTAGTATCACTTGAAGAAAAGATTGCCTATCTGCAGAATATGATTGATGATCTAAATATGGTAGTATTTCGTCAAGGTGAGAAGATTGAGCAACTCAACTCCAAACTTAAAGAAACCAATGAAAAGTTGTTGAGTAACTCTGACTCAGCCTCTAATGACAGTCAAATCAATGATGATAAGCCGCCTCACTACTAATTACTAGAATTAACACGCCTCATCATTACTAAAAGGGCTACTCCATTAAGACCCAAAACAACACTTAATAAATACATATTGAACGTAAGGCTTATGAATTCTGCCAAATAACCAACCAAAGCAGGTCCAAAAATAAAACCAGCAAAGCCAAGGGTTATCAAATTAGCAACAGTTAGACCAATCGGTTCATCTGTGATACGAATTGCCAATCGAAATATAATGGCTATAAAATTAGCTGTTCCAAAACCAAAGAGCAGCATTCCAAAAACGATAATATAGAAATTAGAAGTTAATATTGAAAAAAATAATATCACACCTGCAGCAATACTAAGGTAACCACCAACAAGCTTTTCACTACCCTTATTAATCATTTTTGAAGCAATTAACCTGGCACTTATCTCGCCAATATTAAATGCAAAAATTACTGCACCCCCAAGGTATAAAGGAATCAATAAATCCTTTGTTAGCCAGAGGGCAGACCAATCCAAAATAATCCCCATTGTGGCGTAATTAAGCATCATTAAAATGCCAAAAATCAATATTGCTTTTTTAGGTAATTTAAATTTTGGTGTTTTCTCAAGAGTTTCAAATGATTTATTAAGTCCAAATTTGTATATCAAAACTGCCCCAATTACTAATAAGGTGCCTGTTACTGAAAATATTAATATTGGATTATCTATATACCTAATAGTAAAAAATGCACTAAAAGCGCCCATTAGGGAGCCAAAACTAAAAGCTGCATGATAAAGTGGCGTTAGAATCCTGGATGTCTTGCTTTCAATCATTGAGATCTGAGATTGAGATGATGGACTAAATAGCCCAACAAAAAAACCAAAGGGCATAAACGAAATTAAAAACCAATAATAGTTTGGAGAAAGTATCAGAAGTAGAGGGCAATAGGCAATCCCCAAAAGACCAATAACAATTGAGTTTTTAGTGCCTATTTTTGGAACAATGAGGCGCCCTGAGATTTGGTTACCAATTAAATTTAAAATTCCAAAAGCAAACAATCCCATTCCAATCTCAGCTTCTGTAATTTGAAGTCTTTCGGCATTCCAAGGAATGTATACAAAATATATTCCAATTTGAAAAAGCACAAGAAAAGCACCAAGAAAAGTTGCATAAACGCCGTTATCATAGGCTTTGCTTTGTTCTGATGAGATTGCCTGATCCATGTTGATTAATTTTTGATCGTTAATGCGTCGTAATCAATTAACAATCCCTTCCAACTGTTTTCAATAAAACTTCTAATATTTAAATGGGATTTTGTATCCTCAGGAGACTCTAATACTGATTTATAGTGCTCTCCAAAGCATTTAAGTGTTTCCTGTTTAGAGAGTGAATGCATACGACCAAAACAAAATACTTTAGCAGAGCCTTGGTTTTCGTTGATTGAATTTAAGATATTGCCATTCTCAAATGCAATATTTGAGAACCAATATTCATTATCTATTAATTCAATAAAATCAGAAAAGCTTATTTCTGATTCTGATCGAATTATTTTAAGGCACTGTGCTGTATTCATCAACTCTTAAGAATGCATTGGATTTGACTTATCTTTATCAATATTGAGCTTCTTGATTGCTGTTTTTATTGTCTTGGGCTCTAGTAATCCATCATCTACAAGTGCCTTAAGCGTTACAAAAACAATATAATTAGCGTTGACCTCGAAGAAATATCTAAGCTCTTTTCTTGAATCAGATCTTCCAAATCCATCTGTACCTAAGACCTCATAACGCGAGGGGATATATTTTCTGATTTGTTCTGCATAGTTTCGCATGTAGTCAGTAGCGGCAATTATTGGACCTTTTGACTTACTGAAGCACTTCGTGATGTAAGGAACTTGATTCGTTTTACTGGTGTTATAAAGGTTATCTCTGTCTACGCGTTGAGCCTCTCTTGTGACCTCATTAAAACTTGTAACACTCCAAACATGAGACATAACCCCCCAATCTTTTTCAAGAATATCAGCAGCTTTTTCAACTTCTCTAAGAATCGCACCACTCCCTAATAACTGAACCTCAATTTTAGACTTGCCAACAGTTTTTAATGGGTAAATTCCTTTAATAATTCCCTCTTCGACCCCTTTAGGCATCTCTGGATGCGGGTAGTTCTCATTCATCAAAGTAACATAATAGAAAATGTTTTCCATCTTTTCATACATGCGGTGCATTCCATCCCTAAGAATGACAGCAAGTTCGTATGCATAGGTTGGATCATATGAAACACAGTTAGGTATTGTATTGGCAACGATCAAAGAATCTCCATCTTGATGTTGAAGGCCCTCACCAGCCAGTGTTGTTCTGCCCGCTGTTCCACCCATCAAGAAGCCCTTTGATTGCATATCTCCAGCAGCCCAAGCGAGATCACCCACTCTTTGAAAGCCAAACTTAGAGTAATAAATATAGAACGGAATCATTGTTACATTGTGAGATGCATAGGCTGTAGCAGCAGCAATCCAATCAGAAATTGCTCCAGCTTCATTAATCCCCTCTTGCAATACTTGGCCTTTGATATCTTCCTTGTACCACATCACTTTATCGGAATCTTCAGGCTCATAAAGTTGGCCTGATGATGAGTAGATGCCCATTTGTCTAAATAATCCCTCCATCCCAAATGTTCTTGCCTCATCAGGAACAATAGGAACAACCCTTGGACCAATCTCCTTATCCCTAATGAGAAGAGATAAAAAACGAACAAATGCCATAGTGCTTGACATCTCTTTTCCTTCAGTAGATTTTAAAAGGGGCTTAAATGTAATTAAATCAGGGATCTTGAAAGACTCAAGTTCAAAGCTTCTTGTTGGTAAATAACCGCCCAATGCTTCTCTTCTTGATCTTAAGTACGTTAACTCCTCACTATCTTCAGCAGGCTTATAAAAGTTGAGCTCTTCAGCATCTTTCTGAGTGACAGGTATATCAAAACGCTCAGCAACACGGACCAGTGCATCTACACCTAATTTCTTTTGACTATGAGTGGTATTTTTTCCTTCACCAGCTTCACCCATACCATAACCTTTAACAGTCTTTGCCAAAATTACAGTAGGCTGGCCTTTGTGCTCTTTAGCAGCTTTATAGGCCTGGTAAACCTTGTTTGGATCGTGGCCACCTCGAGTTAAAGCAAATATTTCATCATCTGACATGTGCTCTACCAGTTGAAGAGTTTCTGGATACTTCCCAAAAAAATGTTTACGAACATAAGCCCCATCTTTTGCCTTGTAGGCTTGGTATTCTCCATCAACGACCTCTTCCATTCTTTGTTTAAGGAGGCCAGAAGTATCATTTGCAAGTAGCTTATCCCATCCCCTGCCCCAGATCACTTTAATAACATTCCAGCCTGCGCCTCGGAACATCCCTTCAAGCTCTTGAATAATCTTACCGTTTCCTCTCACTGGGCCATCAAGTCTTTGTAGGTTGCAGTTGATAACAAATATAAGGTTATCGAGCTTCTCTCTTCCAGCCAATGAAATTGCACCAAGTGACTCTGGTTCATCTGTTTCTCCATCACCAATATATGCCCAGACCGTTCTTTTGTCTGTTTGTATAATATCTCTGTGCTGAAGATACTTCATAAAGCGAGCTTGATATATCGCCATAATAGGCCCTAACCCCATTGAGACAGTTGGAAATTCCCAAAAATCTGGCATGAGCCATGGATGTGGGTATGAAGATAACCCCTCCTGATTTGCCTCTTGTCTAAAGTTCAGCATTTGCTCTTCTGAAATTCTTCCTTCTAAAAAAGCCCTTGAATAAATACCTGGGGCAATATGACCTTGGAAAAAAATTAGGTCCGCACCCTGATCTAAATCATTTCCTCGATAAAAATGATTAAAGCCGACCTCATAAAGAGTTGCGCTAGAGGCAAAAGAGGCAATATGCCCTCCAAGTTCTGATGAAACCTGGTTAGCCTTAACAACCATAATCATTGCATTCCATCGAATGATGGATTTGATTCTATGTTCGATCTCATGCTTAACGACTAATTCACTTTCTTTTTCGACTGGGATTGAGTTTAAGTAGGCTGTATTGACTCCATCTGGAAGATCCATCCCATCTTCATGGGCCATATCCATTAATTTTTGAAGGATGTACTTTGCTCTATCTTGACCCTCAAATCGAGCAACAGATCTAAAGGCCTCTAACCATTCAATGGTTTCTTGCGGATCAATATCCTTTTCTGACATAAACTATTTTTTTGTAAAATTTAGGAGTTCTATTATCCCTTAAAAAAGCAATTAAACATAACTGGTAATGTTATATTTTTGAACTTTCAGAAGAGATATTAAATGTTTGATAAAATACGCCCTTCTTGTATTTATTATCATCTTTCATGAATATTCCTAGTTCAATTTTTAAAGCATACGACATCAGAGGCATTGTAGAAACTGAATTAACACCTGAAATTGTTAAATTAATTGGAAGAGCTGTTGGAAGTGAGTCAATTGAGAAAGGTGAAAGGGGGGTTGTCGTTGGAAGGGATGGTAGATTAACGGGCCCCGAACTTTCTGAAGCTCTTATTTCTGGACTCATTGAAAGTGGATGTCACGTTGTTAATATTGGAATGGTCCCCTCTCCAGTCGTCTATTTTGCGACTCACACGAAAGCTGCTACATCGGGTGTAATGATTACTGGATCGCATAATCCAGCAGAATACAACGGATTAAAAATTATGATTGCTGGAGAGACTCTATCAGCTGAAAAGATACAGTCACTTTATACAAGAATTTTAGAAAATGATTTTAAAACTGGATCAGGCACTTCAACCTCTATCAATATCGATCAAGACTATATAAACACAATCAAGTCAGACATTAATCTTGAAAAAGAACTTAATATTGTCATTGATTGCGGGAATGGTGTTGCTGGTAATATAGCACCTCAATTATTTGAAGCCCTAGGAGTAAAACTTTCAAAACTTTTTTGTTTGGTTGATGGAAGATTTCCAAATCATCACCCCGATCCCTCAAAGCCAAAAAATTTAGAAGATTTAATTCAAGAGGTTATTGAGACTAAATCTGATCTTGGCCTTGCCTTTGATGGAGATGGTGATAGGCTAGGACTGATCGACAATAAAGGTAAAATTATCTGGGCTGATCAGCAAATGATGCTCTATGCTAAAGACGTTCTTACGCGTAACAAAGGAGCAAAAATTATCTTTGATGTTAAATGTACTTCACTTTTGCCTAAAGTAATTTCAGATAATGGTGGAGAGCCTATCATGTCTAGAACTGGCCATAGCTTTATTAAGAAAAAATTAAAAGAGACGAATGCTGCACTTGCAGGAGAAATGTCAGGCCATATTTTCTTTAAGGAACGTTGGTATGGATTTGATGATGCATTGTATACTGCAGCAAGACTCTTGGAAATTGTCTCTAAAAGTAATAAGTCATGCTCTGAATTATTTGATGAGTTCCCAGTTAACTTAAGTACTCCAGAAATTAATATTAACTTTGACAAACATGGTCAACAGTTTGAAGCAATGGATTCTTTATCAAGTCATATAGATTTTCCAGGTGCAAATATTAATACCATCGATGGTGTTAGAGTGGATTATGAGGATTGCTGGGGGCTTGTTAGACCCTCAAATACAACACCTTGTTTAGTTTTACGCTTTGAAGCAAAAGATCATACTGCGCTAATTGATATACAAGAGAAATTTAAAAAATGGCTTGAATCTTGTAATATTTCAGCAGATGATTTATAGTTGAAAATTCTAAAAAAATAGGTATAAAATACAGATTTTTCCGAAGTATTAGCTAGTACAAAATTAACTCGTAAACTTGGAGCATCAATGGAAGGACATGTCAACTTTACACTATCAGATCGCTTAAGAAAATCGCCTTATTATGAGGCTACTTTAAGAGCAGGTGCTAAAACTTTTACCATATACAATCACATGATTATGCCTACCTCATATGAAGGTGCTGAGGCAGATTACTGGAATTTGATGAATAATGTCACTATGTGGGATGTGGCAGCAGAACGTCAAGTAGAAATTACTGGAACTGATGCCTTCAAATTTGTCGAATATATTACCTCAAGAGACCTTTCAAAATTACAGATTGGGCAAGGGAAATACGCGCTAATTACTGATGAAGATGGAGGAATCATTAATGATCCTATCATTTTGAGATTAGGCGAGAGTCATTTTTGGCTATCGATTGCAGACAGCGACGTACTCCTTTGGACTCGAGGGCTTGCCTGTGGACTTGGATGGGACGTTAATATTTGTGAGCCAGACGTCTCTCCCCTAGCAATTCAGGGCCCTAACCATTTACCTTTAATGATTGATTTATTTGGTGACTGGGTTAAAGATGTTAAGTACTTCTTTTTTAGAGAGTGTGAACTTGAGGGAATCCCTCTTATTGTTCAAAAGTCAGGCTGGAGCAAACAAGGAGGCTTTGAGCTCTATCTTCGAGACGGATCACAAGGTGATAAGTTATGGGACATCGTTGCTGCTGCTGGAAAGAAATATGACATTAAGCCAGGAACGCCTAACAATATCGAAAGGGTTGAGTCAGGACTGTTTTCATGGGGAAATGACATGGATATCAATAGCAACCCATTAGAACTCCCATTGGGGAATTTCTGTCAACTGGATAAAGAGGCTGAATACTTGAGCAGAGAAGCTCTTCACAAGATACGCTCTGAAGGTGTCACCAAAAAACTTGTTGGACTCATTGTCGATGGTGATCCATTTGTTGGCGGTTGTGCCAGCCCATGGAAGGTCATGAGTGATAATCAAGTTTGCGGTAAAGTTTCAAGTGCGGCCTATTCACCACGATTAAAAATTAATATGGCGATGGCAACAATTAACAATAGTCATAATGAGATCGACTCAGAGGTGATAGTTGAAACACCTTGGGGAACAAGGTCAGCAAAAGTGACCTCAATCCCCTTCAATTAGGTTTAAATATCTTCTCTTATTTTCACAATAACTTTGCCTTTAGCGCGCCCTTTGGCTAAGTACTCAAGAGCCTGCACGCCTTCATCAAAATTATAAACTTTATCTATCAAAGGCTTGATTGAGCCAGATTCATATAACTTTGCCAGCTCCTCAAGCTGATCACCATTAGGAGACATAAATAAAAATCTATACATAGCATTCATCTTTGCCGCAGTTTTAGTAACTTTTCTTGCTTGAAAAGATAAGATCATTCGAATAAACCTGTTTAAGCCAAATTGCTCAGCAGTAATACTATCAACAGTTCCTGCAATAGATACTACTCTACCACCATTCTTAAGGACTTTAAATGAGTCTAGAGTATAATTACTACCCAGAGTGTCATAGACCACATCAAATACAGCACCTTCATCAAGGTAGTTTTGCGAAGTGTAATCGATAACTTTATCAGCACCTAAGCTTTTAACAAATGAAATATTTTTAGTGCTTGTGGTTGTGGTCACTTTCGCTCCAAGATGTTTTGCGAGCTGAATAGCAAAAGTGCCAACACCACCAGATCCAGCATGAATCAATATACTTTCGCCCTTTGAGAGTTTTGCTATATCTACAAATGCCTGGTATGTTGTAAGACCCACAACAGGAATGCTTGCAGACTCATCAAAGTTTAGATTTGATGGCATTAGTGCAGTATCCTCAATATTGGATACAACATATTCAGCCATAGTACCAAGAGAGCTCTCATGAGGTCTTGAATAGACTTTGTCGCCAACCTTAAACTTTTTTACGCTCTTGCCAACCTCTTCAACAATGCCACTTACATCCCTTCCAATTCCTATAGGGAAAGAGATTTTTCCCATGGCTTTAAAATCACCTTTGACAACTTTGTAATCATATGGATTGAAACTTGATGAATATGTTTTGATTAAGATTTGATTTGCTTCAATTATTGGTTTTGGTATTTCTTGTTTCTCTAAACTCGAATCAATATCACCGTACTTTGTAATCATTAACGACTTCATTTATTTATACCTCTTAATAGATTAATTTGAAAGGAATGTATTTTAGTGGTATATTACAATTTTACAAGTACAAACTAAACTAATACTACTAACTAATATCATACTGTTATGAGAAAAATTAACATAAATGAAGCCCCTACAACTGCCGCTATAAAACTTATTGGAGGGAAGTGGAAACTTTGTATTCTCTGGCAATTGTCTCAAAAAAAAATGCGATTTGGAGAACTTCAGAGAGCTGTTGGAGATATTACTCAACAAATGCTCTCTAAACAACTCAAAGAAATGGCAAAAGATAATCTTATAAAACGAAAAGTTTATGAAGTTATTCCGCCTAAAGTTGAATACTCTTTGACTGCGTTTGGAAAATTGGGAATTCCAGTACTAACTGAACTTTGCAATTGGGCTAGAAAGAAGTAGCATTTTAAATTTATTTCTAAAAAAAATCTTAGGTTTCAAATTGAATCCTAAATGAACTTTGTTATAAAAAAGTTCATTGTCTTATTCTTTTTATTCGTGTATATTGGATTTAGGGGGTAGCTAAGTTTTTACAATAGTAATTACAAAATAAAGGGAGAAATTATGAAAATATCTAACTTAATGATGGGTGCCTTAGTAGCACTTGGATCAAGCTCAATTATTGCAGCACCTATAACTGAACTAGGCTCACCTGAAGGGGAACTTAATATTGTTGCATGGGCTGGTTATATTGAAAGAGGCGAGACAATGGAAGCTTTTGACTGGGTTACCTCTTATGAAAAATCTACAGGTTGTAATGTTAAAGTTAAGACTGCAGGAACTTCAGATGAAATGGTTGCTCTAATGAATCAAGGTGGATTTGATATTGTTACAGCTTCTGGAGATGCTAGTCTTAGAATGATTGCAGGTGAAACAGTGCAAGAGATTAATACAGACCTTATTCCAAGCTGGAATACAATAGACAAGAGGCTTCAAGATGCAGTTTGGCATACCGTTGATGGTAAACATTATGGAACGCCGTATGCTTGGGGTTCAAATGTATTAATGTACAACACCGATGCTTTTGGAGATAAAGTTCCAGATAGCTGGAATGTTGTCTGGGAAGAGCAAATGCTTGCAGATGGTAAGAGTAATAAAAATAGAGTTCAGGCTTTTGATGGACCTATCCATATAGCAGATGCTGCAATGTACTTAATGTATCACAACCCAGAACTTGGCATTAAAGATCCTTATGAGTTAACTGAAGATCAATATCAAGCCTCACTTAACTTGTTACGACAACAAAGAGAGTTAGTTGGTAGGTATTGGCATGATGCTTTCATGCAAATGGATGACTTTACTAATGAAGGCTTTGTTGCATCAGGTTCTTGGCCATTCCAGGTTAACCTTTTAAAGCCAAATCTTCCAATTGCCAGCGTAATTCCTAAAGAGGGTGCGACAGGTTGGGCAGATACAACAATGGTTCATGCTGAAGCTAAAAACCTTAATTGTGCCTATCTATGGATGGAGCATCAGTTAAGTTCTAATCTTCAGAGTGATTTAGCGGCATGGTTTGGAGCGGTTCCAGTGGTACCTGCAAAATGTGTTGGTTCTGACCTACTTGGACCTGAAGGATGCAAGATAAATGGTATAGACAATTTTGATAAAATTATGTTTTGGAAAACTCCTGTTGCTTCGTGCAAAACTCAGGAGAGTTGTGTACCATACTACAGATGGGTTACTGATTACATAGCTGTACTCGGCGGAAGATAAAAATCTAACAATTCAATAATAAATAAAGGGGGGGTAATGCTCCCCTTTATTTAATAATCTATGTTAAACGCTCTAAAATTAAGTGATATAAACAAGTCATATGGCCTCATTAAGGCCCTCATTAATATTAATCTAACAATAGAAGATGGAGAATTCTTCTCTTTATTGGGACCATCAGGGTCTGGAAAAACCACATGTCTAAAAGTAATCGCAGGATTTGAATCTCCAGATCAGGGTGAAGTTTCAATATTTGATCAAATTGTCACAAACATACCTCCATTCAAAAGACAGGTGAATACGGTATTTCAAGATTATGCTCTATTCCCTCATATGAATGTGCGTCAAAATGTTGGTTATAGTCTCAAAGTTAAAAAGTTAAAAGGAGAAGCTGTTGAAAAGGCTATCGATGAGATTCTTGAGGTTGTTAACCTTAATGGTTACGGTTTAAGAAAACCAAGTGAACTTTCAGGTGGACAAAGACAAAGAGTAGCCTTAGCAAGAGCTTTGATTAATAAACCCAAAATCTTACTATTAGACGAACCATTAGGAGCACTAGATCTCAAACTTAGAGAAAAAATGCAGATTGAGCTAAAGAACCTTCAACGACAATTTAAGATAACTTTCATTTATGTTACACATGATCAACAAGAAGCTCTTAGTATGAGTGATAGGATTGCAGTTTTTAATGAAGGGAAGATTGAACAAATTGATACTCCTGCAAATATTTATAGTAAACCAATAAATTCATTTGTAGCAGACTTTATTGGAACTACATCAATATTTAAGAAAGAATCAGCTTTAAAGCTCTTTGGTCTCGAGAAAGCTTTTTCCATAAG
>ERZ767114.338-NODE-338-length-27706-cov-5.269680_pt1 | contig 27706 bp, 24 predicted proteins | sample MGYA00374952_ERZ767114 | MGnify/ENA primary metagenome ERZ767114 (study PRJEB28939, sample SAMN06267156) | marine metagenome | isolation source: Columbia River Estuary | place: USA:Columbia River Estuary, USA | collected 2012-05-05 ...
GTTATATGGAATGGGCCTTTAGGAGCTTTTGAAATTAACCCATTCGATAAAGCAACATCTGAAACAGCAATCTACGCTTCGCAGTTAACAAAAGCTGGGCAAATCGTTTCTGTTGCAGGCGGCGGCGACACAGTAGCAGCTTTAAAACATGCATCAGCAGCTGATGACTTTACATTTATTAGTACAGCTGGAGGTGCTTTTTTGGAATGGCTGGAAGGAAAAGTTCTCCCTGGTATCGAGATTTTAAGAAAAAGGTCATAATATGGATATTCAAGCACTTAACAAGATAGCATTAAAAATGGTCGAATCAGGGACAGGTATTCTTGCAGCCGATGAGTCCACAGGAACAATTGGTAAAAGGTTTGAAAGTATTAAAACTGAAAGCACTTATGAAAGCCGTCGCGACTGGCGAGAAATGTTATTTCGAACCTCCGAGGCAATGAAGAATCATATATCTGGAGTTATATTATATGATGAAACTATCCGACAAAATGCAGCGGACGGCACACCTTTAGTTGAACTGATAAAATCTACTGATACGTTACCAGGTATAAAGGTTGATATGGGAACAACTCAGCTAGCCGGTAGACCTCAAGAAACCATAACTCAAGGACTTGATGGCCTTCGTGAACGTCTTAAAGAATATTATGATTTGGGCGCGAGATTTGCAAAGTGGAGAGCTGTAGTTGAAATTTCTCACCCAGATCAATATGTTGGAACTACTCCGACTATCGGAGGTATCAAAGCTAACACACATGCGCTTGGCCGTTATGCTGCTCTATGCCAAGAAGCGGGTATAGTTCCAATAGTTGAACCCGAAGTTCTCATGGGAGGTTATCATAACATTGACCGGTGTCAGGAAGTTACAGAGATAACATTAAATTCACTTTTTACTGAATTATATGAGCAAGGAGTAAAATTAGAAGGCATAATACTTAAACCCAATATGATTGTTGCAGGAAAGAAATGTGCTCAGCAACCTAGTAGGGAAGAGATAGCCGAACGAACGCTTAAAGTTTTAAAAAATACAGTCCCCGCAGCTGTCCCTGGAATAGCTTTTCTGTCTGGTGGCCAGAATAATGAAGAAGCGACCAGAAACCTTGATATGATGAATAAAATAGGCGGTTTTCCTTGGAAACTTACTTACTCATACGGACGTGCTTTGCAGCAGTCAGCTTTATTTGCATGGAAGGGTCAGGAAAGTAATTATAAACTCGCTCAAGAAGCCTTTTCCCATAGAGCTAAAATGAATAGCTTAGCCAGCACCGGAGAGTGGAGCCAGGATTTAGATGAATCATAATTAAATGATAGATTTATATTTTTCATGAAGAAATTAATCTAAACCCAAAGCAACTCCTTCGCGTCGTGGATCAGCGCCTCCCATCAATGTTCCGTCTTCATCTCTATATATAATATGTATTCCGCTAAATTCACCCTTTGAACGACGGACTTTATGGCCTCTACTTTCGAGTCCCTTTATCAATGACTCTGGAAGACCAAATTCTTCTGCAGGTGAACCTCGGTCAATCTCACCTGATATTTCATCTTTTAAACCTTTAGCTTCTACCGCTACGCGCCCATTGCGCGCAATTACATTGGGTAGTTCAATAGCATCTTGGGGAGATAAGCCCCAATCAAGAATTCCAACTATAGTTTTCGCCGTATAAGCTATGATTGAACTCCCCCCGGGTGAACCCGATGTAAACAAAAACTCACCTTCTGGATTAAAAACAATTACTGGTGCCATCGATGACCTTGGCCGTTTGTTTGGCCCAACCGCATTAGCTACTAAAAGGCCATCAGAATCCCTAGGTTGAAATGAAAAATCGGTAAGCTGATTATTTAAAATAAAGCCGGCAGCCATTCGCTGCGAACCAAATGCTGCCTCGACTGTAGTGGTCATAGAAACAACTAGGCCGTCTTTATCAACCACAGTAAAGTGTGATGTGCTTGGATTATCTGGAGTAGAGTCTTTACCTCTTACAAGTGCGTTTGGGTTACCTGCCGTTACATTTTTCATTGCAATATCATTACGGATCAAATCTGCACGAGACCTTAAATATTCTTTATCTATAAGTGAATCAGCATCCACTGTTATAAAATCCGGGTCACCAATATATTTATCCCTATCAGCATAAGCCAAAAAGCTAGCTTCTGAAAAAATATGCCACCCTTCCGATGTCATTCCCAACTTTTTCATGTCAAAATTTTCTAAAACCCCTAAAATCGACTGTACGGCAACTGGTCCACTGCTTGGGGGTTGAGCTCCACAAATAATATTTGACCTATAAGTGGAACAAAGCGCTTCAGTTTTTTTTGCTTGATAGTTTTTCATATCATCAAGTGTCAAACTGCCAGGAAATGGAGGTCTATGCGTTACGCGTAAAATTTCTTGAGCTATAGGACCCTCAAGAAGTGCTCTAGGATTTTTTTGAAGGGCGCGAAGAGTGTTCGCATATTGTGGGTTATCTCTCAAAAAGCCAACAGGTATTGTTTTATTGCCATCATCTAGAAAAAAGTAGTCTTTGGCATTTTTATCTTTATTTAAAGCAAATCCTCCCATTCTAGCGGTGATATTTGCCATACGAGGGCTAACTTTAAATCCATTTTCTGCTGTTTTAATGGCAGGCTCAAACTGTACTCCCCAATCAAGCAAACCATAATCCTGATGCGCCTTTTGTAGCATGGTTATGACGCCAGGAACCCCAGTAGATACTCCAGAGGCAATACCATTTCTGTAGGGAATTGGTTGCTTTGTTTGTGGGTCTAAAAACATATCTGGTGAAGCGGCACTGGGAGCTTTTTCTCTCCCATTATAACTCCAAACTTTGGCAGTTTTAGGATCATAAACAACCATAAAAGCGCCTCCACCTAGACCTGAACTTTGCGGCTCAACAAGCCCTAACATGGCTTGAATAGCAATAGCCGCATCAATAGCTGATCCGCCTGCTTCGAGTATTTCTACACCTGCCCGGCTTGCCAGAGGATTAGCAGCAGCAACCATCCCTTTTGATTTCGAAGGTGTGGGTTTAATTTTTGCATTTACTACGTTTGCCGATGATGTTCCGGCATGCACGAAAGTGTACAGAAATATAGATAGAAAAAATGAAATTATTTGTTTCATAGATTATGCTTTCTTAATTATAAGGGCAACATAAGTGCCACTTAGAAAAGAGCAAGTAATGATCAATACAATATTAGATGTAAATGGCATAACTATCGGACAAGCTCATGATGATGAGGTTAGAACTGGCGTTACAGTTGTTTTACCAGACAAACCTGCAAATTGCTCGGTTGATGTTAGAGGTGGTGGCCCTGGAACACGTGAAATTGATGCATTAAACGATGGAGGTTTAATTGATAAAGTCCATGCAATCTGTTTATCGGGAGGATCCGTTTACGGGCTTGCAGCAGCCGATGGTGTGTGTGCATGGCTCGGTGAAAAACGTTTGGGTTATGAAGTAGGGCCTAGCCCAATCCCTGTTTCTCCAATTGTACCAAGTGCTATACTATTCGATAATGCTAACGGGGGAGATAAAAATTGGGGTATAACCCCCCCCTTTAGAAATTTAGGTGTATTAGCATGTGAGTCTGCATCAAAGCAGATGGATCTTGGAAAGATAGGGGCTGGGTATGGAGCTATGTCAGGAATTTATAATGGAGGCGTAGGAAGCGCATCAGAGGTGTGTAAAGAATTTACTGTAGGGGCTATAGTAGCAGCAAATTCGGTTGGTTCTCCGTATATGCCCAAAACAAAATGTCCATGGGCTTGGCCTTATGAAATTAATAATGAGTTTGGCGGCATGCGACCACCGGAGAATTATAAATATACTACTCCTGATGATACAAAGTTAAGTTTTTTAAATACGCCAGGCCAAAGTACAGTAATTGGTGTCGTAGCTATAGAGGCTAATTTAACACAAAAACAATTAAAGCGAATTGCAATTATGGCTCAAGATGGAATAGCTATGGCAGTACAGCCTAGCCATACACCGCTTGATGGCGATACTATATTTGCAATATCAACAGGTCATAAACCTTGTAATAACCCAGCGATACTTTCAGAATTAGGGTCTGCAGCAGCGCGCTGCGTAGCAAGGTCTTTAATGCGAGCTGTTTATGAGGCATCTAAGTGATTGGAGAAATAAAGACACAGCATTTTAAAAAAATTTTAATAATGAATGAAAAGTTTGTCCATTGGCTTGCACCGCTTACTAATGAAAGCTTGAGGATACTTTTGGATAAAGCAACTTATAAAAAACAAATTAATAATGGCGCAGGCGTATTAATTGGGTTTTCAAATAATGCAGATTATGACCACAAAAATCTTCACTGGTTAAGAAGTAAGTTTACTAAATTTTTTTATATAGACCGAGTTATCATAAATACCCATTCACAAGGCCAAGGACTTGCAAAAAAATTGTACGATGATTTTACAAAAGAAGCGCTTTCATTAGGGATACCCAGACTTGTCTGCGAGGTTAATACAAAACCCAATAACGAAGCTTCACATAAGTTCCATATAAAAAATGGTTTTAAGCCTGTAGAAGATGTCCATTATAAAGAATCTAAAATAAGTGTTAGGTACTATGAGAAGTTTCTTTTAGATGATTAACAGATCCATTTTATTTAATTTCAAATTAAAAAAAGCTTGCTTTTGTATCTTGCAGACGCTTTAACGCGACCGAACTTATTATATTAAAATAGGTTCATGCACCGGTAGCTCAGCTGGATAGAGTACCTGACTACGAATCAGGGGGTCGGGGGTTCGAATCCTCCCCGGTGCGCCATTTCTGAAATATAATTTACTGAAATATAAAATTATTGCATAAGTCTAGTATGCCATAGACATCATCATATATATTTTTAACTATGACTTTTGAAATCCCGGTCTCATGATAATTTGATAGAAACGAAATATTGGAGTGTTAACGTGAACCAAGTAATAAAATATAATATGGCACTATGTTTTTTAGCGTTCATGGTGGCCGCTTGCGGCGGCAATTCTTCAAGCACACCCCCAGTTGTCACACCCCCTCCAACGGACGACGGCGGTTCAGGCGGCAATAGTGGCCCTGTCAGATTGGCAGATATTGAGTTTGGAAAAGGTGCGACAGCATCTGGCCAGATCAATCTATTATTGGATATTTACCAGCCGAGTGAAAGCTGTGCATCTAATCGCCCAACGGTGCTTTTTGTCCATGGTGGTAGCTTTAAGACTGGCGATAAATATACAACTCTATTTGAGAGTATGGCGGAGGCAACAAATAAAAAGGATATCAACTTTGTTTCTATCAATTATCGTTTGGCCGGAGATGACGCTGTTTTAAAGCCTGAATTTCAAGTTATAGCGGATGAAACGGTCGCTGCATTTCCGAACGCAGACCCAGTTATTATCAACGCAGCCGTTGCCGCCATAGAAGACACTGTTTCTGCTCTAAATTGGATGCAAACGAACGCACAACAATATTGCTTAGACATGAACCGATTGGCTTATTGGGGTTCATCAGCGGGCTCCTACACAGTTTTGAACGTGGCTTACACGCTTGATCAATATAATATCAATCGTCCGAGCCCAGATGTCGTTATTAATTACTGGGGGGATTTGGTTAGAGAAGCTGATCTGGAGTTTATGGATGCGCCATTTCTAACATTGCATGGGGATGCAGACTCCGTAGTTGCCTATCAAGCAGCCCTAGACCTCGCTGCACAAGCAGACATTGTTAGTGTCCCGTATAGTTTTTACACCGTCCAAGAGGCAGGTCACGCTTGGAGCAGTATCAATATTTTCACGCTTCAGATAAATGGAGTATCCATTTTGGACAAAACCTTAAATTTCATTGAAGCTCATATTGTAGGCGGCACGCCCGTTTATGAAACCGTGAGCGTGCCCGGATAGTGTTGAAAAACTCTATTTTTCTAATGAGACCATAATTCCTCGCTTGGGCGAGACCTTATTGTCAAGAGTTTCAATCCAAATGTCTCGCGCGGCTTCCATGCCATTTAAAAACTCAACATTCAGGTTATCAGATGTTCGAGCCGCCAGCTGTGCCCCTGCAGCATAAGCCTTTTGCATTAGAACTCCCGGCCCCCAATCTTTATTACGCTTGCCAATTTGCGCTGGTGCAAAAAAGAATTCCGGCTTGGCGCCTGGCATTTCTCCGCCACTACGCCGTTCTTCCCAGTGAGTGGCACCCACCCCAATGGAACGCACCATATTATTACCAAGATGATTGTGAAGTGTATTCCTCAGCTCACCATTCCCAGACATGTCCACATAGGCAGCCTTTTTAGATGAGTCGATTTCACTCTCCTTCCCGTAAGTTACAATTTGTTGGCAATCGCCAAGGCTTTCAACAAATGCCTTGTTCCCCGGAGATGTCAGACCAACTAATTTACCGCTGAAATTCGTTTCAGAATTGAGGAAGGCCGCCATACCAAATCCTGTCTTGGATGACACAGATCCGATCAAGACTTGCTCTGCACCCCAGTAATCATTGTCCGCTAGAAAATCAGCGAGCACATAGCCGGTTATAAAAAGCGGGAATAAGAGGCAACGTTCATTTTCTAATGTCTTATAAAGCGCCGGTTCGCCCTCAGTTCGGCTATAACCATTGTAAAGCTCTGGGAGCGGCTTGCGGTGTTCTGCCATATCAACGAAAGATGCTGCCTTCATTTTACCTGGCCTCATAATAACTTCGCTGGACATGGATAAAAAGCCGTAAATGCGCTCGCCCACTTCTACGCCGTTACATTTGGACTCGACGATGTCGGCCATGCCCCAAACGGGTACTTTACCCCAATTAACTCCATTCTCGGACTCAACCGGATAATATTTCCAATATCCAATCATATCCCCAGAAACGGCATAACTAACATTATTGGCTGTAAGTCCGTACTTATCTACAGCGACACGAACCTCGCCGTCGGCTAATGGTCGAGTTTCAGTTTCGCTAATTTTTGTATTACGGTAATTGTTGCGGTCGATCAAAAGTTCTTGCTTTTTCATGGGTTTATTTCCTTAGTTCAAATAAAAATATAGCGTTCTGTCCTAGTAACGCCAGAAGCAGCAATCAGCTGTGCGGTTAATGTCCATGATTAGTCTACCCAGACTTCATGATAAGCTTTACTTACTCTGACTTTTTTATTATGACACTAACAATGTCATAATATTAAGATCAAGGGAATTTTAAAAATTAATATCTTTAAAAAGAACATTTTTTGTAGAATCGGATTATGTCTGTAAAGTCTTTCATAATTCCTCGCATAGCCTCTAAAATGCTGAGCGTAAAGACTCGTGACAAGAAGCGGACACAGTTTGAGTACACTCGAATTAAGAAAGGTGAGGAGCACATTGTAGAATTTTTTCATGATCCCTCTGATCCTTACTCGCAACTCCTCGAAAAAATTCTACCAGCATTTACTAAACGATACAAAATCAACCTCCTGAAACAATTGGTCGGCCCACCCAATCCAGGGGCAGCTCCGGAAATGAAGAAACTGGCGGAATATTCCAAGATGGATACTATGAGGCTGGCGAAAAAGGCGGGTATTGATTTTAAAATCGAAGAGCGAACAGCAGCGGTCAACACCACTGCGGCAGATACAAGGCGAGAAAAGCTTGGTCACTACCTTGGCGGAACGCTATATTATGGAGGTGAATGGTATTGGGGGCTTGATCGTCTGCATTATCTTGAGGAGCGACTCATGGATATGGGGTTGCGTCATGGCGGCAACGGCAGAGATTTTATTTACGCTCCTCCGCAGAGCCCCGCCGGCTTGGGCCGCACAAATACTGACCTGCACTGGTACCTATCCTTCCGATCACCTTATACAGCGATTGTTCGAGATCGAGTAAAATCACTCGCAGACGCCTATGGCGCAGACCTGAAAATTAGATTTGTCCTACCCATGGTTATGCGTGGCCTTCCCGTCCCAAAAGCCAAGAAAAAATACATAACTTTGGACACGGCTCGCGAAGCGCGCAGGCACGGTGTTGACTTTGGAAGAGTTCTTGACCCTGTCGGAAGGCCTGTTGAACTTGGTTACTCCTTATTGCCTTGGGCACGTAATCACGGGCGCGAATATGAATATGTCCAAGGGTGGCTAAAAGCCGTTTGGGCCGAGGGCATTGATGCAGGCTCAAAATCCGGCATGCAAAGTATTGTTAAATGCGCAGGTCTAAATTGGAATGAAGCGAAGAGTATTCTTGGCAATCAAGATTGGCGCGATGAAGCGGAAGCCAACCGTCAAGAAATGATGGAGCATGGTGTCTGGGGTGTACCTAGCTTTCGAGTCGGCAACACGGTGACATGGGGTCAAGATCGACTCTGGGTTATAGAACACGCGCTACAAAAACTTACTATAACATAAGAAAGGCAATCACATGCTGAGAAAAATCCTAATATTTATTCCCATGGTATTTTGTATACTCATGGGGAGCCTTGCATTTCTATCACCAGATATTATTGGCGGTATTTTAGGTGTATCAGCCGACAATGCAGGAGGCCGAGGGACTATTTCAGGGGACTTTGGCGCCATGTTCTTTACGGGCGCTGGCGCGGCAGCACTCGCTCTGTTCCAAGGAAAAATAAAACTCCTTTGGGTTTCAATTTCGCTTTTGGGTTTAACACTCCTGGGGCGATTATTTGAAATCGCCTCAACGGGCATTGGTGAAACCACGATGCAGCCTATTATGATCGAGGCTATCCTAGTCATTATGTTGCTAACCGCCCTAAAGTTATCAAATAAAGAGGTTTAATCATGAAGAAACTTATTATATTTGCACTCGCCTTATTCGTGATCCTTTTTATTGGGCGACAAGTGGTTGCTCCTAAAATCATAGAGAGAGGGTTTGAAAGAATGGTCACCTCAAATGTCGGGATCGATAGAACAGCTGACATTACAGATGGACTTCATGTTTATATTTGCGGCGCAGGTTCTCCCTTATATGACCCTAAACGCAGCGGTCCTTGCATTGGTGTCTTAGCAGGCAAACAAGCCTTCATATTTGATGCAGGAACAAATGGTTCACAAAATCTAACACCTATGGGTTTCCCGACGGGGCGCGTTGAAGAAATTTTTCTGACACATCTACATTCTGATCATCTGGACGGCCTCGGGCAAATGCTTCTCGGAACATGGATCAATAGTGGACGCACATCGCCAACAAATGTGTCTGGTCCAGCAGGCACAGCCCAAGTCGTTGAGGGCTTCAATATGGCTTACCAAATCGATAGCACTTACCGCACAGCTCATCATGGTACGAAAGTTGCTAATCCCGCTTCCTTTGGTGCAATAGCCCGTGAAATTGATTTGTCTGGCGGCTCCAAGGTAGTATATCAGAAAGGTGGCGTAAAGATTACAGCATTCCATGTCTCTCATGAACCTGTTCAGCCTGCCTTTGGTTACCGTATCGACTACAACGACCGCTCAATCGCGATTTCGGGAGATACAGCTTATGATCCAAATATTGCGCTCGCCTCTAAAGGTGTAGATGTTTTGTTTCACGAGGCAATGAATATGAATATGGTTAAAACCATGCAAACCGCTGCCAAAGCTAATGGAGAAAATGGGATTGAAAAGATTTTATATGACATTCAAGACTATCATACATCGCCAGTGGATGCAGCAAAAATAGCAAATCAAGCCAATGCAACAGACCTTGTTCTTTACCATATAGTACCCATGCTTCCAAATGATGCGTTAATCCCGATGTTTGTGAGCGGCGCATCTGGTAAATTTAAAGGCAAAATTACTGTTAGTGAAGACGGCACCATTGTCCGTCTTCCCATTAACAGCGATGCCATTATTTATGAACACGGATTATAAATAAGAGAATTATCATAAGCAAAAAACCAAAACTAACCGTGGTTGAAGACGCAGAACTACTGCAGGCTGACGGACGCATTCAGCGCAGTCAGCGCTCACGCGAAAAAATCTTGAGGGCTTACTGGGAGTTAATGCTCGGAGGAGATATGGAGCCAAGCGCGGCCGCCATAGCAGAACATGCCGGCGTAGGCCTAAGATCTGTCTTTAGGCATTTCGATGATCTTGACACGCTCCTGCTGGAATTAATGTCCCTGTGCTATGATGAAGTGACGCCTCAATTCTTAAAGCCTTTAAAAAGCATAAATTGGAAAGACCAGATCTTAGAATTGGTAGAGCGCAATGTCGAGATTTGGGAACGAATAAAAGTACCGCACACAGCAGGTGAGCTTGGGAGGTTTAAATCGCAAATTCTCATGGACGATTACAAACGATCTCGTAATTTGGAAATATCCGGCATCAGAGCCATTTTACCAAAAGATATAAACAATTATGACAACGTCCTTTTTGCGCTTGATAGCACGCTTAGTTTTTCGACTATGCGGCGCTTACGCGAAGATAGAAAACTTTCCATCCCAAAGGTCAAAAACATTATGAGCCTGTTAGTTAAGTCTATTCTCGACACAATAGACTAGTTTAATTTCTAAATCGGTTTTGATGGAAGGTCATAGGGGCACTAAAACCTCATTGAGGTTAGTAACCGGCTATGAAACACACTTGGGTAAGCATTTTTTCCGCCATACTCTTTGAAGTCGGGTATTTCCATTCAGCGTTAGATGGCGGAACAGTTTCTCCACGTCCTTCACCCTTTGACTGTTTGTAGTATATTGCTCTCAAATCTTTGTATCTGAACAACTCACAATCACCCTGATAATAAACTTCGAAAGACAAGTTTCCATACTCATTAGGCACAAGCAAATCTTGAAGTTCCCAATAATACACATACCCATTATTTTTTCGCATCTTATCAAAGTCTACATAGAAGGTATTACCCACCGCATCATCACCAACCTTCTCCCAATCTGCATATGCAGGTGATGCGAACATCAGTGTTGAGAAAAAGAGTGTGAGGATAAGGGTCAAGTGTTTCATACCCTCAATTTGCACAACTACCTTGCCCTTGGCAAGCCACTAGTCTCTTATTCAGGCTAGGAAGGAAATGGCAATAGCGGTAATGTCAGAATTTAAAAGTTATCCCTGCCCTGTACGATTGCGTACTCAAATCATCACGGCCAACGGTTGTATCGACTGATAAACTCATAACAGCTTTATCAATTTCAAATGCAAAACCTGCACCAACTTCACCCCAAAATTGGTCGGTACCCGCCAAAAGGAAGTTTGCACTTTCTCCATTATTTTGTGCAAATCCTGCACGAAACACGTTTAGTGAATCATCAAATTCATTAACAATATCACCTGAAATTCTCATATAAAAATTAGAGTTTTTATTAGAGACGATATCAAGTCCTAAGCGGCCCTGAGTACTTGAATAATATTTACGATCAATATTTAATGCTGTGATGCCGCCTGTTTCTAAAACATCATTAAAATCAACCATAGCAGTTTGCAAACCCACTTTTGGTATTAGAGTAAAATCTGACATTTTTAAAGGTTTTGATAACTGAATTTTACTAGTAACTGATAGGTTCTCATCTTCTGAAGAAAGAGCATAAGACGCAGGGAAAACAATATTTCGTTCCGTGGATGTATCAAATGAACCAATACTAAATTGCCCGCTTAAAACTAAATTCGATTTAGATTGTAGTTGCCCGTATAATGTAACTGCAGCATGGTTGCTGTTAACACTCTTTGCAGCCTGGTCGTTTAGACTTAAATCAGTGTAACTCAACGAGGCACCCAGTTTAATATTTTCTGAAACTGCATGTTCAATACCCGCTGATAACGTCCATCCATCGAAATGTTCTTTCTCTAAATTTGACGAAAAAGGCATTACTGATGCGCTACCGTCTATGAAAGACCCCGCAAGGTAGATTGAGTAGTCATCGGCAATTTTTTTATTAGTTTTGATACTTGCCTCATTGTCCATATCTGAAACTTCAACATTGGACATTGGAGCCATCGCATCGTGATGCGATGCTATTTTTCCAGGCGAGCCCATAACAGATATTGATCCGCCGCTCCAACTACCTGTTTCCATGATCCTTAATCGGGAGGAATGAAACTGAGAGAGTGTATCTGTTGTAGCTTTAGCTAGGCTTCTAACTGTCATTTCTGCTTCTGGAGCCCAGCTGGTCAATACTTCCTGAATTTGAGAGTCTGATGATAAATCTAGAGTAGCATATACTGCGTCCAAACCGCCTAAGTCTCTATTGCTATCTAATAGTTTAGCATATGATGCATGAAGACTATTACTTGTAGAAATTGCATTATTATAAGAACCCGCCTCTATTAAAGCAGTCACTGAATTAATATTGTGGGTGAGAACTGGAGTTAATATTGAGCTTATATTTGCAGCTGAAAGTTCTCCTGATTGCAATCCAGAAGTTGTAAGAAATGTATAAGTATTTCCTGATCTCACGCCGAGATTAGGGTTAAAAAATACTGTTCCGCCTAAACTAGAGTCACCTGTAATTGATAATACATCACTTATACCATTTGAGCCTATATCTATCATTAGGCTCGATCCTGATGATAAAACAGCACTGCCATCAACAGTCAAAGTTTCAATATTACCGATATCACCAGGAGCAATGGTACCTGCAATATTTGTGAGAAATGGAGAATTTAGAATGCCAGCTCCTGTTAGGTAACCAAAAAATAATGTATAGTCTCCAACACTATTGAGAACCCCGTCTACAGATATGTGTCCGCCTGTTTGATTGATATCCATCAAACTTGTTAAATTACCTGCAGATCCTATTACTAGCTCTGCATTGCCTCCAACATTTAATCGATCAATCATACGCGTACTACTCAAAGTAGTGATTCCCGCATTTGACATGCTTACCTCAAAATACCGCCTTCCATTTAGCCCTGGTGCAAGGTCTATATTGTCAGGAATGAAGTTTGTAGCTCCCGCAAGACCATTATCAATTGTTGGACTAGGAAGGGGATCTCCGCCAGATTGTGATTCAAGATTAGCAGTAATTTCATTGCTAGTTATCACGTCTGTTCCTCCATTTCGTGATGGAGGGGCTGGGTTTCCAGTAGAAATATCTCGGCACGCATCTCCGGCATTATCTCCCGAAAAATCATTACAAATTACACCAAACCCTGAATTTCCTGAATCTTGAACACCGAAAGGTTGCGTTTCCGGAAACCCATTAACAACATTACCAGAACCATCAATAATTCTGTAATTCGGATCCAAGTCTGTTTGCCAATGCAACGGATCTTCCCAGTCTCCATCTCCTTCGAGAGTGCTCACATATCTATAAGGGTTATTCGCAGCAATATAATCAGAAAATAAGAACAACGGCTGGTAAAAACTTGACCCCCCGTAAGAGGAAAATACTTGACCATTGAAATAACGTGAACCCCCTGACAAAACACCCAGAACTAAATCTTCTGCCGTCAAAACATTGTTTTCTGCATCCAAAATAAGTGGCCCGCCAGAATCGCCGCCAGCAGTTGTTCCCTCGTTTGGAAGTGCGTCATCTTGATAAACATTTATATCATAAATGTTGGTTTGATCTGGGTCGTCAAAATCAGTGAGATATAGGTTTTGCGGTAAGCCAGATCCGCCGCCGTATAAGAAATCACCCGAAGCGTCCAATGACGTTAAAGCGCCCAACATATTTTCAGCAGCCCGGCGCCTCCAGTCTATTCCATAAATAGAACCTTGAGAACCTATGCCGCTTCTTCCATATCCGGTTATGTTAACATGATACCCCGTACCCAGTGCAGGGTCATAGCCGGTATCACCAGGCCCCAACGGAGTTGGTAGGGGAGAGAATAAAAGCGCCCATGTTGGCACATTAGCAGCCGGTGTGTCCAAAGAAGCGAGCGCTACGTCACCTTCAAGAAAACCCGTACGCAGGGAGTCCTCATTATAAATTATCTCATTTACATTGTAGACAAATAATTCAGGGTTTGAAGTAAAGTTGTTTGCAAACCAATTCTGAAGCCCGGGTAATGAGTCAACTTCAAAAGCAAATGCAGCTGGCACGGATGTTCCATAATCCCCAGCAGCACGATAATTTACACAGTGAGCTGCAAATATCACAGTTCTTGGGTTTATGAGTGTTCCCGTACAAATACCGTTCGCATAGAAAATTCCTACTCCGTTAACACCGCCGTCCTCATCAATTATTTCGTCTGCTGTATTATTATCATTAGGAACAACAGCATAAGCATTAGTGCTAAGAGCCGCTAATCCAAGCATGGTCGATATTGCAGTGCTTAACAGAAGTTTATGTAAATTTATTGATCTCGTCATAATTATGTCCTTTGGGTAATTAATCTTTGCATAAAAAACAAAAAACACAAAATACATTATAGATGCTTGATGCTTTGTTCAGTTAAGCGGCTGCAATTCCCAAGCGCATTTGAGTTGCAAAATGCAATGCAATATCTTCACCTTTGAAATGTCCAGAGTTATCATACCAAGCGTTAAGCCAATTAAGAGCGCCCATAAAAAAGAAAACATGTAATCGTGGATCTCCTTCCCTTATTGAACCATCTGATTGACCTTGTTTTACAAGTTTAATGATTTTACGTTCAATTTTTCCTCTTCTCTTAAGAACTTTTATTTTATTACCTTCAGACAAACTGTTCACATCCGTTAAAAGAGAAATACCTGATGCAGTTAGCATGCGAACAAAATCACAATACAAAACTCCCAATTGCTCTAATCCGTTTTTCCCAACCAATTTCTTTTCCAAAAGAATATCCATAGCATCATACGCTTGTTGATGGCACTCAAATAAGACTTCATCTTTATTCTTCACATAATAATATAGAGCAGCTTTTGTTAAACCTAAATTCGAAGCAATATCAGTCATGGAAGTATTGTGGTAACCGCGCTTACAAAAATCTAAACCTGCAGCCCTGATTACTGCCTGACGCTTAAGAGCAAACTGCCTGTCACGATTGAAGGGTTCTTTAACATTTATATCCATTATTAAATATACCATTACAATAAATTTGACTCAAGGGTTAAATTTATATATTAATAGTCAAAAATAATTAAGGCTTTCTAGATGTCTAAAATAACAAGCAAAATAAACACCTCAAGCGTTGAATTTTTAGAAAATAAAATAGCAATGGACGCTCTGGTTTCCGACCTAAGAGAAAAAGTCAAAAAAATCGCATTGGGGGGTCCTGAAAAATCAAGAAAACGGCATTTAAGCCGCGGTAAAATACTACCTCGAGAACGTGTAGAGCGCCTACTTGATCCTGGTACTCCTTTTTTAGAACTCTCTCAAATGGCGGCTTATGAATGTTATGACGATGATATTCCTGGCGCCGGAATAATAACCGGTATAGGCCGCGTTGGAGGCCGAGAAGTAATGATACTTTGTAATGATGCAACAGTAAAAGGTGGAACTTATTTTCCCATCACTTGTAAAAAACAAACAAGGGCTCAGGAAATCGCAAGGGAAAATAGGTTGCCTTGTATTTATCTTGTAGATAGTGGCGGCGGAAACCTTCCGCACCAAGCAGAAATTTTTCCAGACAAAGAAATGTTTGGTCGTTGTTTCTATAACGAAGCCACTATGTCAGCAGATGGAATTCCTCAAATTGCAATTGTTATGGGAAGCTGTACTGCGGGAGGGGCCTATGTACCCGCAATGGCAGATGAAAATGTAATTGTAGCAAATCAAGGAACTATTTTCCTCGGAGGACCGCCACTTGTTAAAGCTGCAACAGGAGAAGATATAACGGCAGAAGAATTAGGCGGCGGCTTACTTCACACCTCAATTTCTGGAGTGGCTGATCATTTAGCCAATGATGACGCACATGCATTAAAAATTGGACGCAAAATTGTTAAAAGTTTAAATAAACCAAAATATAGTTACCTGCCAGACGAGAGCAATTCACCCCAATATGACATTAATGAACTTAACGGTATCATTCCGTCGGACCTCAAGAAACCTTATGACTGCCGAGAAGTTATAGCACGGATAGTAGATAACTCATATTTTCAAGAATTCAAAAAACTGTACGGCGAAACATTAGTAACAGGGTTTGCTAAAATAAAAGGCTATAAGGTAGGAATTTTGGGAAATAATGGAGTCCTTTTTTCTGAAAGTGCAATGAAAGGTGCGCATTTTATAGAACTCTGCGCTCAAAGGAAAATCCCATTGATTTTTTTACAAAATATCACTGGGTTTATGGTTGGTTCAAAAGCCGAAGCGGGAGGAATTGCAAAACATGGAGCAAAAATGGTACATGCAGTTTCTAATGCAAAGGTACCCAAGTTTACAATTGTTATAGGCGGGTCATACGGCGCTGGTAATTATGGAATGTGTGGCCGCGCTTATTCTCCCCGCCTAATGTTTATGTGGCCTAATGCCAGAATATCGGTCATGGGGGGAGATCAGGCAGCCAGTGTTTTAGCCTCGGTAAACAGAAATAGAGATAGTTGGTCTGAGAAGGAAAAAGAAGCCTTTATGACCCCAATCCGAGAAAAATATGAGCGTGAAGGCCACCCCTATTTTGCTAGCGCTAGAATTTGGGATGACGGCGTTATTGCTCCATCAGATACAAGGAATGTTTTAGGTTTAGGACTAGCAATGTCTGCTAATGCGCCCCTAGAAAAGTCAAACTTTGGCGTTTTTAGAATGTAACAATTACTTGATATAAAAATAAGAATAAATTTCTAAAAAAGAATGAATTAATGAGTAGCATAAAAAAGATTTTAGTAGCCAACCGCGGAGAAATTGCCTGCCGCATAATGGAAACTGCACGTGAAATGAATATCCGAACTGTTGCGGTTTATTCAGATGCAGACATTAACTCTGTGCATGTTAAAATGGCAGATGAAGCTGTGGCCATTGGCCCCCCGCCATCAAAAGATAGCTATTTGGTTATTGAAAAAATTATCAAAGCCACACTAGACACAGGTGCTGATGCAATTCACCCTGGATATGGCTTTCTATCTGAAAATTATATTTTCGCCGAAGCTTGCGAAGAGGCTGGAATTAATTTTATTGGACCAAGCTCTGAAAGCATAAGAAATATGGCATTAAAAGATAGAGCTAAAATTCTCATGGAAAAAGCTGGTGTTCCAATAACACCTGGATACCAAGGCGCTAAACAAGAAGAAGAATTTTTATCTTTAGAAGCTGATAAAATTGGATTTCCTGTACTTATAAAAGCCGTTGCCGGCGGTGGCGGAAAAGGCATGAGAAAGGTCGAGTCAAAAGAGTCATTTCTGAGTGCTTTAGAGTCTTGTAAACGTGAAGCAGAAAATAGTTTTGGCAACCCTAAAGTATTATTGGAGAAATATATACAATCACCTCGGCACATAGAAGTGCAGATTTTCGGAGATGGCCAGGGTAATGTAGTTCATATGTTTGAGCGCGATTGCTCAGTCCAACGCCGGCATCAAAAGGTCATAGAGGAAGCCCCTGCCCCAGGAATGACAGTTTCGGTAAGGGATGCAATGACGGATGCCGCCGTGAAAGCTGCAAAAGCAGTCAACTATAAAGGTGCAGGTACAGTTGAATTCATAGTAGATGGTTCTCAAAAACTCCATGAAAATGGTTTCTGGTTTATGGAGATGAACACCAGACTACAAGTCGAGCACCCTGTCACTGAAATGATAACAGGCTTGAACCTGATAAAGTTGCAAATTGAAATTGCTGAGGGAAAGAAACTTCCAAGTCAAAAAAATATAACTATGAGCGGTCATGCTATCGAGACACGAATTTATGCTGAAGATCCCTTCAATAACTTTTTTCCTAGTGCTGGAAAAATAGAGAACTTTGAAATTCCTAGCGAACTATCAAAAAAAGAGGGTTTGCGTATTGATACGGGTTTCCAGAAAAATGATAGAATTTCCATTTACTACGACCCTATGATTGCGAAAATGATAGTACATTCAGATAACAGACAGGATGCTATTAAAAATATGGTGTCTCTTATATCAGAGTCTAAAATAAAAGGGATTAAAACTAACACAGCTTTTTTAATAAGGTGCCTATTAAACGATGACTTTAATTACGGAGGCGTATCAACTCACTTTATTAACGAAAATATAGTCACCTTAACTTCTAACGAGTACGCAATAGATAATAAAGTGTATGGGCTAACTGCTTTATTTCTTGATAGTATAAATAACAAAACTCAAACGACACCCTTCAATATAAAAAATGGCTGGAGATTAAATCAGTCGTTTAGAAAAAAGTATTTTTTCAAAGAAGGGGAAAACATTATTAAAACTGAAATTATAGAGCAGAATCAAAGACAGTCACTCATAAGTGTTAACGGATTAGAACCTTTCATAATTTTTAAGAAGGAAAAATCTAATTCAAAATATAATGAAAATGCGTTACCATTTTTTTCTGATTGGGAATTCAAAGAATTCCAAAACCATATATCCTTATACCGCTATGGAGAGGAAATTATTGTTGGAAAAGAGCGTTATCAGCCTAACAGCCTTAACAACGCAAGCAATGCAATTATAGCTCCAATGCCTGGAAAAATTATTGATATGTTTGCTAATGAAGGCAACAAAATAAAAGAAGGTGAACCCCTTTTAGTTATGGAGGCAATGAAAATGGAAATGACTCTATATGCTCCAAAAGATGGGGTTATAGATGAAATTAAAGTGCAAAAAGGTGCTTTAGTCTCAGATGGTGACATTTTAGTAAAACTAGAAGATAATTAATATTCTTATATTTTAAAAAGGGGAAATATTTTGACAACTTCATACCCAACACTTCAATACGGACACTCAGAAGAAACAAATATGCTGAGAAAAGCAGTCTATGACTTCACAAAAAAACATATTACTCCAATTGCAGCAGATATTGACAAAAGTAATGAATTTCCTCGTCATTTATGGCCACTCATGGGAGAATTAGGGCTGCATGGGATTACAGCTGATATAAAGGATGGCGGTTCAGGTCTTGGCTATTTACAACACACCATTGCTCTTGAAGAAATTAGTAGAGGCTCTGCATCGGTAGGACTTTCCTATGGCGCACATTCAAATCTATGCATCAACCAGTTACGAAGATGGGGCAATGATGAACAAAAAGCAAAATATTTACCAAAGTTAATTAGCGGCGAACATGTTGGATCTCTTGCAATGTCAGAGTCAGGATCCGGGTCAGATGTAATATCAATGAAATTAAAAGCTGAATCAGCGCAAGGTGGATACCTGCTGAATGGAACCAAAATGTGGATCACCAATGCTCCTGTAGCAGATACACTCTTTGTTTACGCTAAAACAGATCCAAATGGTGCATCAAAAGGTATTTCAGCTTTTGTTGTAACACCAGATATGGAAGGGTTTTCCACTTCAAAAAAACTAGACAAGCTTGGCATGCGCGGATCTGATACATGTGAACTAGTTTTTGAAAATTGCTTTGTACCCGATGAGAATGTGGTAGGCAACATAGGCCAAGGCGCAGAAATCCTTATGAGTGGGTTGGATTATGAGCGAGTTGTTTTATCCGGTTTATCAATTGGTATCATGCAAGCGTGTATGGACATCGTACTACCCTATATACATGAAAGAAAACAATTTGGAAAACCCATAGGAACATTTCAGCTTATGCAGGGAAAATTGGCAGATATGTATGTAACTTTATCAACTACGAGGTCATACGTTTACGCCGTGGCCTCTGCATGTGATCGAGGAGAAACAACTCGTAAGGATGCGGCGGGTTGTATCTTGTATGCTGCAGAAAAATCTACACAAATGGCTTCAGATGCCATTCAGATGTTAGGCGGCATGGGTTATATGAACGAAAGCGCAACCGGGCGTCTCTGGCGTGATGCTAAACTCATGGAAATTGGTGCTGGCACTTCAGAAATTCGCAGGTGGTTAATTGGACGAGAGCTTTTTGGTGAAACTGGTTAAAAATTGAAAACCTATCTTTGAAAACTCTTAGTTTTTTCAATAAATTTTGACCAGTTATTATCTTTTTCAATAGGCTTCCATATAGCCTCTATATCCTCATACAATAAACTAACTGGTGTATTAACTTTAGGGGGGGCGCCCCTGACTTCAAATTCTTTCAATGAATTATACCAATCTATAAACTCATCGCCTGAATAAAGATCAGAGCTTAAGGATCTTTTAGCCCTCATCAATTCACCAGCACCGCCTTGCCAATCATGCCAAAATTGAGGCCAAGAGCACTGACTGTTTTCTAAGAACTTAAAAGTTAGAGATACAAATTCAAAGTCTTTTTGATTGTTTTTTGGCTGAACTTGTAGCCTCTCAAACACTTTATCTCGTAAAGCAACTCTATACGCAGGTGCGAAATTCTCTAGGGCTTTAAGAAGTTTCTTATCATCGCAAATAAGTGATAAACTTTGAGCCAATTGCCCTAGATTCCAATACATTGCTTCCGGCTGTCTTGAGAAAGCATATAAACCGTTATGGTCAAAATATGCAGCCGTAAAATCTGACCTTAAAGTCGGTAGAAACCTATAAGGGCCGTAATCGAAACTTTCCCCTGTTATATTCATATTATCAGTATTCATTACCCCATGCACAAAGCCACCTGCCATCCATGATGCAACTAATTCTGAAGACTTAAGGGTTACAGCATTAAACAACTCCTCAGGGGTACTTATGCCTCCATAAAGGTTTTGAGAACAATATTGAGTTAGAGCTTCTAAATTATCAGTTTCATTAAGAAAAGCTTGTCTCTGAAATGTCCCAAACCGAATGTGTGAATGTGACAATCGCACCATAACTGCTGATCTTGTGGGAGAGGGTTCGTCATTACGTTGGAGTTCTTCTCCTGTTTCAATTAACGATATTGTTTTAGATGTATTAACCCCAAGATACTCTAGATAACGTGAAGCCAAAACCTCTCTAATACCTCCCAGTAAAGTAAGTTTACCATCCCCGCTTCTGGACCAAGGAGTTTGACCTGAACCCTTAGTTCCAAAATCTAGAAGCCTTCCTTTATTGTCCCTTAATTGCGCATACAAAAACCCTCTTCCATCGCCTAAGTTAGGATTATACTGATGAAACTGATGACCGTGATATCTTAAAGCCAGAGGCTTTTCCAAATTATTAGGTAAGGGATTAAATAGACCGAAATGCTTTACCCATTCATCATCAGTTAGATCTAAACCTACTGTTTCTGTAGAAAAAGTATCTCTATAATGGAGTTCAGTTTTAGGAAAAATTGCAGGCCTTACAATATCGTAAAATTCACTTCCTAGAGAGGTAATTTTTGTATCCGGAATATACAAAATTATATCGCACACTGATAAAAATGGGACGTAAACATGTTAATCTTCTATATATTTTAGCAAAAAGTCTGAAGCACTTTTCAAAACTATTTTTCCCTTCGGAAATAAACGTGTAAAATTCAAAAAACCATGAGGTAGTAATTTTTCATGATTATACTCTACATTTATTGCATTAACCATTAATTTATCAGCATACAACTTTCCTTCATCCCTCAAAGGATCAAGTCCACAAGTTAAAATATAACTCGGCGGCAGCCCCTTTAAATTATCCTCTAGCAGCGGTGAAAGCGACGTTTGCTGCGCATCGGCACCTGCAACATAATGCTCATCTATAAACTTTAATGCCATGAAACCAAGTTGCAACCAATCTTGAGGCCCAGGATTTGGCGGTTTAAAATCAATGAGTTGCATTAGTGGATAAAATAGAATCTGGGCCCTTAATCTATTTCTAAACTTTTGAGACAAGTAAGCTGTCATATTACCACCAGCACTATCCCCGCCAAGAGAAATATTATTAGAGTTAATTCCCCACTTTTGGCAATCACTATCATTGAGAGCCCAATCTAAAACCCTCTCACAATCATTTAAAGCGCTAGGATACTTGTATTTTGGGGCCAGTCTATAATCCACTGATAGTACTCTTATCCCTGTATTTAATGCGATTCTGCGCGTTATACCCTCATGACTTTCTATGGAACCTGTTACAAAGCCTCCACCGTGTAAGTATATAAAACAAGGACTCTTTGTGGGGCTGGCATCATGCGGTACAAATAACCTTACGGGTATCTGATGACTTTTACTCGAGATTGTGAAGTCATGCACCTCTTTCATATCAGGCCACGGAGTATCCAATTGCCCAGCCACACGGCGAAAAGAATTATGAATCTCGTTAATGCTATCTGGGTCAATTCTTATTTTTTCTAGCCTAGCCTTAAAGCTTAGGTCCAGGTCAGCTATAAAACTCTTCATTTTTAATCGAGGGTCAAACGCGGGTTTTTTCATTTGTGGTCTCTGAATACTGTTTAATTAAAACTGCTTTATGCACTAAAGGCGTATTACCCCGTTACTAATATCATCAAATAGTTTTTGGGTAATCTTGCGATATTCACCTGTAACAAGATCACTATAGTAAATAGGATCATCGAACTTTTTAGGATTAAAACCGGCTTCAACCAAATCTGTCTTTTTAAATTTAAACGTACCCGTTGTTTCAGATTCTTTTGATAATCGTATAAATACTGGCCTCGCATATGAGGGTAAATTCTTTTGAATATGCTTCATCAAAAACTTCATATCCAGTTTATTTTCAGCAACAATTGAAGCCATACCTGCACGACCGTCGTAACCTGGAACAGAAACCCCATAAACGTTCGCTTCGTTAATTCCTTTGTACGACGATAAAACAGCAGCTACCTCTCCTGTTGCTACATTCTCTGCTTTCCACCTATAGGTATCACCAACTCTATCGACAAAATAATAATAACCCATTTTATCTCTTTTGAGCAAATCCCCCGTTCGAAACCAAGCATCCCCTTGCTTGAAAACATTTCGTAAAATTTTCTTTTGAGTAGCTTCTGAAGTTTCGTAACCTTCAAAACGAAATCTAGGATCACTTTGCCTAATCTCACCTATCAATTCACCTACTTCGTTATTGTCTGTTCTTATACAAAAACCCTTGGAGTTTCTTATATTTTCTTCCAGCTCAATATCATATTTTACAATATCACAGTTAAATTTAAATTTCAGATAACCGGGAACACGGCCTACGGCCCCTACAGGCCCATCAATATTCATTAAGCTTACATTACCTTCAGTGGCTCCGTAAAACTCAATTACATGTTTAATATTAAATCTCTTAACAAAGCCGGGCCAAACCTCTGGCCTCAAACCATTCCCAATTATCCATTTTATTTTATGTTTATGTTCTTGAGGATGAACCGGAGACGATAACAAAAAGCGACAAAGTTCACCCACATATACTAACAGCGTAGCCTCATACTTTATAACCTCATCCCAGAAACTTGAAACTGAAAATTTAGGCCTTACGATTACAGCTCCGCCCCTTGTTAAAGCGGCACCTACACCGCAAAGTCCCCCTGTTGCATGATACAATGGCAATACCATCATTATACGATCACTTTGTTCTGTGTTCACGCCGCCAGCAAAACCTCTCATATAATTCTGTGCGCGCACGTGGGTTACTTTAGCCGCTTTGGGCATTCCAGTAGTTCCAGAGGTAAACATTTTCATACACAGATCTCCCCCCTTAATTCCCTCGCGGAAATTTCTAGATGGACGGCGGGGTGAGTGATTTAATAATTCTAAGTCTAAATTTTTATACTTTTTGATATTCCCAAAAATTGAGAACACCTTTAAATCAGCCCTCGTGTGAACTTTAGCACTTTGCCACTGATCAGCCATTTCATGATCCACAATAATAATTTTTGAATCTGACACATTCACGCAATGCCCTAATGCGGGACCTGCTAATTGATAATTTAATAGCGCAGGGATAACGCCAATTTTTGTAAGGCCAAACCAAACAGCTACGTAATGCGCCCGGTTTCGTATAAAAAGGGCAACTGTGTCTCCTGCAATACAACCTTCGGATAATGCCCATGCCGCAATCCTGTTGGCGTATTTTTCCATATCATCATAAGTGAGGTTGATATCATCTTCTAAAAAAGCAAGATTCGGTCCAAATTTATCTACTCGCATTTCAATTTCATCTGCGATGCCAAAATTAGACTTTGCATCAACACTCTTTACTTCTTTAATTATACGTAAAAATGCTCCCACATAATTAAGCTCATCCTTTATTATTTTTAAAAAACTCATTGCACTTTTTCTAATTTATCAAGCTGTATAATCAATAATTCAGACTAATATAGAATACCATAGAATTAAAGAGCCTGATCAAAAAAAATTATCATAATAAAATATATATTTTCACTAAAATGAATTCATCTGTCTTGAAACTTACGCGTTTTAAGTTAATAGCAATCGTAGAATTAATAGGATAAACATGGCTCCCCCTCTTCTTACATTATCCAATATTCATCTTACATTTGGCAGTACTCCATTATTTGAAGGAGCAGAATTAACAATCATGCCTAATGAAAGATTATGTATCGTTGGCAGAAACGGTTCTGGAAAATCTACGTTGTTAAAAATAGCAGCAGGAATGGTTGATCACGATGACGGAAAACGTTGGATAAAACCGGGGGTAACAATGCGTTATCTCCCACAAGAACCTGATCTTTCCCAATTTAAAACTTCTCGGGAATACATAGAAGACGGATTAATAGGGGCGGATGATAGCTACCGAATTCCTTATCTACTGGATGGATTATCTTTAACTGGCGATGAGGACCCACAAGTCATGTCTGGGGGTGAACTAAGAAGAGCAGCTTTAGCTAGAACACTGGCACCTAAACCTGACATTTTGATGTTAGATGAACCTACAAACCATCTAGATCTTGTCGCCATAGAATGGTTAGAAAATGAGATTAAGTCATTAAGCTCTTCTGTAATAATCATATCACATGATAGAAGGTTTCTCGAAAATCTTTCAAAACGAACTTTATGGGTAGATAGAGGTGAAACTAAGCTACTTGAAAAGAATTTTACTTTTTTTGAAGACTGGAGGGATAAGACACTGGAACAAGAAAAACTTGACCGTCACAAGTTGAAGCGAAAAATACATAGAGAGCAACATTGGGTTATACACGGAGTCTCTGGACGCCGAAAAAGAAATGTAAAGAGATTAAAAGACTTATCAAGTTTACGGACGCAATTTAAAGCACAAAGACAATCAACTGGAAATTTAAATATAACAGTTGCAGATAGCCATCAATCAGGAAGGTTTATTTCAAAGTTAGTCAGTATCACAAAGTCATTTGGTGAAAAAAAAGTTTTCGACGATTTCTCTATAAAAATAACAAGAGGAGAACGAATAGGTATAATTGGACCAAACGGAAGCGGAAAAACAACATTACTAAAAATAATAATGGGAGAAATTCTACCCGACAATGGAAGAGTTGAGCTTGGAGTAAAACTCTTACCGCTAATTATAGATCAAAAACGTGAGAGCTTAAATGATGAATGGACACTGTCTGAAGCATTAACTGATAATGGTGGAGACAAAGTCATGGTTGGTGATAATTCCATCCATGTAATTCGCTACATGAAAGACTTTCTTTTTTTACCAGAGCAAGCCAAAACACCATTACATGCTTTGTCTGGAGGAGAAAGAGGGCGCCTTCAGCTAGCACGCGGTTTAAGACTTCCCAGTAATTTATTAGTATTAGACGAACCAACTAATGACCTCGACCTTGAAACATTAGATTTGTTACAAGAATTAGTAGCCGATTACGATGGTACAGTAATAGTAGTTTCTCATGATCGAGATTTCTTAGACCGTACTGTTACTCGGACGATTGCTTATGAAGATAATTCAAAATGGCAAATTTACCCTGGCGGATATACTGATATGGTAAGTCAAAGGGGCTTTGGTATTGTTAGTACTGATAAAAAGTTAAAATATAAACCTCACAAAGTGAAAAACTCACCAGTAATAACGAAATCCAAAAACAAACTGACCTACAAGGATAAGTTTCGCTTAGAGCAACTGCCTCAAGAAATTCAGAAATTCCAAAATCGAATCTCTGAAATAGAACTTAAGCTCACAAATGCTGATTTTTTTCACAAAGACCCAGATGGCTTTAATGAAGCTATAAGAAAATTGGATCAATACAAAATTAAACTGGAAAAGTCAGAGGAAGAGTGGTTAAAATTAGAGCTGTTAAATGAAACTTAAAGTATTATGATTGTTAAAAAGCTATACCTCTGCAGAAAAAGAGAAATATTTAAGACCAACCTACAAAATGACCAATGATATAATAATTATAGCACGCCACGGAAAACCCGAACTCTCTCGTAAGGTCAGATTGAACTGGAAAGAGTATAGGGAGTGGTGGTTAAAATATCAAATAAGTGGCCTTAAAAAAGAACAAAAAGTACCAAAAAGACTAAAAAAATGGGCTGAAAAAGCAGACATTATCATATCAAGTTCATTACTAAGGGCGCGGGAATCGGCAACACTGGCAAGCGGAAAAGAACCAGATTTTATTTACGAAGGTCTTGTCGAGGCTCCCCTTCCCTCACCCTACCTTGGCTCAATAAAGATAAGACCTAAAAGCTGGGGAACATGGTCAAGAATAGTTTGGTATTTTGGCTGGTCTGATGGAATGGAAAGTCATAAATCTGCTCGGATCAGAGCAGATAACATGAGTGACATATTAGCTGATCATTCCAAAGGTGGCAAAATAATATATGTTTCTGGACATGGTTGGTTTAATAGAATGCTTAAAGGCTCATTAAAAAAACAAGGCTGGAAATGCAAAAGTCAAAATGGAGACCTGCACTGGAGCCACAGACGCTTTGAGCGACCGACACAAAAATTAGTAAAAAATGGAAATTAATATGACAGAATCTATAAAAGAAATGACTTTTGAAAATGCTTTAAATGAACTTGAAAGTATTGTTAGTAAACTTGAAAGAGGTGAAGCTACGCTTGAAGAAAGCATTGCCATCTATGAAAGAGGAGCTAAATTGAAATCCCATTGTGAAGGAAAACTTAAGGATGCTCAATTAAAAGTAGAAAAAATTGTCTTAGATAAAGATGGGAAAGTGGAGACGGTTCCCTTTAATGCTTAAAGACTCAATAGATTTCAAATCTCACCTTAAAGCTGTATCAGAAGAAATAGAAGCTGTACTCAGGGATATATTACCTCTTCCTTCTGGCAACCAAAAAGTAGTCATGGAGGCATCAAGATATGCAGCACTCGGTGGTGGAAAAAGACTAAGGCCCTTCTTAATGATGATAACCCTAAGTTTAATTGGCTTCGTCCCCAGCGGAATCGAAGAATCCTAGTAGTAGTTGTTTGGATTGGAATAGTTCTTGTTGCAATGGGTAGTTATTGGCCAACGCTAAAGACCAATTTGTCTCTACCTAGTGGCGCAGAGGTAATCATCTATTCCGTTACCGTAATCTTTGTCATCCTGGCATTAGTTGGAGGCTATAGTTTGCTTCGCGTAAGCGTTAGGTCTATCGCAGATGCTCCAGATGAACTTCTTGACGAGCGCCAGATTCAAGTGCGCGATACTTCGTTTAGGTATGCCTATTACTTGATGGGTTACATAGTGCTGGCACTTATGCTGCTCATGCTGTTTGGACCTGAAGTGCAAATGTTCCAGCCAGAAGGCAACGATGGAAGTTATTTGGTTATTGCCACGTTGTTCGCATTCTCGTCCATGCCTTCAATGGTTCTTGCTTGGCGAGAAAAGGACATCTAATGCAGATTAAGCGAGATCTAACCCCGGACGTTCTAAGAGGATTCGCCCTGCTTGGAATCTTGGTTGTGAATATCCAATTCATGGCTCTAAACAGCGGTGAAGGGGCCCGCGGCGAATGGGTTCAAGGTTTAGCAAATGGATCTGCGACGTTTATTATCGCCACCATCTTTAC
>ERZ767114.339-NODE-339-length-27577-cov-4.646800_pt1 | contig 27577 bp, 18 predicted proteins | sample MGYA00374952_ERZ767114 | MGnify/ENA primary metagenome ERZ767114 (study PRJEB28939, sample SAMN06267156) | marine metagenome | isolation source: Columbia River Estuary | place: USA:Columbia River Estuary, USA | collected 2012-05-05 ...
GTATGCCGCCTTCAAACCCTCAACGGTTGAAGGAATTTTATGCGATAAATGAAGAAAACGAAGATTATTCATGAATGATGACCCTCATCATGCTCACTGCTACAACCGTCCCTCTTCTTGGCAGGGTTCGCTTCTCGTAGAAAACTCGAGAATTGAGATGGTTTCTTGAGCCATACCCTTGGCGATGGAGTGTGCCTACAACCAACCATGCGTCGCAAGTTGAGGAAGCTGAATCAAAGGGAAATCATTCTTGCCAAAGAGTCCATTCAGTTTGCGAACCAGCTAAACGGTAGTAATTCGATTCACCTTGTGCTAGCCACTCATACCCATCACTCGTCGATGTTGCAGACGTAGATGACGCAGGTACCATCCCAGGCAAAGGAAGATTTTCGACAACCGTTCTTGCCACTGGCGCTTCTGGAGCTGATGGAGGAGAACTCAACAGGCTTGCAGCATCTTCAGTGTTCAGAACTGCCTCAGCTTGTGAAACTGGTGATGCCGTATTTTGATTGAATACATTTGGAGGCAGAACCAGACCCGCAGGAGGGGGTACATATGCGGCTGTCTCCTGTTGAATAACTTCTCCCACACTTGATGTCAACTGAGATTGAGGCTCATGGGGCACCTGTGCGGGCGCCTGTTGAACGTTTTGTATGAACTGTGTTTCTTGATGTGAGGTTTGTAAATCAGTTTCAATTGTAGATTGGATAGCTGGTATTTGCTTTTCTACCAAACGCGTATGATCTTGTCCAGTATAAGCCAATGACAATTCATGATTTTCGAAGTAATCATCCAACTCAGATCGTAGTCTCTCAAGCCGAATACCTTGATGCGGACCAAGCATCCGAAGCATGAGTGAATATTCCCACTTCAATGCAATCTGTTCAAGTTCGTCACGAGAACGAGCATTATTCAGCAGATTCTCAAACTTAGCACACCGCTTATTTCTCGTCACAAAGCCGAACATAATCCAAGTGAACAATGGTATGCCGCCGAACATACCAATGAGGTCCCAAGCACCAAGCCCAACGCTTGTTCCAGGAATAACAATCTCAAAGCTCTCGATTGGAACTGCACTCGAATCGTAAGGGTCGGTCTGTTGACGGATTTCATCTGTATCTGCATAACCGTCGTTATCGTCGTCAGGGTCCTCATTGTCACCCTTTCCATCACCATCAAAATCAGCCCATTCTCTGGAGTCAGATGGCGCCCAATCGTTTTCATCAGGTACACCGTCGTTGTCCAAATCACCGGGTGAATAGAAACTCGGCAGGATATCGATACTGTCGTTGTAACCATCGTTATCAAAGTCGCTGAGGTAAGGGTCAGCGTCCGTTCCAGTGAGATTATCGCCTAATCCGTCTTCATCTAAGTCCTCCCATTGCGTAGGATTGTCAGGGAACACATCTGCACCTGAACCGAGTGGGTTGTCACCATAACCATCTCCATCCCTGTCGGTAGTTTGAGTTGGGTCGAATGGGAATGCGTCGGCGTTGTTTCCTACACCATCTCCATCGGTATCCTTCCATTCGGTAGGGTCAGTCGGGAATTCATCGGGCCGATTTCCAAGTGGGTCATCGCCATACAAATCTCCATCACTGTCCGTCGATTGTGTTGCATCGTTGACAAATGCGTCATCTTCATCTGCAGTTCCGTCACGATCTGTGTCTGCCCATCTGTCTGGGTTATTCGGGAACCAATCGCCCTCAGTGCCGTATTTGTTATCGCCGTGCCCATCGCCATCAGCGTCCATCCATTGTGTTCCATCGGAAGGGAACATATCGATCAATTCAGCGCCTTCGGAGAGGTTATCTCCCCAACCATCGCCGTCCCGGTCCGCCCATTGAGAGGCATTGAACGGGAATGGTTCACCTTCATCAGACCATCCATCCCCATCAGTATCAATGCAGCCGTACCGGTCAATTGTACTGTAGCCTTCGACATACGGACATGAATCTCCGCGTGTTCCAAACTCGTTATCACCGTAGCCATCACCATCAGAATCAAACCATTGAGATGAATCGAGTATCCACAGATCAGGATCCGTGCCATTGGGATTATCTCCATATCCGTCACCGTCCGTGTCTTTCCACTGTGAGACATCATCAAATGGGTCAATCAAGTCAGCCCATCCGTCGCCGTCTGAATCGGGGCAACCTATGTATCCCCCAAGATAAGATGTCCCAAATTGGCTCGGACAATTATCGAGACTGTCGAGGTTACCATCGTCGTCGTCGTCGTAATCTTCAGCGTCTGGTGTACCATCTCCATCTGTGTCTCGAATAACGGCAATCGTGACCTCAACCGTAGAGACATACGTACCTGCAAGTGCAGAAACATTGTGCCGAGTTACCCCGAAAGTTGAAGTTCCTGTCGAGAAAATGGTTCCTGTTTCAAGGTTCATTGAGAATCCAAGTGGTAAAGGAGGAGAAACTGCGAAACTGTAGTTCCATCCCGCGACGAAATTCTCGTTTTGAGTGATTTCACCTTCAAGGAATGTTAGAATTAACGCTGTAGAGGGTAAATCCATGTCTATTCGACCAGGGGAAGAGCGTTGCTCGGTTGTACCGTCTCCAAGCCGGCCATAATCGTTTTTACCCCAGCATTGTGCTGAGCCATCGCTACCGGTTGCGCATGTCGATTGGTATCCCGACGAAATCCATGTTGCTTCAGTACTGCCCTCTAACTGTATTGTCGTCGGTGTAGATTGATCGTTGCTAAGACCGTCACCAACTTGCCCTTCGTTGTTCCAACCCCAACAGTTCAGCATTCCGTCGTCATGGAGTGAACATGTTGACCTGTAACCAGCGCTCAACGCAACAATTGGAGCGTAGTATTGTACATCAACTTCTACAGGGGATAGTTCGTATTCAGAACTCTGAGTTGCGATGTTTCCGTTCCCAACTTCGCCGTAGTAATTTCTTCCCCAGCACCAGAGTGAGTCATCTGTCATCACTGCACAGCTGTGTTCGTTACCTACTGCCATTAAAGAAACTCGTTTACCAGGGGGCAGTTCGACTGGAATGGGAGTACTGATGTACGAATTCGTACTTGTTAGTAACTGCCCCGTCCCCATATTTCCGTATTTGTGATGGCCCCAACAGTACATACTGCCATCATCGAGAACAGCGCAAGCGTGGTCTTCAACAGCATCGATGGAAAGAGCGAATCTACCAACTGGCAACTGCACTTCTTGGGGTAAACCCGAATACGCAGGAGAAGTCGAACCCATGCCCAATTGTCCGAGGTTATTTTGACCCCAGCAACGAACTGCACCATCGTCGATTAACGCACATGCAAAATTCTTACCGGTTGAGACCATTGTGGCGTTAACATCCCATGATAGAAGAACTTCTTTTGGTCTTTTTTGGTCAAACTCAGTGCCGTCTGTACTGTACGATCCAATTCCATTTTGGCCGTATGTTCCATCTCCCCAACACATGACTCTGTTTGCGTCAGTAACAATGCATGTGTTGTGATAGCCAGTCGATACTTGATTTACAAGAGGTGATGCACCTTCATAGCGTACTGCAGTAGGTCTCAATCTCCTTGTCGTGGTTCCGTCACCGAGTTGTCCTTGGTCGTTCAAGCCCCAACAGAACAATTCACCACCTTGCTGTATTCCGCAGGAATGTCGATAATTCGTGTCAACTGTTTCCATGGGCAATTCTGAGTTAGAGTCAATGTAAGATATGCTGTTGGTCCAAGCAGGTTTTGCACCTTGCTTGCGATCAATGTTGATTCCCTGATAGACGGTAGTACCTTGGTGGTTTCCAGCCAACGAAGTTACTGACCAGTCAAAAGTACCGGTTCGTGTTGCATTCGGCAGGATTCCCAGATATGAGGATTCGAAGGCAAAACCTTCGGGAAGGTTACTGATTGAATAATCGAGAACCCCCCATCCGATTGGATGCAAGCGTTTTGCATTCTGCTCTGAAATGACGTACCGTAATTCATTCGGATTACTGCCTTTGTTCAACTCAATATCTTGGTTGTTCGAAGTGCGACCCCAGCACGTGATTTCTCCGTTTTCAAGGACTGCACATGCGTGTTCCGAGCCGCTGCTCAACGACACAATTCTGTATATGGAATCGAGATCAACATGTACCGGGATTAAAATATTGCTAGGGAGATTCGAATCGGTTTGACCTTCAACTTGATTGTTATCGTTGTTTCCCCAGCAATAGGCAGAGCCGTTCTCTAAAACCGCACAACTGAAACTCGTCCCCATCGACAATTCCACTACCGATGAGCCGGTAGGCAATTCAGCAAACAGTGGTATGAGGGAACGACTTGGATTCAATGAGCTTCCAAGTTGCTTGTTTCCATTGTAGCCCCAACAATACACTGAGTTGTTATCGAGAATTGCACATGAGTGGTCGTTACCCGACGAAATGGCAATTGCTGTCCTTCCTTGAGGAAGGTGCGTGAGAATTGGAATTGGACTGTTTGTAGTCGTGTTATCGCCAAGTTGGCCGTAAGCGTTGTATCCCCAGCAGTAAACTGAGCCATTGAGTACAATGGCACATGTATGACCGTTTCCAAGTGACACATCCGTTGCCCTTTGTTCCAAAGGTAGGCTGACCACCTGTGGACGGGGTTGCTGTGTTACTGAGTTAATGCCAAGTTGTCCATAATTGTTGTAACCCCAGCAGTACAATTGTAAATCATCGAAAAGAGAGCATGAATGAGAAGTTCCCACTTCGACTTGCAAAGCCTTGTTGTATTCTAGGCCGTTTGCTTCGATGGTTACTTCTCGCGGCTGAGTTTCAGTGGCTGGGGTTGAACCGATTCCAAGTTCACCTGTATTGCCACTGCCCCAACAGTAGAGCGACCCTTCGAAGTTTATTGCGCAAGTGTGGGCAGGTCCCGCAGAAATGGACTTGAGAGGTTGTTCAAAGGTCGAAATTTTGTAAGGAGTCGCTCTCTGAGTTGTACTTCCTTCACCAAGTTGACCGTTCGAATTAAGTCCTTGACAATAATTATATTTCGATACAGAAATGTAACATGAGTGAGATCCACCAACATCTAAATCCAGCGGGAAATTTGAATCAACGTCATCCAATATGGCCATGCCGTGGGTATGAGAGGGTACTCTGTCGCTCCATGGGTCTATCCGTTCAATAATCATAATATCGACGGCCACATTTGCCGTGTACGAACCTGCTGTAAATTGGACTATAGCGGTATAATTCCCAATTGGAAGTCGGCCGTCTAACCGAATGGAATTAGTGGAATCATTCCATTCCAGACCCAATGGTAAAACACTCATTAGGGTTGAATCGAATTCCCAACCTGCTACATGAACGGGTATGGAAGTCTCCGTTCCTTGGACGAGCATAAAACCATCTTCATTGGCGCCAAAGTAGTCCTTGGCCAGCGTCGGTACATTGCTGTTCGAATTAAGGCCTGTGCCAAGTTGCCCGGATGTTCCGATACCCCAACATCTTGGTGAACCGTCATGGAAGTTGGCGCAAGCAAAATAATTACCAACAGTGACTGACGATGCCTCGAGATGACTAATCGAATTGAGTGATTGAGGTGAACTTGATTGGGTCGTGCTACCGATTCCCAACTGCCCATAATCGTTACTTCCCCAGCATTGGAGCGAACCGTCATCGAAAAGCGCACATGTTGAATCGTAACCGCTTGAAATCTGGAGTGGATTGTTTAATCCGGAAAGAATAACGGATGAGGGAGTGGTTCTGTCATCGGTGGTTCCATCACCAATCTGGCCGAAATCGTTGTTACCCCAACATCGTATCGAGAAATCATCAAGAATTGCGCATGTATGGCTGTTTCCAAGCGAAATGGCCAAAGCCGTTCTCCCTTGAGGAAGTTGAACTTTGGTTGGTGAGTGTTTGTTATCTAAACTACCGATTCCCAGCTGCCCTTGTTCATTTCTGCCCCAACATTGCATGGAGTTGTCTGATAAAATAGCACATGAATGGAAGTAACCTGTCGAAATACTAATGGCTGACAAGTTGTTTTCAAATTGAACTTGATTGGGCATTGTGCCGCTAGCGTATACCCCTCCATCGCCTATCTGTCCATAATTGCCGTACCCCCAGCACCAAGTGGTCGAATCCATTCGAATCACACAAGAGTGGGTGCCGCCTACAGAAAGCGCTGCGAGCGGTTGACCATAGATCTCCGAACCTGATGTAACACGGTATGGGTAATTGATTGAGCCCGAGTTACTACCGTCTCCCAAGCGATAATACCCTCGATTACCCCAACAGAAGAGTTCGCTCTGGTTATCCAGCGCACAGGTGTGAACTCCACCGGTTGAAATTTGAGAAAACTCGAAGTCGCCATAACCATAGCCATTAACCACTTCATTTGGATACGGAATGTTACTCGTGCTACCGTAACCAAGTTGGCCGCTACTGCCTACGCCCCAACAACTTACTTTCTTGTTTGAATCGAGCATGCAGGTGTGCGTACCTTCCGAACTCATTGACGAAATTTGGGGTTGATTCCTCGAGAAACCTGCTGAACCATTGACAAGCCAAGGCGTATTCACTCGTCCTTCACTTGGATGGATGGTAGCCATTGTGAAATTAAAATCAAGCGTTTGAATTCCAAAGGCATCTCGGAGTTGTAACATGAACGTACCTGAAGTGAGAATTGTACCGTCATAGGACAAAATTAAGCTTGAGGTGTTGAGGGTCATCCCTTGAGGTAATGCCCCGATTAGAGTCACATTGGTATTCCATCCAGCCGTTTGTAATATTTTGTCTTGGGCAAACCCTGAAACAAAGGTCACTTCCCTTCCAAGGGTGTCGGCCCCTGAATATTTCTCCGTTGGGTAAACAAACGTCGAAGGTTGTAAACGCTGTGTGTTTGTAGCATCCCCCAGGCTGTAATACGGATTGGCTTTACCCCAACAACTCAGACCTCCGTTATCGTACTGAGCACATGTCTGATAATGACTGGTCGAGAGATGTACAATCTTCAATTCTGGCTCCAGTGTGTGTGGAAGCACCCATGCAGGATGATGCATATCCGTAGTATTTCCAATTCCCAATTGGCCGTACTGATTAAAGCCCCAGCACAATCCTGACCCGTTTTGAAGCCACGCACAAGTAGTTCGAGCTGATGTAGATACGCCAACGACTTGGTAGGATGAATCGAGAATTTGGGTCGGGAACAATACGTTTACAGTACTGCCATTTCCGACTTTACCATTGTCGTTGTTCCCCCAGCAATAGAGGCTGTAGTCATCCATAACTGCACAAGCATGGTGATGATCCAAGTCCAGAGCAATTGCTGTTCGGCCAATCGGCAGGGTTGGCCATCTAAATTGTTCATATGTTTCCAAGGTTAATCCGTCGCCCATGACGCCTTCAGAAGCTTTTCCAAAGCATCCAATTGAACCGTTATCAAAAAGAAGACAGGTGTTGTAAAGGCCGGTTGAAACGCTTATCGGGCGCGAAGGACCAAAGTCCTTGACAAGGTTTGGAGTGAGGACATTATTTCGTGCAGAATCTCCAGATTGGGCATAATCGTTAATCCCCCAGCAATACACATTCCACATCGATGTCAACGCACAAGTATGGTATGCACTGGTACTCACTTGCATAACTTCGTCACCCAAATTAAGAACAGGACTTGGGACTGTTCGAGTAGAAGTGGTCCCATCTCCAATCTGGCCGTTACCGTTGTTACCCCAACACCAAAGTTTGTTGTCTTCGTCGATTGAACAGGTATGGTGTGTGCCAACAGCCATTGTTTTGGTAGTTTTCATGTTCGTATACGAGACGTATTCTGGTGTAGAGGCTGTGCTTGCATGTCCGCGGCCCAATTCGCCGTTCGCGTTGTATCCCCAGCATTTCATACGGGATTCGTGATTCAGAAGACAACCGTATTCGAAACCCGTATCGACTGAAAGAGCCTGTTCTGAATCCAACGATGCAAAACCGGCATTGAACCCAAAAGAACTGATTCTGCCTTCTAAACTTTCGAAATCGTACACTTGAGATATGAAAGAAACTGATTTCGAACTCACTGAATTCGATGCGGTTACCGTCACTGAGTTTTGAGTCTGTTGGGGGGTCCCGTCGTACGAAAAGGTATGCTGCTGCACATCAAGAGAGTAGCCTGAGGGTAATGAACTCGTGGTCGTATCAAACGCCCCCCACCCTGATGTTAACAGCCGAATATCAGAAGAATATCCGGTCGTAAAAGAACCTGAAGTAATCGTTGAGTTGCGATTCCAATGCGATTCGACGAGGCTCGTGCGACTGTTGGTAGTACCATCTCCTAACTGCCCGTCGGAATTTGAACCAATGCAATAAATCATGGTGTCATCTGTGAGAAGGCATGTATGTGCTTCACCGGTGGTAACCAGAACTGCCGATTTACCTTGAGGAAGTACAGAACGAACTGGTTTCTTTTGGAACGTCGTTGTTCCGTCAGCAAGTTGTCCGTTTGCATTCAGCCCCCAGCAATACATCGAACCATCATCCATGACTGCACAAGTATGAGAGATCCCAACATCAATCATAACTGCGTCCTTTAATGTGGGCAATTGCGCAAGAACTGGTGTTGAACGGTCTGTGAGTGAATTATCTCCTAATTGCCCAACGTTGTTCCTCCCCCAGCATGCGACTTGTCCGCTTTGCAAAATAGCACAGGAATGCGATTGCCCGGAACTGATGGTTGTTACTTGGATTGCCCCCGGCATTGTCAACGGGGTTGCCACTTGGTTGGTATCGAGAGTCGTTCCATCACCAAGTTGTCCAAAGTCATTTTTTCCCCAACAATAAGTTGACCCGTTTTCGAGAACGGCACAACTGAAGCCTTCTCCAACAGAGATTGCAGAAATCATCTCATTCCCAAAACCTTGAATTTCTTGAGGTGAAACGAAGTAACTCGATTCGTAACCTTGCCCAATCTCGCCGTTTGAGTTCTTACCCCAGCAGTGAGCCTCACCATCGTCGGTAATCGCGCAATTGTGGGCGTCGTATGAGGCAATCATGTCAACCGAACGGTGGTTGGGGAAAGGAACTTCCACTGGCGAATTTGAATCGCCTGTTCCGCCGTTACCTAATCGTCCATCTTCTCCTTCACCCCAACAGTATACTTCTCCCGAATATGTCAAAGAACACGTGTGGTGCGCTGCGGTTACAACACTGTATGTATCGCGTATTTTTTGATACGCAGCCGAGGTACTGGAGCTGGATGTTCGTGGGACCAGTTCGTCGCTTGTGCTGCCTGTAGCGAGTCTTCCGAACTCACCGTCGCCCCAACACAATATTTGTCCACTGACTTGATTGATACACGTATGATCTTTGGTCGAACTCAACGAGGCAACATTCGTGACGGAGAGGTCCGTCGATAACGAGATTCCGCCAAGGTGGGAATCAACTCGTCCTGGATATGGAAGGACATCTCGAATAACCACAGTAATCGAAAGGGTAACTGTGTCTGTGCCTGCAATAAAAGTGATGTTGTGGACAGAAGACCCAATGGCACCTGTCCCATCATGGATTAATGAACCTGTACTTGTATCCAAAGTAAATCCAGTGGGCAACGCAGGATGGATGGATGTTGTGAAATTTAATCCGTCGACAAACGGAGAGATGCGGTGAGGTTGTGAGAAGGGGAATTGGACAGTTTGAGTGGGATCTCCTACCGTTAAGCTGTTCGGATATACGTACTGCCTGTTCGTATTCGACCCGTCTCCAAGTTGGCCATAACCGTTGTATCCCCAACAGCCAATTTGTCCGGCTTCAAAGACGAGACAGCTTGAAAGATACCCTACTTCGATACCAACCGGATTTGAGAAAATGTTGCTGCTGACAGCGTTGAATTGAACCGTGTGGTGGTTTGGTGAAGATGAGGTCCAACTCGTCGCACCGTCGCCAAGTTGGCCACTCGAACCAAGACCCCAGCAAAGAATGGTTTGCGTCAACAGCAAGGCGCATGTGTGCGATTGACCAAGATCAAAATCAATTGGCCTTATCGGTAAATCAACAACTGATGTCGGATACAAATACGATGTTGGAGTATTGGATTTTGTCCCTACTTGAGCATAATTATTGTGCCCCCAACACTTCAAATCACCACTCAACAAGAGTGCGCAGGAATGGTGTGAACCTACTTTCACCGAAACTGCAGGGTCTGAAAAAGGCAACAGAGCCTGAGACATCACGTGCCGGGATTGAGTCGTCCCGTCTCCAAGTTGGCCATAGTCGTTATTACCCCAGCAATACACAGCACCTTCCTCGCTGAGTAGACATGTGTGGTCGTTCTTCGAAGTAATGCTAACCGGAATTATGCCGTTTGGAATATCAACCTTAACTGGTGAATAAACATAATTCATATTCATTGGAAGATGCAACTGGCCGTACGAGTTCGAACCCCAACAATATATGTCGTTGGACAATGTAAGTGCGCACTTGTGGTTGTAGCCAACCGCTATGTCATCTATTGATTCATTAGCAGCAAAGACGACTCTTTGTGGAGAATATGATTTAGATTCGTATGAATTGATGCCAAGTTGGCCGTAATCGTTTGAACCCCAGCACCACACCGAATCGTTGACATCAATAGCGCAGTTAGAATTGTACCCGTTCTTCGCTTCCTTAATTTTCACATCTTGAGGGAAATTCACTTTGATGTGTTCTAAAGAGGTGTGAGGGCTAGGCAGTTCGTAACCGATTCCCAAACCTCCGTAGTAATTGTAACCTGAACATGACAATGTTTGATCGTCAAAAACAACACAAGTCGTTGAGTAACCGCTGCTTACAGACTCAGGGCGGACGCTGTCTAAAAACGATGCATCATCAACAAATGTTTCAGGGAAAAATTGTGTACTCAAATTGAGAGAAGAAGATGCCCGTTCCGTCTCTTTAAACACTGCATTGTCAGTCGATTCTACCGTACCATTCCCAACATAGGATGTCTGGGCAAGTAATACCATTAGTAATGACAGGAATACTGACGTTAGTATCTCTGAGCGTGAAGCCATGGTGCTACCAAAGATTTCTCATTGATAGTATTTAGCCCTTCAGAGTCAAAAAAAACTTACCAATGCGAGTCAAAACCTCAGAAAACGACCAAATTGGTTTTGGAGATGGGATAATTTGACGCCAGCCCATTCTCACCGTTCTCCGTTTACAAAAATTCCATTGTGAGACAGAGTATCAACTTCGGAAGCCCATGAATGAGCAAGTATGAAACAGCCCATTCAAAGAGTGGCTCTTTCGAATGTCACAAGAAACGCAAGAATCACAGTTTGTAGCAAAGCTAACGCCTTGTTTCGAGGACCTGACGGATTTGCCTCTGAAAGCGAGAAAGATCGCCCCCACTCCATTCTGAGACGCGTTCTCCATCGGCGAAAATAGCCATGAATGGCATGACGTCAACATTCGAGACCCAGCGATGAGTGATCTTAAACCGCCCCATGCCAGGATTATCCAGCATTATTTTCCCGTACCGAACATTCGAGGGGACATGTTCTGTTGAAAACCAAACTCCTAATTCATCAGACAGTTGTGAACAGGCGTTGCAGTCATTCTTTGACAAAATCAAAACCGAAATTGGAGCATTGATGAAAGGCTCCCATGTCTCTTCATCCAGCAGTTCGAGTGTTGCCATGTCAATTCCCCATGCGACGGCTGAGCCGACTTTGAAAATAATGAAAGCAGTTCAGAGAGTTGAGGCGAAGGCGACAACTGCGTCGTAATCAGGTTCAACACCAGGGTTTTCAGCAACCCAGCGATGTTGGACAACGCCATTTCCATCAATAACGATGACGACTCTGTTTGCGCTCATGTATCCTTCAATACCACCAAGACCGACGAATGAAGCGTCGTATGCTTTGACGACATCACGCTCAAGGTCAGAGAGCAAGGTGAATTCGAGGTTGTATTTCCGGGCGAATTCAGCGTTGGCCCAAGGTGAGTCGACGCTGATTCCGAGAACGGTTGCGTTGGCACTGTTGAGCTTACCGAGGTTGTCTTGGAATGCACACATTTCTTTGTCGCAAACACCTGTGAAAGCACCTGGGTAAAAGGCGAGAATCACGGTTTGCCCGCTGTAGTCAGCAAGGCTAACGTCACTCTTTTCTGTGTTTTTCAGGGTAAAGGCTGGGGCAGTGTCTCCAATATTGACCATAGTGGCTCCACCGAGCGCCGGCGTATATCTGTTACGCAGTTCAAGCAAGGTCGAAACGATCGGCGTTCATGACCTTGTTCCATGCACTGATGAAGTCATCGACGAACTTGTCGCTGTTGTCATCTTGAGCATAGACTTCAGCGATAGCACGAAGTTGAGAATTACTTCCGAACACAAGATCGTAACGAGTTGCTCGGCGAACGAGTTCTCCGCTTGAGCGGTCGTTTGCTTCGTACGAGTTACTACCGGTTGCCTTCCACTTAACGTTCATATCCATAAGAGTGGTGAAGAATTCATTGGAAAGATTCGTGTCATCTCCAAAGACTCCGCGGTCGTCAGAACTGACGCCCATAGAGCGCAAACCACCAACAAGAACGGTCATTTCAGGAGCGGACAATCCAAGCAATTGTGCTTTGTCGAGCATCATTTCTTCCGGACTGACGTTGTAGTTCTTCAACAAGAAGTTACGGAATCCATCAGAGACCGGTTCGAGAACTGCAAAGGAGTCAACGTCCGTTTGAGCATCGCTTGCATCGCCACGACCAGGTGAGAATGGAACTTCAGTTCCAGACGCCATTTCGATACCGACGTTACCTGCAAGAACAATGGTGTCAGCAACGCTAGCACCGTGTGCTTCAGCAAGAGGTGTGAGTGCTGCTAGAACCTTTGCAAGTTGCTCAGGTTTGTTAGCTGCCCAGTCCTTTTGAGGAGACAAACGGATGCGAGCACCGTTTGCACCGCCACGCATGTCAGAGCCGCGGTAAGTGGATGCACTTGCCCAGGCAGTTTCGACCATTTCAGAGACGGAAAGACCGGACGACTTGATGGCTTGCTTCAATGCAGAGACATCGTATGACGTGCTTCCGGATGGCACTGGGTCTTGCCAAATGAGTTCTTCAGCAGGAACATCGGGGCCAAGGTAACGGGACTTTGGACCCATGTCTCGGTGAAGAAGTTTGAACCAAGCCCGAGCAAACGCATCGCCAAACTCTTCTGGGTTTTCGTGGAAGTGCTTGGAAATCTTTCGGTATTCAGGATCACGAATCATGGCCATGTCAGCGGTCGTCATCATGGTTGGAACTTTCAACGAAGCATCTTCAGCATCCGGTGCCATGTCTTCAACATCTGGGTTTCCTGGAGTCCATTGGTTTGCACCTGCTGGGCTCTTGACCAGTGTCCAGTCATCTTCGTACTTGAACAGTAGGTCAAAGTAACCGTTGTCCCATTGAATGGGGTTTGCAGTCCATGCGCCTTCGATACCGCTGGTGATGGTGTCTCGACCTTTTCCTGAGCCGTGGGTGTTTGCCCATCCAAATCCTTGCTCTTCAATAGAGGAGCCTTCAGGTTCGGAGCCGACTTGTTCAGCATCTCCAGCACCGTGCGCCTTTCCAAAGGTGTGACCACCGGCGGTAAGTGCTACAGTTTCTGCATCATCCATTGCCATTCGTGCAAATGTTTCTCGAATGTCTTGAGCGCTCAAGAGTGGGTCCGGGTTTGAGTTCGGACCTTCTGGGTTGACGTAAATAAGACCCATTTGAACGGCTGCGAGTGGATTGTCAAGGGATTGGCGAGTGTCACCGTATCGGTTGTCACCAAGCCATTCGTCTTCAGCTCCCCAGTAGATGTCTTCTTCTGGATGCCAAATATCTGGCCTTCCGCCACCGAAGCCAAAGATTGGTCCGCCCATCGATTCAATAGCCACAATACCGGTCAAAACCAAGAGGTCAGCCCAACTGATTTTGTTTCCATACTTTTGCTTGATTGGCCAGAGGAGACGACGAGCTTTGTCGAGGTTCCCGTTGTCCGGCCAGCTGTTGAGAGGAGCGAAGCGTTGCGCTCCGGTACTTGCACCACCGCGACCGTCACCAATTCGGTAGGTTCCAGCAGCGTGCCAAGTCATTCGAATAAAGAAAGGGCCGTAGTGTCCGTAATCAGCAGGCCACCAGTCTTGACTATCGGTCATCAATGCATGAAGGTCTTTCTTCATGGCAGCGTAATCCAAAGACTGGAATGCATCTTTGTAAATGAAATTCTCACCCATTGGGTTTGATTTCTTATCGTGTTGATGGAGTATAGCCAAATTCAGTTGGTTTGGCCACCAATCGTTGTTCTTCATCCCAGTACTAGGCGCACTCATTGCACCATGCATTACTGGACACTTTGCTTCAGTATTATCGTCACCCATGCCTTTCATTTAACGGCCTCATTAATTCCAGTCTCAACCCCTTATATCAACCTGTAGTTACGCCAATTGTGCGACAAAATTATACATCTTTCCAAGGGAGGATTGATGTGCTGAGTGTTCAAGCAATAATCATGGAGCATCCTCAGCGTAGTCTTCTTGCTAAACACTGGGAACTGGACCCAGATTGTGTATTCCTGAACCATGGCTCATTTGGAGCCACGACGACCCATATTCGTAACGAACAAAGAGGCTGGATGAATCTCCTCGAAGAGGAACCCGTTCGATTTTTCGAAGACCTGGCGGAGGATTTTATGAAAAATTCTCGTTTGGCATTAGCAAAAATGCTGCACTGCGATGCGGGAGACTTGGCATTAATCGAGAACGCTACTTCCGGAGTAAACACCGTCCTTCGCTCGCTGGTGTTCAACGAAGGCGATGAAATCTTAGTGCCAGACCATGCTTACCAGGCCTGCCGCAATACCATTGATTTTGTTGCTGAGCGTTGGGGGGCAACGGTTGTTACGGTCAATATCCCGTTCCCGATTGAGGGCCCTGATGTAGCGTTTGATGCCATTATGGCTGGCGTGACTCCACGAACCGTACTCGCCATGATCGACACCGTGACAAGCCCTACTGGGCTGTTGATGCCGTTTGAAAGACTGGTAAAGGAATTGGAATCAAAAGGCGTTGCCGTCATGCTTGACGCTGCACACGGTATTGGAATGGTTCCGTTGTCGCTCGATGAATTAGGCGCCTCTTACACGACGAGTAACTGCCACAAGTGGTTGTGTGCACCAAAAGGCTCAGCGTTCTTGCACGTTCGTAAAGACCGACAGCACCTCATTCATCCGCTTACCATCAGCCATGGAATGACGTTTCCTTTAGGTGACACAACGCGCTTCCGCCATGAGTTTGACTGGACGGGTACGCGAGACATTTCCGCAGCCTGTTCTATTCCAGAAACCATCGATTACATGCAAAACATGGTCGATGGTGGATGGCCCACCATCATGCAGCTCAATCACGATTTGGCGATTGAAGGGCGACATATTTTGTGTGAACGGCTGGGGATTGAAGCCCCGTGCCCCGATGAGATGATTGCATGCATCGCGACCCTCGTGTTGCCAAGTGGTGGCAGCGCCGGCATTCCGCTCCATGAGCCTGACCCGTTGCACAAGGTCTTACAAGACAAGTATGGGATTCAAGTCCCTGTTTGGTCTTGGGAGTCCCCAAAGGGGCGTTACATTCGAATCTCGGCACAGTTGTACAACCATGCCGATGAGTATCACTATCTCGCCGATGCGCTTGCTATCGAATTGGCATTAGATTAGAATCTGAAAACCTTCTCACGACGAACTCTCCACTTAACCCATTCTACAAGTCGGAAGTCGAGAATATAAGTCGTTCTTCGAAACTGACTGGATCTATGTAACTGAAAATTTTACCTGCGACTACATTGCAATTATCGCAAACAAGTATCCCCAGACGCACGTCAACTTGTAAATTGGGTTCTTCTCCTTTAGGCAAGCAATCACAGTCAAAAAAACACGATGTTTCAGATTTGTTGTCCTTCTCTTCCTTCCTTTGAAGTTGATACTTATGCATGTCAGAAATTTCGTTTAAGTCGACCCCATCGTAAGAAAGATGTCTAGAGAAGATTCCAAGTTCGACCCATTGTGCGAGTAACTTACGCCAATGCTTTTTACAAATAAGGTGGATTATGTGATTCCTTTCTCGCTCAGCAAGAACCCCTTTAGAGAATTGATTGCAAACTTCAGAATCGAACCCATGCTTCAACAAATAACTCCTCACTCCGCGTAAATTTAACCAACCATAGACAAGTTTTTCTCGGTTGTAAATGAGTTCCGGCCAGATTTCGCAAATAATAATTTCTTCAATCGCAATCGAGAGATTTGGGAGGCGTACCGGGAACTTCTTGACAGGTTTTCGCTCCTTTGAATGGTGTAATGAATCTTCCAAAAGTTTTGGCAAAAAGCCTTTGTTGGATGAAAGTATTCTCCAAACATCTCGTCGAACTCTGTACGCATCGCCACCAGGCTTTCTACCAGCTTTGCCTTTTTGCCCTAAAGTGCGTTGACTGCTTGCCTGCCATGTGGATCCTTTAGGAGTATGATATTTGTAATACCATTCTCCTTTTACGTCACTGTTGTCCGCCTTTTTCCTCCATTTCCGTTTCCTCTTCCATCGCCCGGAAACTTTACCCTCGGACAAGAGGAATGCAAGTGCTTTTTCCGACAGATAGAGGTCCATCTGTTGTGTTGTATGGTGGTGTTCAAACCATTTTGGATGTACGACGGACTTTAGACCGAACAAAGTCTTGGATTTTTTGCCGCCGGAAACACTCAAAGAATAGTCTAAGAATTTGCCGATTTGATACGTTCGTACGTCACTTAATGAGGGTGTGAGAAGGCGTTGCGTTTCTTCCTCTTTGCTGCCCACAGAGTCCTCTATTCATGGTAGCATATAGGGGTTCTGTAGAACACTTTTTAATTGGTGCAGTAGAGTCGCAGTGCACCGTTTTTTTAGGCATCTTAAGATTACCATGCAAGAAGAAGTAAGAGCATACACCAGCCCGGCCAAGAAGGCCACCGTTAACCGAACATTCACCGTATCTGGGGGAAGGGTAATACAATTGCCAGTACTTGATATGGCGAACTTGAAGATTGCCGCAAGCCAAGAGGCTCGGGACTTCGTGCGAGACCAACTCCACGATCCAGCTACCATTGGATTCCCGGACATGGGGCTGTTCAAGGGACATGGAGTGATTCTCCAGCCACTCAACGTCACCACTTCGCACGTTTTGTTGGTTGTTGACGATGAGAGGGCGTTGGTTATGATGGCGATGTTTAACCACACATACCAAGTCATGGGCTACGAACTCATCTACGATACGACAACGATACTCTCTGAGTCCCAGGCTGTCGATAACGATGGCGGCGCAACCAATGGAAGCATGGAGCAATCTACGGATGCTTCCAGCGAGCTTTCCACTGGTACGCCAAACACACGTGCAACCGCCGATGTTCTCGGCATGGAGGTGGCCTGAATGTGGTTGTACATCTCCGGCGGCTTCTTGTCCATCGTTGCACATCGCGACCAACCTATGCATCTTCTGGTTCGTGCCCGGCACCCCGACCACATTGGAGCGATTCTTCCAGGGCTGGCCGTCACTGTCATGCCCGAAGCAGACTACCCGTTCCGAGTTGTAGCGCATAGAACTGTTGTTCAGAGAGCGCTCATCCACTACGTGATGAACATGGATTATGACAACTTCAAGAACAGTATTGACGATCGTGCTTACCACGACACCTGTGTTGAAGTGTGGCGAACAATGTGGGCATATGGTCACCGGGAAGGGGGTCTTTGAATGCGTACAAGCATCACGCACCCGCTTCGTATCGATTGGTTGCCTGTAGAAGGTGACAAAGGTCGCATCGGCATGACGTTGTGTCCCGGCAAATATCAACCGGTATCTTGGACCGGTGGATGGGACAGACAGTTGGATTTGGATTTCGAGGCGCTGAAAGAAAACGGTACTTCGAAACTGATTAGTCTCGTTACCGAAGAAGATATGGAAGTTCTTCGCGTATCCCAATTACCCGAGGTTGTTGAGGCAAGTGGCATTGAATGGGTTCACCTCCCTTTACCAGACTGCTCAGTGCCTACTCGAAAGTGGCTTCGGCGATCTGTACCCGTATTCACTGAACTGCAAACAAGTATTGCCGAAGGTGGACGCGTCGTTGTACATTGCATGGGTGGGTTGAGTCGGGCTGGAACTTTTGTCGCCATTTACCTCTACCTACGCGGTTATTCAATGACTGATGCGATTGGAAGAGTTCGAACTGAACGCGATGGGCGTTGCATCAACACGAAGCAAGAAGCATTTCTTTTCGACCTTGAAACACAGCATATGGATGAGCGGTCAAAAATCGAACGTTATGCAGGGGATATTGGTCACTTTGACGGCAACTTAATCACTTGGGCGGAAGAACATCTTTGCAACTGGCCGGTCAACAGCAAATGGAGACCGTACGGAAGCGGGGTCCAATACATCAAATCAGACCTGAGCACCTGGCAACTCACTTCGATTGTGGACCATCCATTCGCTCGGCTTAGTCATACTGCGTTCACAAAACTCATAGAAACTGTAGGTTTGACAATGGATGACAAAACACTCCTCTATTGCAGCGAAAATGCGCTCTCGTCTGCTGAATTTTCGGTCCGCCTGTTGTTCAAAATGTGAGGACTTTTTCACTGTCTTGAACCCATGCCGAGCATTCAGCCATGGTTGAGAATTGTGCACCTTCATAATACGGCTGACCCTTGAGCACGCCGCATCGGCTCTGACACGTTCCACAGACTTTGACGGGTACGCCATTTGCAATCAGTTCCTTGGTCATCGCTACCATGTCTTCAACGCCTGCAGGAGGCTCTATTCCGTCTCGCGCTAAATCAACGCTGTCGTTCATCAAGAACAATCGGACTTCTGCCCCATCGCTGTTCAGTTGTCGAGCCAATCGCAATGCATTCCACGTCACATCGGTGCCGTCGTAAGGTTGGTGGTTGAGTATGATCAGAATTGCCATAACCAACGGATAGCGACTCGGTGCTTGAAACCAACGATGAATTCATGCAGGGCTAGGTTAAACATGCCTTCAAAAGGTGGAGACCGAAGCCGCAACCATGAAGGTGTCATTTGCAGCGTTTGCGAAATGGCTCATTCCTCATCGGAAACGGGTTCACATTGCCGTATTCTTCCTCACATTACTGATGATTCCAGGTGTACTCACCGCGCTCCAACCTATCGATATGGAATCGTATGAAATGGATTCTCCTGAACTTGAGGCACAATCCATCATCGATAATGAGTTCTCCAACTCAGAAATCATTCTTGGTTTCCTCGTTTCAGCCCGGGACCCTGCTAGCGTACCGCCGTTGGAGGAATGGACACCCGTACCTCGAATGAGCGACGGAGCACCCGATTATGCATCGTTGCCTAGTGCCAATGAGATGCTTGAAGCCGGAGAGCCTTGGGGCGGAATCAACGCTCCAACAGCGGGCATCATGAACCTCACTTTGCTTCAAGAAATTGATTCGAAAGTTGACCTTGTCCAAGAGCATTCACTCAGTAAAGCAATGAAACCACTGGTGAACGACGTTACCGGTAATCAAGCGCCTGGTGCAATCTCTCTGTCCGATCACTTCCGAGGCTTCATGAACGGTTCCTCCATTCTTACCCAACCCGGCCTTACCACGCTTGGTGTGATCACCGAACCACCGACGAACTGGACCGATTGTGGCGTATTGGAATGCCTCGAGTTTGATGATGAAAACGTCACACAGCAGCACATTGATTTGGCAGCATCACGAATGGCTGAAGCATCCAACAACAATTTCTTGCGTTGGTTGTCGCTTGACAGAGGATTTGTTGCCGACATGAATGCCCTCCAAACAGGCCCAGTTGGTGGCTCGTTGAACAACGACGGCACATGGGAAAACGCCTTCTATGCAACAGGGCGCTGGTCTGCTTCATCGACGTGGTTACTCGTTCAATTCGACCGTGGCATGCTTGAAGAGATGGGCTGGGAAGTCATTTGGAAAGATTCCCTCCAAGAAAAAAGCCTTGACTTTTCGGACGATGGCATCAAAATCGGTGGATACAGGGTTGCAGACCGTTCCCTGGTCCTTCACCCGCCGCAGTACACTGAAGAATACTGCCTTGAAATGCAGAAAGAAGGGGCTGGATGTTCGACTGAATGGTCGTACATGGACCTTGAAGGTCATCTTCGCTCGAACGACCGAACCACCATCACCCTCCTCCTCGGCCAAGGCGTCAACGTCGAAGTGAATCGAGAATTACAAGCAAGCGCCGGCCTCGTATTGCTGATGGGTCTAGCCATTGTCGGTCTGCTGTATGTGAGTCTGCGAAGAGTGTCGGATGTAGTCATCGTCATGTTTGCGCTTGGAACAGCGCTGCTTTGGATGCAAGGGATGATTGGTCACTTCTCAAGCATCACCTCATGGTTTGGCCTCTCGCTCATCGCTCGATCGCAATTCTCCAATCTACTGCCTATTTTGGTTCTGGCTCTGGGAATCGACGATTCGTTGCACGCGCTTCACCGCTACAAGGAAGAGCGTAGTAAGTCAGCGACGATACATGAAGCTGCTGAAACAACGCTCCAGAGAGTTGGCCGAGCAATCATGCTGACCTCATTGACGACAATGGCCGCATTTGCAGCAAATGTGTTCAGTGACATAGCGGTCCTGCGTTCATTTGGAATCGAAGCAGCGTTGGGTATCTTCTCTGCATTTTTACTCACCGGACTTTGGGTGCCGTTGATTCGACTCTCGGTTGACGATTGGATGACAAAACGCGACATGAACATTGAAGAATCCGGCGATACGACCCATTTGGTTCCTGAACGTTGGCTGAAAAAAATCTCACTCAGTTCTGGTACATTCAAAAATTCCGTAATCATCGCCGGAGTTGCGTTCCTCTTGACGGTTCCAGCCGCATGGGGGATGGCTCAACTTGAAGGGGATTTTGCTGTCGAAGACTTCCTCGATGAACGTTCTGATTTTGCAATTGGAGTTCAAGAGATTTCGCAGAGGTTTGCCGACGAAGGAGAACCTGCGAACCTACTCATCGAAGGAGATATTCTCGACCCGGCTGTCTTTGCAGCCATCGATACCTTCCGGCAGGATATGGATGATTTACCCGAAGGTGTGCCCAATAAAATCACCCGCCAACCCGACGGTACAATTGACATTTTAGCGCTGGATGAGATGGTTCTTGCAGCTCAAGGATCGCTTGTTCTCGATTCAACGCCGTTCGAAGCGGCTGGGTGGCTCGTCAATGAAACCGGCCACGGCATGAATTGTTCAGATGCAAGTAACGGGCCGTTGATGGACTTGACGGACCGTGACTGCCTGTCGTTCTTCTATGGATTCCTCTCGCTGAACGGCGTCCCTGGCGTAGGTCCAATCCCGGATATCCCTCCAAGTATCGTAGCACTGTACATTGCACCTACTGTCGAGTTGGACCCTACGCAGCCTTGGCTTGACATTGATGGCGAGCCTGCTGCTTACGACCGTATGCTCATTCGATTCGGCATGACTTCCCCCGAAGATTTCCCAGGGATGGCAGGAGGTTTGGAAGAAGTATGGAGGGACTTGTCTTCATTTACCAACCTCTCAACTGGAGACCGACTGGAAGCCGGCGAGCAAAGCGATGACAAACCGCTGACGTGGGTGATGACAACCGGTCGGCCAGTGACCCGTTTCGTCGCCTCGACCACGATGCAAGACGAAATGCAGTCCTCACTGCTTCTCGGTTCACTGTTCGTGTTCATCACGCTCTCCATCGGTTTCAAATCCTTCAAACAGGCCAGCGTTACACTGGTTCCAATTCTCTTGGTCGTCGTATGGCTGTACGGTTTGATGTACATGGCTGGCTCCTCACTCAACATCGTAACCGTAACCATCGCCACAATATCTCTGGGTGTAGGCATTGACTACTGTATCCACGTCACCGAAAGGTATCGAGAAGGGAGGGAGGCCGGCGAGACGCACGACGAAGCACTCATTGGAATCGGCGGAGCATGCGGACTAGCATTGGTCGGCAGTGCCGCATCTGACATCGCTGGTTTCAGCGTGATTGCTCTTTCACCAATGGGGTTGTTCAGTAACTTTGGAATTTTCTCTGCAGCGATGATTGCCTTTTCGCTCATTGCCAGTCTCGTCCTAACCACTGCGGCTTTAGGCTTGATTGCCCGCACTCGGAATACTGGGGCAGAAGTCGATGGACATACGGCAGCTTAATCTCAACGACATACCATCTGGGTGGTCGATTAACGAACAAGGCCTTCCTGGAACCGGACAAATAACCGAACAGGAGTTTGCTGACCTTCTCAGTCTTTGTGAAGTCGCTGTTGGAGCATTCGAACACGAAGAGATGGTCGGTTTCGTACTCTGTCTGTTACCAAATACTCGCTACGCAAGTCTCAACTATGCCTGGTTCAATGAAAGGTATTCTTCCTTCCTTTATGTTGATCGTATTGCAGTGGCAGAGCGGCACAGAGACAAAGGAATTGGCACACTGTTGTATGGATACATCATCGAACATGCTCATCAAAGAGGTTTACCGGTAACCGCTGAAGTCAATTTGACACCACCAAATCCAGGTTCAATCCGCTTCCATGAGCGGCATGATTTCAATCAAATTGGTGAGTTTCACCAAGGAGAGAAGTCTGTCGCAATGATGTTGCGCTCCACGAAGTGAAGGACGAAGGTGAACAACGCAGTATTGTTTAAGTCCATGTGCAGAAAGGTACGTTCATGGATGACCTCTTCAGTGGAAGCCCAAGCGGTCCACCCCAAAGCGTAGTTATTGAAGATACTGTGGCCGCACAGCCTCAAAATCAAACGTTCCAAGCTGTCACACTCTCAGGGCAAACACCTCATTTCCAAAATGTTGCAGCACCCCAGTATGGATACCAAATTCCACTCGCTGCGGGAAAGAAACCTTCTCTTCTAATGTTGGGCATTTCAATACTACTCATACTGTTTTCAACTGCATTTCCGTTTTTTGCCATTGATTCCTTCTTTAACGACGATGAACTCCTCTGCTGTCTTCTATGCAACGGCAACGCCGGTGGATTCATGCTCATGGGGCTTTACTGTTTCCAATACGGGACATGGGAGAAGAACGTTGGGAAGAATGTCTCAATGACGTTCTCGTACATCATCGGAATTTTACTTTTCTTCGTAGCAGCGATTTTGGTCTTCCTTTGGGCCGTATTTTTCCAAGAGATTCTATTGATGTTCTGAAGACCGACTTTTCTACTCGCTCCGGGAGCGGTGAGTTCATCAATGAGTGGTTTTAGGGCGTATCGCTGTCTTTGGGGTTGGCCCCGAGAAAGTGGTGATGTTATGACCGAAAAAAAACCCGATGACCCCGAAGATTCTGATGAAGATTGGATGAAATATGCGAACGCCGGTTTCGGTGAAACTGATTATTCTCTTTGGGATGATGAAAAGGCCACTGAAGCGCCAGAAGATACAGGAGACGACTGGGATGATTCGATTGAATCTCCCGACCAATTGAGCACCCACATGGAAGAGATTCCTCGCGCACCATCACCTGCCGGCCACAAGCACTTGGTTCGAATCGGAACTTGCGATCACTGTCTCGGTCGCCTTGGTGGCAAGAAGAGGTTTGAACAAAGTCTTGAAGAATCCGGCATCGAAATCCGAGGCTTCGTCACCGAGAGAGATTCACACTTGTCGAGTGCTCGAACTGACCAGCCGCTGTGCCCATTCTGCGAAAACCTCTACGAAGAATCCGAATTATTAGCAGACATCATTTTTGATTCCATATCGCCGTATGAACTTTCTCGATTGCAACTTGGAGCTCGCATTCCCAAGGACCAAATCGAAGAGGAAGAAGAGATGAGAAAACGGTTCGGAGCAGGCGGTTCAGACGCTCTCAAGAGCGGACTTGTACAGGTCATTGCTCAACACCTAAACAAGCGACTCAAAGGGGTAACCTTGGTGAACGACAAACCACAGGTATTGGCTCTTATTGATGTGTTAACTTTGACGGTTGAACTTGATATTCGCGCACACTACCTGTACGGGCGCTACCTCAAACTTGAACGGGGTATTCCACAGACTCGCTGGCCTTGCCGAGCGTGCAAAGGGCGTGGATGTCAGCGTTGTGAGCAATCCGGGCTTCAGTACAAAAAGAGCGTCCAGGATTTAATCGGGAATCCATTGATTGATTTATTCGAAGCCAAAGAACACGCTTTCCACGGCATGGGCCGTGAAGACATCGATGTGCGCTGTATGGGCCGGGGACGCCCATTTGTGATTGAGATGAAGGAACCAAAAATCCGTTCAGTTGACGCAGTCAAAGCCATGGAACTCATCAACAAGGCTGCCGAAGGCAGCATCCAAATCACAGGTCTGCGAGATTCAAACCGAAGTGAAGTGGTGCGAGTCAAAGACACACCGGCTGAAAAATCGTACACCATTCGTTTCCGAATCTTACCGCTAAGTGAAGCGGAGATGGCGGTCTTGACCGCTCCAGTTGATTTGACGCATGTGGATGTTCAAGAACGTGGAGGCAAGGGCAAAAAGAAGTCGTCGAAACGAAAACGACGTGGCGATAAGAAGAACGACCACAAAAAGCCCCTTCCGTCTGTGATTGATGTTCCTGTTGGGCCTGATGAAACAACGCTCAAAGCGATGAAAAAACCTGAACTGGTGGCAATGGCAGAAGAAATGAAATTGAAAAAATCAGGTACGAAGCCCGAACTCATCGAGCGTATCATGGCTGCTGGCCCACCGGCACCAACCTTCCTTGACCTCCCCGAAAATGACGACATTCTGGAAACAATTACCAAGTTGTCTGGAGTGAAACTCGCTCAGCGCACCCCGGAACGGGTTGCTCACAGAAGAGCAGACTTAATTCGCCGAAGAACGGTTTACGAAACTTCGAACCCGACCATTGAAACGATGGAAGATGGTGTTCGTGAAGTGGAATTCACCCTTCGCTGTGAATCGGGAACCTACGTCAAAGAAACAGTCCACGGCGACGGTGGCCGGACCCAACCGAGCCTCTCTTCATTGATCAAAGCCAAGTGCGAAGTTTTGTGGCTTGATGTAGGCGATATCCACGCTGATTGAAGTGATTTACACCCACGAGAAATGGGTATTTTCACCAAATGAGTGGTTCCGCATCCGTCGCGGTGCTTATATGGGAAAGGTAGGTCGCCAAATTGCTCGGAAGATGCGTAACTGCTAACTCGGGCAAAAAGGAGGCGACAAACATGAAGCGATCCAAAGGGCTGCGAGTCGGAACACGAAGCATTCTACGTCGACGTAAGAACGAGCGAAGCCGAATCAACATCAGCCGCGTAATGCACGATTATCAAGAAGGCGACCGAGTCGCTATTGTCCTTGACGGAGGCCAACAAATGGGTATGCCTCACCGCCGATTCAACGGACGAACAGGATTCATCCAAAAGCGACAAGGTGTTGCTTGGGTTGTTGCAGTCAAAGACGGTAACATGCCAAAAACGGTCATTGCTCGACCTGAGCACTTGCGACCACTCGAATGAGGAATTACCATGACTGAAGAAGAGCGATTCGTAGACTTTGCAACTGTTCGAACAATGCTGTTGGAAGCTGAGAAGCGTCGCAAGAACCTCACCTACGAACAAAAGGCTGCCCTACAGCACGCTGAGTGGGCTGCAAGCGATGCTCGAAACGGATTCAAAACCGATCCAGAGGTCTTTCAACAACTCAAAGATGCTCTAGGCGAGGTCAAAACTCTATCCACGCTCCCACACTTGGCTGCAAAGTTAGCCGAACTCATGCCACTGTACTCAAACGACGTTAAGGCAGTCATGGCTTCCGAGCGAAAAACAATTCCTGACGATGAAATCGCCGCAGTATTGGAGATCGTTCGTCAACACATCGGATTCGAATGAAACCCGACCCCTCGGAGGTGATTGGATATGACCGGTGCGCGAAAAGACCGTAACATCAAAGTTGGTGCTGGCAAGAAAAAATCGACTTCCAGTTCGACTTCGTGGTCACGCCCAGCAGAAGGTCGAAGGGATGTGGCTCCTGCTCCAAAGTCCCAACCACGGCAGAACTCGGCTCCAAGGCGAGACAACAACCGCCGTAACGACAACAACCGTCGAGGCAATCAAAACCGCCAAGGAAACCGTTCCTCACGCCCTCAACAAAAATCACCCCTCATGGAAGAGGATTGGGCACGCGTCATTGACCACGACCAAACGAGAAACGAAGTCATTGCTGTCAGCGAATCGAAGATGTTGCTGTGTCGGCTCAAGCCAAAAGCCGGAATCGCTCCATTGCTCACGACCGCACGAGTGTACATCGGTACGGATTCCAATTTGCGAGAGCACATTGATCAAGTTCTTGGAATGACCAACATCGGGAGGGTCGCTAACCACATCAAAGCAGACCTACCTCTCGTGATTCAAATTTTTATAGAGGAAAATGAAAAGCATTTCATCACGGCCTTCTTCAATGTCGCCGGCAACATGTCGCTCAAACAACACGCCTTTGAACTCCTCTCAGGAGTTGGCAACAAGAAAGCCATGCAGATGGTCGAAGCACGAGGCTCCTCTGGGTTTGAATCCCTAAGCGCACTCAACGAGGCTTGCAACATCGATGCTGGAGAACTGCTCGCAAAGCGGTTCCTCGCAGAACTCGATGACCGAAATATGCAACCTCGTCTGCTCGACCTGCTCCTGCCGGTGAAGGCATGAGAGGCGCTCGTTGGCTCATTGACAGTCTGCGAGATAAGCAGCCTTTCGATAAATCACTGGGTCAACATTTCCTCGTTAATGACGAACTTATTGTTCGAGCGGTGGAACTCGGAAACGTCACCGATGAAGACCACGTTCTCGAAATCGGCCCGGGGCCAGGCGTGTTAACCGAGGCACTGTTGTCCACTGGGTGCAAACTTACTGCTATCGAAATCGATACTGGAGCTGTCGAGCATTTGCGCGGTGCTTTCGCCCCGGAAATTGAATCAGAACAACTCCTTCTCATCGAAGGCGATGCCTTACAAACACGATGGCCGGAAACTGTTACCAAAATTATTGCCAACATCCCTTACCAAATCTCTTCTCCTTTGATCGATGAACTCACAAGGTACCATCGAAACCCACGTACTTCAGAACTTCAGAGGATTGTTTTACTCGTGCAAGAAGAATTTGCTGAAAGACTGGTGATGGAATACGAAAGCGATGTTGGCTCACTTGGAATGACGGTGTGTCTTGACTGGGAGTGTGAAATCGAGGACAAGGTACCTCCACATCATTTCAGTCCAATGCCGAAGGTTAATTCTTGTTACATCACTATGGAACCGCACGGAGAAGCATGGCCGTGCGATGTTCGTTTGGTTCGTCAAATGATCCATCTTGCTTTTGACCAACGAAGGAAGAAACTTCGGTCGACCCTCAAAGCCGTTCCACGGCGAATCGGTCGAGTCAATGGTTGGCATGCAGGACGATGGAAGCAAGCCTATGCAGCCCACCAGGATGATGAACGAATGGAACTGCGTCCTGAAGAACTGGAATTCGACGATTGGATTGAACTGTGTGAATCGTTCACACGGAATGCGGACAATTCGTAGTTCATAAGGGGTCAACAACAGTATCTATTCCTACACTGTGAGAGGAGAGCCTTTTCTTAGGAGGGTCT
>ERZ767114.341-NODE-341-length-27529-cov-17.428603_pt1 | contig 27529 bp, 27 predicted proteins | sample MGYA00374952_ERZ767114 | MGnify/ENA primary metagenome ERZ767114 (study PRJEB28939, sample SAMN06267156) | marine metagenome | isolation source: Columbia River Estuary | place: USA:Columbia River Estuary, USA | collected 2012-05-05 ...
TTCAACTACTTCGTTATCTCTAAATGAACCACTTTGTTTCATCAAAGTATCAATCAGAGTAGTTTTCCCGTGATCAACGTGTGCAATAATGGTTATGTTTCTGATATCGTTTGTCATTTTTTTGGTTGCGGGGGTAGGATTTGAACCTACGACCTTCAGGTTATGAGCCTGACGAGCTACCAGACTGCTCCACCCCGCGATAAATTATTTCTTTTTAATATTAATTGCTTGAAGTTTATCTTTCTCTTCTTTTATATCGAAAATTATCTTTTGTTCTTCTTTTAAAACTCTAAGTTTAGACTCTTCAAGCGCCGAAACGTGAAGAAAAATATCTTTTTGAGTTTCAATTTCAATAAAACCATTTTTAAAATTTTTGTCTGTTAACCTTAAGAAATCTGAAACTCTTAGTCCAGTTCTTAGTCCAATAATAAATAAATCCCGGGTATTGTCCAGACGTTCATCGTCACTGAAATCTTTGTTGTAAATACTGTTTACTTCGTCATCGGTTAAGTAGATGTCTTTTGTTTTTTCAGTAGGAGCAAAGAAATTAGGATGGTTGATTTCACTGTGTACTGGAAGACCTTGTAATAATGCTTCTCTCGCGATAGCTTTTAATGTGCTTATATATTTACCAACTGTATTAGTGCTTATATTTTGTTCTTTTTTTAAAAACTGAACAAAGCTTTCATAAAATTTTAAATCTAAATCGGTAAACTTAATTGTTGTTTTCGTGTGTTTTTCAAAGTCTTCTAATTTTTTTTGAAGACTATTGTATTTAGTAATTGTAGATGCAGAAACAGGCTTGTTTTTTCCTTTTATTAGCTTAAAAGGAGCCTTTTTAATGAATGTTTTTACGAATTCAACGAAATAGATTTCATCTAATTTTTCTTCGTTTAGAGGGCGGTTGAAGTACTCTGCAATCGTTTTATTTAGCCATTGTTTGTCAATGAAAACTCCAGTAGCATTGTCTAGATTGAAGTTGTCCAATACGTGCTTTTTAAGTTTGGTAAGATGATTGTTAATTTTATCAGCTGTTTTATCTCCAGCTATAACTTTTACTTTTTGTTTGGCAATACTCCATTGCTTTGGCTCAACCTTTAATTCTGTTGAGGAAGAATAATCAAATTTTCTTCCGTTTTTAAATCGGATTAGAATATTGGTGAAATTCTTTTTACCTTTGATTAGGTAGTTAATTGTTGACATCTTTTTCAAGCTTTTTAATAATAATAAAGATACGAAATAATCCCACATTATCCCCACATTAATCATCTTTGTACATATTTTAACATTTCTCACTTTATTTTGAAAAGTTAACAAACCCTTTATAGATAAGGGCTTGAAGTGTGTTGTAGTCTGTGATTGGATGTTAGGAAAAGGTGTCTGTTGGTCCCGTCCAGACCGCAAAAGGCTTCTCATTGAGAAGCCTTTTTTTATGCGTCTTTGTCTCAAAATTTTTATATGTAATTGAAAATTTGATTATTAACTTTTAGCTGAAATAGAAAAGCTACTTTTAAATAGGTGTAGTAATTATCTTTATATACTATCATTTAAGCTTTCTGCCTTTATAGACTTCCAAAAATCTTGGTAAGCATACATTATATCTTTCGACATATCCATCCATTTTACTTGCCCAGTTCTAATAGCTATTCTTAATTTGCGAAAATTTTCTTTTGTTAAAGGCAATTTTAATTTTTTTAAATCTAGTGGTTTCATGATCTTAATTGATTAAGGTTAAACTTTTATTAATTCAATTGATGCACAACTTCACTAAAGTTATTTATAGCAAATTCTCAGATGATTTTTCTAAACCTAGAATTTAATAAATTAAAAAATATCTAATTTAACTTTGTATAGAGATGTGCTTGGAAAACCGATTGGAGTTATTGTGTTTCGGTCATTGTTTGATGTATAATATAATAAATATTTTTGAAAAACACAACTCTTTGAGGGAATAAATTGATTTCATATGGAGTGTAATGAACTTAATTTTAGAAATTAGAAAAGTATTTTTGCTTTAAAGCTGAACACTTAAATAACTGATTATTAGACTGTAAAAGAGGTGTTGTTTTTTATTAAAAATTAGTGAGTTTTTAATAAAACAAAAGAATACCATTACCGAAAGGAAGGATTTATTAGTAATGGTATTCCTAGGATTTGTTATTACTCTTGGAAATAAATTTCTAGAGAATAACAAAAAAATTGCTTCTTAAAGGTAATTTAAAAACTATTAAAATACAAGTAAAATATTCGATTTTTAAAGGTAGTATGTTTCAAACCTGAAATTTTATTTAGTCGAATTGGGAAACTCACTTTTTCAAAATTATTATTTCACCCTTAATTTTTTAGAAAACCTGAGAATAAAATAGAACGGATGTAAAGTGTATAGAATGTAAAATAGTAGTAAATATTTAGGTTTGTTGTTTAAAACAAGTATTTTTGAAAAGTCTTAAATATTAGAGGTTGAAAGCTAAAATTTTATTTGTCATTATTTTTTTTGGGATGATTTTTTCCTGTACAAAAAAAGACCCCCAAATCCCTTCAGCAAATTCGGCCCAATTAAACAATAATTCTTTAATTCAAGAAAAAAAAATAGCACAATTCTTGACTCTTTAAAAAATGTTGAGATTAATTATTTTATTGAACAATTAGACAATACTGTCCCGTCCTAAAATAAGTTGACACAAAATCAACTTATTATGTATTATTCAGAGAAACCGGGTAAGAAGCGTACCCAAAGAGATTATAATTTAGGCTTTAAATTAGCCGTAGTATCTCAAGTAGAAAAAGGCGAAATGACCTATAAGCAAGTCCAAAAGGCATATGGTATTCAAGGTAGAAGTACTGTTTTGGTTTGGTTAAGAAAACATGGTACTTTAGATTGGAATAAGCCAAAACTTCAATCAATGCCTAAATCAAAAGAAACTCCAGCTCAAAGAATTAAGCGTTTAGAACGAGAATTATCGGATGAGAAGTTGAAGAATAAACTTCTTAATACTTTGATAGATATCTCAGACGAACAATATGGTACAAGTATTAGAAAAAAGCATTTACCCAAACAATCCAACGAATCAGGCAAGGCGAACCAATAAGCCTATCACGCTGTTGTCGACTGTTTGGGGTAAGTAGATAAGCTGTTTATCAATCAAACAAACGTACCATAAAAAGAACAGAAGAACTCTCTAAAGTTGGAGTGTTAGTTCGTACTATTAGGATGGAAATGCCCAGATTAGGTACTCGTAAACTTTATTATTTATTGCGTTCAGATATTGACGCTTTGGGTATAAAGATAGGACGAGATGCATTGTTTGATTACTTAAGTCTGAGCATTTATTAATAAAACCAAAGAAAAATTATACAAAAACTACAGATTCTAAACATTGGCTTAGAAAATATCCTAATTTAATGTTAGGGGTTAAAGCTCAAAGACCAGAACAGTATTTTGTTAGTGATATAACTTATATTAAAAGTAGAGAGAAAACACATTATTTATCCTTAGTAACCGATGCTTATAGCCGAAAAATTATGGGGTTCAAACTTAGTGATGATGTGTCTACCGAAAATGTAGTTCAAGCCTTACATATGGCAGTTCTTAAAAGAAAAACACAGCAGTCATTAATACATCATTCAGACAGAGGATTGCAATATTGTTCATCTCTTTACCAAAATGCACTCAAAGAAAATGGAATACTTCCTTCTATGACAGATGGATATGACTGTTATCAAAATGCAATGGCTGAAAGAATTAACGGAATACTAAAACAAGAGTTTTTGATCAATAAATGCAATAATGGTAAGGAATTAAAACAATTAGTAAAAGAATCAATTAATACTTATAATAACAAAAGACCGCATTTGAGTCTTAATATGAAAACACCTAACTTTATACATCAGAAAACCTGTGAAGATATCTTAACAGGTTTTCTTTAATTTTTTTAATAATCGTCAACCTATTTTAGGACGACTCAAATTTTTGTTATTTTTATTTCAATTTTATTTTAAGAGTTTTAGAATTTTAAAAATTTTTAATATCAAATTGTCAATTGTTAGTATATTTATTGCAGCGAAAAAAAAAAGTATGATTAATAATGCCCATAGAGAAATTACACGTTTAATTCCAGAAGATAGTTTTTTGGTTGAAGAAAGAGTAAAGGATAATTTTGATTTTCCAATTCATTTTCATCCTGAATATGAATTGAATTTTATTTATAGAGGAAAAGGAGTAAGAAGAGTTGTTGGTGATAGTACAGAAGATGTTGAGGATTTAGATTTAGTTTTGGTAGGTCCGAATATGATTCATGGTTGGGAACTGCATAAGTGTAATTGTAAAGAAATTTACGAAATGACAATTCATATTCATGATGATTTATTGAATGAAAAAACATTATCAAGAAGGATATTTAAACCTATTAAAGATATGTTTAATAGGTCAAAACATGGAATTCTTTTTTCACGGGAAACTACGATTAAAATGATGCCGAGGTTAATGGCTCTTTCAAGAATAAATGGAATTCAATACTACTTAGAGTTTATTTTAATTTTGGATGATTTGGCAAAATCAGAGGGGCAAAGGATGCTTTCAAATTCTTGTGTAGAATTGGTCGATTTTCAGAACAGTGAGAAGATTAAAAAAGTGTATGACTATATTCAAGAGAATTTCAATAAGTCAATAAGCTTAAAGGAAATTTCTGAATTGGTGAATATGAGCCCGGTCTCGTTTAATCGATTTATTAAAACAAGAACAGGGAAAACATTTATAACATATATTAATGATACCAGAATTAGTTTTGCAACACGATGGTTGCTGGAAACCGACTTAAGTATTGGAGAAATTAGTTTTAAATGTGGGTTTAATAGTATTGCTAATTTTAATCGATTATTTAAAAAAACAAAAAAATGTACTCCAAAAGAACTGAGAAATGAATTCGTGGGAACGAAAAGAGTTCTTTAATATTATAAAAAAAGACTCCTAAACTAATATGTTAGATTCAGGAGTCTTTGTTAAACAAAACTTAATTATCCCATTATTACTGTAATACGGTGTTCTTTTCCTTTTTCAAGAATTGGTACAATATGAGAGGCGATAGGAGTGCCATTTACAATCATTTGCTTTATGCCTTTACTTACATTGTCAGGGTTTTTAACTTCTATATTATAAGTTGCGCCTCTAAAAATTCTTTTCATTTTAAATCCATCCCATTTTGCCGGGATACAAGGATTAATTGAAAGTCCGTCATAATCTGGTTTCACACCTAAAATATATTGGGTAATTGCATAGAAATTCCAGGATGCCGTGCCTGATAACCAAGAATTTTTTGCTTCACCTGGTTTAAAGGCTTCTTTTCCTGCAACCATTTGACAATAAACGTATGGTTCTACTTTATGTAATTCAGAAATATCTTCTAAAAAGCTAGGGGCAATTTTAGTGTAATATTCATAGGCCAGATCTCCTCGTCCAATCATTGTTTCACCAATCATTATCCACGGATTATTATGACAAAAGATACCCCCATTTTCTTTGTATCCAGCAGGATAAGTCGAAATTTCACCATATTCAATATGGTATTTTGTAAAAGCAGGACTATTTAATACAATCCCATATTCACAGTCTAAATGTTCTTTAACTGAGTTCAATGATTTTTCAACCAATCCATCTTCTTTACCAATTTCAGCCATTGAACACCAACCTTGAGATTCTATAAAAATCTTTCCTTCTTCATTTTCATTTGATCCCACCTTTTTTCCAAAGTAATCATAGGCTCGTAAATACCAATCACCATCCCATCCGTTCTTTTTTACAGCTTCAATCATATTGTTTACATGGTTCTCTGCTTCATGAGCCTCATCGTTTTTACCAATGCGGTTACAAAGTTTCACATATTCTTTTCCATAAACTACAAAAAGTCCGGCAATCATTAAAGATTCTGCTTGTCCATCTTTTTTGTTTCCAGTTGTTTGAAATGACTCATTTGGATCATTCGAAAAACAGTTTAAATTCAAGCAATCATTCCAATCTGCACGACCAATTAAAGGTAAATTATGAGGTCCTAAATTATTTACAACATGATAAAAAGAGGCCTTCAAATGATCAAAATGGGGCTTTGCTCTAGATGCATCATTATCAAAAGGAACAAGTTCATCTAACAAACTGAAATCACCAGTTTCTTTAATATATTCTGATGTAGATAAGATTAGCCAAAGTGGATCATCATTAAAATTCCCACCAACTGCAGCGTTTCCTTTTTTTGTTAAGGGTTGGTATTGATGATAACAAGATCCGTCTTCAAATTGAGTTGAAGCAATGTCGAAAATACGTTCACGTGCTCTTTCTGGAATTTGATGTACAAAACCTATTAAATCCTGATTGGAATCTCTGAATCCCATACCACGACCAATTCCAGATTCAAAAAATGATGCAGAACGAGACATGTTAAAAGTAACCATACATTGGTATTGGTTCCAAATATTAACCATACGATCTAATTTATTATCACCAGATTCAATTTTTATGGTTCCTAATAGTTTATCCCAATATACTCTTAACTCTTCGTAGGCTGCATTAACTTTTTCAACGGTATCATATTTAGCAATCATTTCCTTTGCAGGCTTTTTGTTGATTACCGATTTGCTTTCCCATTTATTATCTTCTTCAACCTCCACATAACCAAGCATAAAGATATACTCCTTTTCTTCGCCTGGTTGCAAATCAATTTCTATATAATGTGATGCTATTGGCGACCAGCCGTGAGCTTCCGTATTTTTTGATTTTCCTTCCATTACCACATCCGGAGAGTCAAATCCATTGTACAATCCAATAAAAGATTCTCTATCGGTATCATACCCTTGAATCGGAGTATTCACAGAATAAAAAGCATAGTGATTACGTCTTTCTTTAAACTCGGTTTTATGATAAATTACTGCATCTTCAATTTCTACTTCACCCGTATTAAAGTTTCTTTGAAAGTTAGTCATATCATCCTCAGCATTCCACAGGCACCATTCAACAAAAGAGAATAATTTTAATTTTTTCACCTCTGAAGAAGTGTTTTTAATACTCACTTTTTGTATTTCTCCCCAAAAACCAAGAGGAATAAATTGAAGCACTTCAGTTTGAACACCATTTTTGGAACTTTTGAATTTAGTGTAGCTCATACCATGACGACATTCATAACTATCTAACGCGGTTTTAACTGGCTTCCATCCGGGAGACCAAATGGTATCTCCATCTTTTATATAGAAGTATTTTCCTCCGTCATCAGTTGGTACATTGTTATATCTATAACGTGTTAGTCTTCTAAATTTCGCATCTTTATAAAAGGTATAACCTCCACCAGTATTTGAAGTAAGTGAGAAGAAATCTTCATTCCCAAGATAATTTATCCAAGGGTATGGTGTTTTAGGATTTGTAATTACATACTCTCTCCTTTCATCATCAAAATATCCGTATTTCATGTTTTATTTAAAGTTTCTTACTGTTTTTTGAGTTTTAAAATAAATTTTTGCTGTGGTTAGTAACAATGACTATTTATTTTACTTAAAAAAACAGTTAATTGGTTTATAAATAATTTTTGAATTATAAAATTCATATTTAATATTTTCAAAATTACCTATATGCTATGTAAGTCTTTGATACTATTTTGTCTTTTATATAAAGGTTTTTTAGTATTTGTAATTATAAAAGAGAGAAACATTGCGAATAATAGAAAATTGTAACATTACTTTTCAACTAAATTAAATGTTGAATTTCTTTTAATAATTTTTGTTGGTAATACTATTGTTTCTGGTTTAAATGGTAGTCCTTTTTTGTTAGATTTAATTTCTTTGAATAATAATTTTAAGGCTTTTTCCCCCATTTTATATCCAGGTTGATTTATAGAAGTAAGTGATGGTGTAATTAATACAGACACAAAGTTATTACTGAATCCAACTACTGATATTTGCTCAGGAATTTTAACCCCTATTTCATTAAAATAAGTTATTGCCCCTATGGCAACAAGATCTGTAATTGTGAAAAGGGCATCGATTTCAATTTTCTGTTCATGTATTTTTTCAGCAAACTGATATCCCTCTTCAAACGTTACTTTTTCACAGGGGAAAACTAATGAGCTATCATATTTTATATGGTTATCTTCAAGTGCTTTTCTATATCCAATGAACATACATCAACTATGAATATTGTTGAAGTTTTTTTTGGTGTACGAGCAATTATTGGCCCATTTTTAGTGAGTTATTTTCTCACAAAAGATGTAGATTGGAAATGGTTGTATGTTGTTGCGGCAACACTCTGTGTGGTTTTAATAATAATGGCATTATTTGCAAAATACCCAGAGACAAAAAAATCTTCTGAAGAACAAATTAATATAAAAAGAACCTTAAAAATGGTGAAAGATCGTTATGCATTGGGGTTTTCATTGGGAGCTTTTTTATATGTGTCAATTGAAGCAGCAATATATGTTTGGATGCCTACTTTGATTGCTGATTATGACGGTAATTTTCTTTTTATAGTGACTTATGCATTGCCAATATTTTTTGTTTTAAGAGCAGGTGGTAGATTTTTAGGAGCCTGGATGATGGCGAATTTTGATTGGACAGTTGTGTTAACTATTTCAAGTTTTGCAATTTTGTTATGCTATGCATTTAGTTTTATTAATGAAACAGCTACAGTTGTTTTGTTACCACTTTCATGACTGTTTATGTCTGTTATTTATCCAACTATAAATTCTAAGGGGATTAGTTGCTTTCCAAAATCGAGTCATGGATCAGTAGCCGGAATCATTTTGTTTTTTACGGCAGCAGGTGCAGCTTTGGGCCCATTATCAATGGGTGTAGTTAGCGATATGTTTGGGTCAAATGCAAAATATGGTTTTATGCTTGCTACATTTTTAGCAGCTGTTTTATTTATTGGTTTTCTATTGAATATGATGTTCAAACCAACCCAAAAAAGACTTCAAATGTTAAACGAAAGTGAGTATTAAGATGGTAGAAAGAAAATTAAAAGGTGTTTGTTTTGGAGAAATTTTATTTGATGTTTTTCTAAAGAATAAAAAAATTGGTGGAGCACCTTTAAATGTTGCTTCAAGAATAAAATCTTTAAGAGGTGATATTTCAATTATACGTGCTGTTGGAAATGATGAAGATGGTAGAGAATTAATTACTTATTCAAGTAGTTTAGGAATTAATGCTAGTACAATTCAAGTTAAAGATGAATATCCAACTGGTTTAGTAAATGTAATTTTGGATGAAAAAGGGAATGCTTCTTATGATATTCAATATCCTTCTGCTTGGGATAAAATAGAAGTTTCAAAAGAATACATCGCGTTAGTAAATGAGGCTGATTTTTTTGTGTTTGGTAGTTTAGCTTCAAGAGATGATGTTTCAAGAAACACATTGAAACAACTTTTGGAAGTTGCTAAGTATAAAATTTTTGATATCAATTTAAGAGCTCCTCATTATGCTATGGAAACCTTATTAGATTTTATGAATGCGGCTGATTTTATAAAATTCAATGATGATGAATTGTATGAAATTGCTATAAATTTAAAATCTCCATTTAAATCTTTAGAACAGAATATAAAATTTATTTCAGAAGCTACAAAAACAGACAGAGTTTGTGTTACGTTAGGTTCCCATGGTGCTGTATTATACACAAATCAACAATTTTATTATAATTGTGGATACAAGGTGAAAGTCATGGACGCTGTTGGTTCTGGAGATTCCTTTTTAGCTACTTTAATAACAACATTATTTACTGAGAACAATCCACAAAAGGCAATCAACTGTGCTTGTGCAATTGGGGCAATTGTAGCTCAAAATGAAGGAGCCAATCCAGTAATTAAGCAAGAGGAACTTGATGAGTTTTTGAAGGGGTTTTAAAATATTTTTGAATTATTAATTAGAATATTTAAAACTATATACTTTATAAGTATAGGCGCCCCCACGATTTATTAAAAAAAAGCTTTTCAAATGAAAGGCTTTTTTTATGAATTTTAATTTCAAATAATGTAGTTATTTTTCTTAATATTGATTGCTATTTAAGTGCTCACATAAATTTATATGGATAAACCTCGAAATACAGTGCTAATCATTTTAGCTTTCTTCTCTATTTATGTCATTTGGGGCTCTACTTACCTGTTAAATAAAATTGCAGTTACCGAATTACCACCTTTTATGTTGGCTTCTGTCAGGTTTATTACAGCTGGACTTTTAATATTTGTAATAGCTAAGTTTTTAGGCATGAAGTTGTATGTCACAAAAAAACAACTGCTTAATTGCACAATTGCTGGTTTTTTATTTTTGTCATTTGGAAATGGAGTCGTTGTATGGGCTTTAAAATATGTTGATAGTGGGTTTGCTGCTTTATTAATATCTGCTCAACCCTTAGTGATTCTTTTATTGTTGCGTTTTATTAATGGAAAAAAAATAGAACTAATGTCTTATGTTGGAGTTGTTCTTGGTATAATTGGAGTTTATTTATTGGTAAGTCAAAAACAATTAATAACAAATGATGACACAGCAATTGGAATGATTATGATATTTGTATGTATGTTAAGTTGGAGTTATGGAAGTTTATTTGTTTCTAAATCAGACCTTCCGTCTAACTTTTTTATAAATACAGGGTATCAAATGATTACTGGAGGATTGATGCTGTTGTTAGGAAGTTTGGTGTTTGGGGAAGTTTGGATTTTACCAGCTCAATGGAGTGGGCGAGTTATATTTTCAATGGTAGGACTCGTTCTTTTTGGTAGTATTGTCGCTTTTACTTCCTTTAATTATTTATTGAAAGTTGTTTCTCCTGAAAAAGTTGCAACATCTACATATGTGAACCCAATTATTGCTATGGTGCTTGGTTTTTATTTATTAGATGAACAAATTACCTTACAATCTATTAGTGCAGCTGTTGTTTTATTATCGGGAGTTTATTTTATAAATACGAAGAAACAACTAATTCTTTTTTCGAGGTTTTCTAAGAAATATAAGAATTAAAAACAGATAATTGCCAAAAGTAGTACAGTTCAATTAAGCTACAATTGATAGAACAATTGAACTGCAGTTGTTTTTTATAATTCTCTTAGACTTTTTGCAGCAATTTCAGCAGTAATATCGCGTTGAGGCATTCCAAACATTTCATAACCAACCATAAACTTTTTAACAGTTGCCGATCTTAATAATGGTGGGTAAAAACTCATATGAAAATGCCATTCAGAATAGGATTTATCCGTAGGAGATTGGTGAATACCTGCCGAATAAGGAAAAGAAGTATCAAAAAGTTTGTCATATTTTTGTGTAACAACTTTAATTTGTTGAGCGTAATCCGTTTTTTCCTTATCGTTTAATAATCCAATATGTTCAACTTGTCTTTTCGGTAGGATCATTACCTCATAAGGCCAAACTGCCCAAAAAGGGACAAGACTAACAAAGGTTTCATTTTCAAAAATGATTCTATCTTTCTCTATAAGTTCCTGCTCGATATAATCAACCAACAAGCTTTTATTATTTTTTAAATAATACTCTTTTTGTTTTTCTGTTTTTTTGATAACTTCATTGGGAATTGATTTCTGAGCCCAAATTTGTCCATGTGGATGTGGATTACTACATCCCATGATATCGCCTTTGTTTTCAAAAATTTGCACATGATTTATCTCTTGTTTTGCTCCTAATTCTAGGTATTCTTTTTGCCAAACCGAAATTACTTTTTCAATAGCATTAATTTCCATATCAGGCAATGTTTCTGAATGGTTTGGTGAAAAACAAATAACTCTGCAAATACCAGTCTCACTTTCTGCTTTTAATAAGCCATTATCATATTTAAAATTAAAACTATCAGGAAGAATAGCGCCAAAATCATTAGGAAATACAAATGTGTTCTTGTAATCAGGATTTACCTCACCATTAATTCTTGTGTTTGTTGCGCATAAGTAACAATTTGGGTCATGTGCTATTTTTTCTGTGATATTGGTAGATTCCTTTTTCCCTTGCCAAGGTCGTTTAGTTCTTTGTGGTGAAACTAATACCCATTCTCCGGTTAATATGTTATGTCTTCTATGTGGTGTTGAATTAAAATTTTCTTTCATTTTTCTAAAATTTTAAATGTAAAATTTGAAACTAAATTACTTGGTGACAAATAAATGATTTGGTTTTCAAAGGTACATAAAAAATTTATAAACGTACAACGTACGCTTATAATAAAGTAGGGAAGTATTTCTATAATTTAAGTAATTAATAGATTTTATTAAATTTCAAAATTTAAGCCGTTAGAAATAAGAATATCAAATTTTTCTTTATTAAAACTATAAAGAAATGCTCCTTTTTTAGAGCCTAATTTATCTTTTTTAGTTGTTTTCGTTAAAATATCTAATGAAAGAATTTTCTTTCTAAAGTTTCTAGAATCTAATTGGCGCTGATAAATGCTTTCATAAAGAGTTTGAAGCTCAGGAATTGTAAAATATTCTGGTAATAAATTAAACCCAATAGGTTGGTGCTTCGCTTTATGTCTTAATTGATTGATAGCATCATTTACCATTTGGCCATGGTCAAATATTAGTTCAGGGATTTCATCCAAATCAAACCAATGGGCATCATATTTTTCAACACTTTCTAATTCAAATTCATTTACGCTTATTAAACTATAATAAGCGATGGAAATAACTCTTCCAGCAACATCTCTGTATACATCTCCATACGTTTTCAATTGCTCTAAATAAATGTTTTTTAAACCTGTTGTTTCAAATAATATTTGTTTAGCCCCATCATCTATAGATTGCTCATCTTTAATAAAAGCTCCAATAAGTGACCATAGTCCTTTAGAAGGCTCAACTTTTCTTTTAAAAAGCAATAATTTTAATTTTTTAGAATCAAAACCAAATATGATGCAATCCACAGCAACTAATATTTTTTGTTGAGCAGTATATATATTTGTATTATTAATTAATTTCATAGAGCTTGTAACTTTTTATAAAAGTAAAAAAAAATGAGTTTAACTCATTTTCTACTTGCAAATTTATGGATTTGAAATTTAATTAATGTTTTTTTTCTCTTTTTTAAATGGGCTTTTCAGATAAAATGAAAAATTCTGTTTTTTATGAAATTATTTGAAATGAATAAGTGTTTTTCGTGTTAAATTGACATCCTTTTTGAATGGTTAATAGATAAGAATTGGTTATTTTAGCACGGAATTAAAACATTGCCAAATATGAAGGGAATTATTTTAGCTGGAGGGTCAGGCACTCGATTATATCCGATAACAAAAGGAACATCTAAGCAGTTGTTGTCAATTTATGATAAGCCGATGATTTATTATCCGCTTTCAATTTTGATGCTTTCTGGAATTACCGAAGTTTTGATAATTTCTACGCCTCAAGATTTACCGAATTTTAAAAAATTGTTAGGTGATGGATCTTCAATCGGAATGCAATTTTCTTTTGTGGAACAGCCTTCTCCTGATGGGTTAGCACAAGCATTTATTTTGGGAGAAGAATTTATTGGGAATGAAGATGTGTGTTTAATTTTAGGAGATAACATATTTTATGGGTCTGGAATTGAAAACTTATTGGAAGACGCCTTAAAAGGAGTGTCTGAGGAGAATAAAGCTGCTATTTTTGGTTATTATGTACATGACCCAGAAAGGTATGGTGTAGCTGATTTTGATGAAAATGGGAATGTGACTGGTATTGAAGAAAAACCATTAAATCCAAAAAGTAAATATGCAGTAGTAGGATTGTATTTTTACCCAAATAATGTTGTAGAAATCGCTAAAAATATGAAACCAAGTTCTAGAGGTGAATTAGAAATAACGGCTGTCAATCAATTCTATTTGAGTCAAAATAAGTTGAAGTTAAATAAAATGGGAAGAGGTTATGCTTGGCTAGATACGGGGACACAAGATTCTTTATTGGAGGCCTCAAATTTTATTCAGACTATTGAAAAACGACAAGGATTAAAAGTAGCATGTATAGAGGAGATAGCCTTTGAAAAAGGATATATTTCAAAAAATCAGTTACTTAAAATAGCTGAAGAATATAAAGGCAACGATTACGGAAAATATTTATTGAATCTGGTAAAAGAATAGATTTAATAAAATATTTTATAACATCCCAAATAACCATCTGAAAAGAAAAAATGGAATTTATTAAAACCAGCATACCCGACGTAATTATATGTAAGCCGAATATAATTAATGATGAAAGAGGTTATTTTTTTGAATCTTTTAAAAAGAGTATTCTTGAAAAGTATCTAGGGTTTCCATTGGACTTCTGTCAAGACAATGAAGCAAAATCAACAAAAGGAGTTTTAAGGGGGCTGCACTATCAGTTACCTCCTTTTGCCCAAACTAAATTGGTAAGAGTTATTTTTGGTAGTGTTTTAGATGTTGTTGTTGATATTAGAAAGGATTCTCCAACCTTTGGGGAGTCTGTTGCGACTGAATTAAGTGATGAAAATAAGTTTCAACTCTTAGTCCCAAAAGGATTTGCACATGGTTATGTAGTTTTAAGTGATGAGGCAATTTTTGGATATAAAGTTGATAATTATTATAATAGAGAAAGTGAAAGAGGGATTATTTACAACGATAATAATTTAAATATAGATTGGAAACTTTCAAATAAGAATCTTATTATTTCTAAAAAAGATATGGTTCACTCAAGTTTTAAGAATGCAGAAGTGTTTGAATCAAAATTAAATTTGAATGATTAATATTTTAATTACAGGCTCAAAAGGTCAATTGGGGTCAGAATTAGCCAATCTCGAAACCCAGTTTTCAGTTTACAACTTGTTTTTAACTGATAAATCGGAGTTAAATATTACCAATAAAAAAGAGGTAGAGGCATTTATAATAAAAAATAAAATTTCTGTAATTATAAATTGCGCCGCTTATACTAATGTAGATAAGGCTGAAGAAGAGCAGAATTTAGCAAATGAGATTAATTTTAGCGCAGTAAAAAACATTTCTGAAATTGTAGAGAAACACCAGCTAAAATTAATCCATATTTCAACGGACTATGTTTTTGATGGTGATTCTTCAATACCTTATATAGAAAGAGATAATACAAACCCTCAAAGTATATATGGAAATTCAAAAAGACTTGGTGAAGAGGCGATAATAGATTTAAACCCTAAGAATTCGATTATTATAAGGACTTCATGGTTATATTCATCATTTGGAAATAACTTTGTAAAAACTATGTTGAAATTAACGAAGGAGAAAGAGGAGGTGTCTGTGGTTTCTGACCAAATAGGCTCTCCTACTTATGCGTACGATTTGGCTAAAGTTATTTTGCAAATAATTCCATTTATAGAAAACGATAAGGTTCAAGTTTATCATTATTCAAATGATGAAAGTTGTAGCTGGTTTCAATTTGCTCAAGAAATTGCAATGCTATCAAATAGAACATGTAAAATAAAACCTATTTCATCAGTTGATTTCAAAGCAAAAGCAAACAGACCAAAATATAGTTTGTTAAATACTGAAAAGATTAAAAATGAATTCCAAATAAGTATACCTAATTGGAGTTATTCATTAAAAGAATGTTTGATGAAAATAAAAAACTAAATATATGAAATCAATTTTAATAACAGGAGGAGCTGGATTTATTGGGTCTAATTTAGTGGAATATTTTGTAGAAAAATATCCAGATTATAAATTTGTAATCATTGATTTATTAACATATGCTGGTGATATTGAAAATTTAAAATCAGTTAAAAATTCCAAAAACTTTACTTTTGTTCATGGTGATATTTGTGATATAGATTTAGTTGAGCGAATTTTTCAACATTATTATATAAATGGAGTTATTCATTTGGCTGCAGAATCTCATGTTGATAACTCTATAACAGATCCAGGAATTTTTATCGAAACCAATGTTAAAGGAACATTTACATTATTAGATGTAGCTTATAAGTATTGGATGGAAAAACCTTTTGAATTTAAAAGAGGATTTGAAGAAAGTCGATTTTTACATGTGTCTACTGATGAGGTTTATGGTACATTAGGAAAAACAGGTTTATTTACTGAAGAAACACCATATGCTCCAAATTCACCTTACAGTGCTTCAAAAGCAAGTAGTGATTTAATTGTAAGAAGTTATTTTCATACATATGGAATGAATACCATAATTACAAATTGCTCCAATAATTATGGGCCAAAACAGCACGATGAAAAATTAATACCTACTGTAATTAGAAAAGCGTTGGCTGGAGAGCAAATTCCAATTTACGGAGATGGAAGCAATGTAAGAGATTGGTTATATGTAGCTGATCATTGTACCGGTATTGAATTGGCATTTCATAAAGGTAATAGTGGTGAAGTGTATAATGTTGGCGGAAAAAATGAGCAAAATAATAACTATATTGCGGCTAAAATTTGTGAATTGTTAGATGAGCTTTTACCATTGAATAAAGGAAGCTATAAAGATCAAATTACATTTGTGGAGGATCGAGCAGGGCACGATTTTAGATATGCAATTGATGCCTCAAAAATTGAAAAAAAATTAGGTTGGAAAGCTGCTGAAAATTTTGAAACTGGTATATTAAAAACAGTTCAATGGTATTTGAAAAAATATAAAAGCTAAATTAAACTGAAAATAAAGTTAGAGAACTTCATCAAGGTTAATGAATTCTACGGAATAAATTGAAGGAATAAAATCTTAAATGAAAGAAAATAAAAAAATTGCCATAATAGGATTAGGATACGTGGGTTTGCCATTAGCAAGATTATTTGCTACAAAATTTCCTGTAATAGGTTTTGATATTAACCTAAAAAGGGTTGATGAATTAAAGAAGGGAATTGATGATACGTTGGAAATTGAAAAAGAAGTTCTTCAAAAAGTTATTGTAGAATCTCCTTCAAGTAAAAATGGATTATATTTTACAGCTAACCTAACTGAAATTGAGAATTGTAATTGTTACATTGTTACAGTTCCAACTCCAGTTGATAAAAACAATAAACCTGATTTAACACCTTTAATTAAAGCAAGTGAATCAGTTGCTTCAGTTTTAAAGAAAAACGATGTTGTTATTTATGAATCAACTGTTTATCCTGGTGCAACCGAAGAAATTTGTGTTCCAATATTGGAAGCTAATTCTGGTTTAATTTTCAATAAAGATTTTTTTGTAGGTTATTCTCCAGAGCGTATAAACCCGGGAGATAAAGAACATACAGTAGATAAAATATTAAAAGTAACTTCAGGTTCAACCCCTGAAATTGGAATTGAAGTAAATGAATTATATGCTTCAATAATAACAGCAGGTACACATTTGGCGCCTACAATTAAGGTTGCTGAAGCTGCAAAAGTTATTGAAAATTCACAACGAGATATTAACATTGCATTTGTAAATGAACTTGCAAAAATTTTCAATATTCTAAATATTGATACACAGGAAGTTTTAAAAGCAGCAAGTACAAAATGGAATTTTTTACCGTTTAAACCAGGACTTGTTGGTGGTCATTGCATTGGAGTTGATCCGTATTATTTGGCTCAAAAGGCTCAGGAAGTTGGATACCATCCTGAAATTATTTTGGCTGGAAGAAGAGTGAATGATAGTATGGGGTTGTTTGTAGCTTCTGAAGTAATTAAACTTTTGGTAAAGAATAATGTTGAAATTAAAAAAGCAAAAGTTTTAGTGTTGGGGATTACTTTTAAAGAAAACTGTCCTGATGTTAGAAATACCAAAGTTATAGATGTGATAAAAAACTTACAAGATTTTGGAAGTGAAGTTACCGTTTATGATCCTTGGGCAAATTCTTTAGAAGTTAAAAGTGAATATCATATTGAAACTGTTAGAGAAATGCCTCAAAATAAATTTGATGGTATTGTTTTGGCGGTTGCACATCGTGAATTTTTAACAATAGATTTTGAAAAACACCTTAAAAATAATGGTATAATTTATGATGTAAAAGGAGTTTTGAAAGGTAAAGTTCATGGTAAATTATAAGCGAAATCTAACGAATAATAAAGTCAAATAGTAAGAATGAAAAATTTTGCATTAATTGGAGCGAGTGGATATATTGCTCCAAGACATATGAAAGCTATAAAGGAAACAAACAATAATTTAATAGCTGCATTAGACAAGTTTGATAGTGTTGGAATTATTGATAGTTATTTTCCGAACGCAGATTTTTTTACGGAGTTTGAGCGTTTTGATCGTCATATTTCAAAGTTGAAATATGAAAAGAAGATTCCATTAGATTATGTAAGTATTTGCACTCCAAATTATTTACATGATGCGCATATTCGTTTTGCGTTGCGACAAGGAGCAGATGCAATTTGTGAAAAGCCATTGGTTTTAAACCCTTGGAATATGGATGCTTTAGCTGAAATAGAAAAAGAAACAGGTAAAAAAGTATATAATATTTTACAACTTAGAGTGCATCCAAGTATAATTGCTTTGAAAGAAAAAATTGAAAAGGGTCCAAAAGATAAAATATATGATGTAGATCTTACATATTTAACATCTCGTGGTCATTGGTATTATACTTCATGGAAAGGAGATGAGTCTAAGTCTGGTGGAATTGCAACAAATATTGGGGTTCATTTTTTTGATATGCTATCTTGGATTTTTGGAGAGGTAAAACAAAATATAGTCCATATGAATACGCATGATCGTTCTGCAGGTTATTTAGAATTTAAGCAAGCAAGAGTTCGTTGGTTTTTATCGATTAATTACGATGTACTTCCGCAGGAAGTTAAAGAAAAAGGTCAAACAACGTATCGTTCCATTACAATTGAGGGGGAAGAGTTAGAATTTAGTGGTGGTTTTACAGATTTACACACGGTTTCTTATCAGGAAATAATAAACGGAAATGGTTATGGTCTTGAAGCTCCTCGTCAGGCAATTGAAATTGTTCATAGTGTTCGTCATGCAGATCCAATTGGGCTAAAAGGAGAGTTTCATCCTTTTGTTAAAAAACCATTGGCAAAACATCCTTTTAGTAAATAACAAGAATTAAATTAATTTAAAAGAGTTGAATCTAATTAGCTTTGAAATCCTCAAAAAATAAGATGAATTGGGTTAAACAAAGGAGAATTAGTATATTTACGAAAATCAAAAAAAGAGAAATAGAATACATTAAGATTGATTTTGTATTCAATTTCAATAATAATATATAAAAACTAACATATGAAAATAGGAATTACTTTTAGTACGTTTGATTTATTACATGCAGGGCATATTAAAATGTTGGAAGAAGCAAAGAGTAAGTGTGACTACTTAATTTGCGGATTGCAAACAGATCCGACAATTAATAGACCAGAAAAAAATAAACCTATACAAACTGTTGTTGAAAGATACATTCAGTTAAAAGGTTGTAAATATGTAGATGAAATTGTTCCTTATACAACAGAACAAGATTTGGAAGATATTTTACAGTCTTTTAAAATTGATGTCCGTATTATTGGTGACGAATACAGAAACAAGGATTTTACTGGTAGAAAGTATTGTGAAGAAAAAGGAATTGCTTTTTTTTTTAATGGAAGGGACCATAGGTTCTCAAGCAGCGGATTAAGGCAAGAAGTATTTAAAAAAGAAAGTTTAAAGAATAAATAAAGAGCTAAATTTTTAATTTAGAATAAACATATATTTAGAATGAAATTAGTAATTGTTGGGTCAGGTTATGTTGGCCTAGTATCAGGGACTTGTTTTTCTGAAATGGGAAACAAAGTAACTTGTGTAGATATTGATTCTAGTAAAATCAATAAACTAAAAGAGGGTATAATCCCTATTTATGAGCCGGGTTTAGAACCAATGGTTTTAAAAAATGTTGAAAGTGGTAATTTATTTTTTACTACCGATTTAGGAAAGGCTATAGAAAATGCTGAAATTGTATTTATTGCAGTTGGAACTCCTATGGGAGATGATGGCTCAGCAGATTTGCAATATGTGTTAGCAGTTGCTAAATCGATTGGGAAAGCAATGCAAAAAAGATTGGTGATTGTTGATAAATCTACAGTTCCTATTGGAACGGCAGATAAAGTTAAGGCAACCATTCAAAAGGAGCTAGATAAAAGAGGAGTAAACATTGAATTTGATGTAGTATCTAATCCAGAGTTTTTAAAAGAAGGAGCCGCGATTGTTGATTTTATGAAGCCAGACCGAGTAGTAATTGGTTCTGAGAGTACTTATGCAACAGATAAAATGAAACAATTGTATTCTCCATTTTGTATGTCTCATGATCGATTTATAGCAATGGATGTTCGTTCTGCTGAAATGACTAAATATGCCGCTAATGCAATGTTAGCAACAAAAATTTCATTTATGAATGAAATTGCAAATATATGTGAAAAGGTTGGTGCAGATGCAAATCAAGTACGAATTGGAATTGGATCCGATAAAAGAATTGGATATAGTTTTATTTATCCAGGAAGTGGTTATGGAGGATCTTGTTTTCCAAAAGATGTAAAAGCACTTAAGAAAATTGCAGAAGAGTACAATTATAAAGCTAAAATCATAACTTCTGTTGAAGAAGTAAATGATGCTCAGAAATTAGTTATAGCACATAAGATAGTAGCTCGTTTTGGAGAAGATTTAAAAGGATTCACATTCGGTGTTTGGGGGTTGGCATTTAAGCCAGGAACCGACGATATGCGAGAAGCTCCAGCAATTTATATCATTAAGGAGCTAGTAAAAAGAGGAGCAAAAATACAAGCTTTTGATCCAAAAGCAATTGAGGAAGCCCAGGAGTTCTATTTAAAAGGAGTTGAAAATATAACTTATGTGAGTTCAAAATATGATGCTTTAAAAAATGCAGACGCTATGATATTGTTAACTGAATGGAAGGAATTTAGATCTCCAGATTTTGAAGAAATTAAAACCTTGTTAAAATCACCGGTTATATTTGATGGTAGAAATCAATACAATGTATTTAATATTGAAGAAAAAGGATTTGAATATTTTCAAATAGGAAAGAACTAATTGAAGTTCTAAATAAAAATTCCACATTTCTTTGATTTTATATAAAATCAAAGAAATGTGGAATTAAATCATTAAGCTTAAAAAATATAAACATATGGAAAGACAAAATAATATCGTACACGTAATATTAACTGGAGGAGTTGGAAGCCGTTTATGGCCATTATCGCGTAAAAGTCAACCAAAACAATATTTAGAAATATTTGAAAATAAATCTTTGTTTCAAATTACTGTTGAGCGCAATAGCGATTTGGCTAATACAGTTATGGTAGTTGGTAATATAGATAATTGTCATTTAAGTAGAAAGGTGCTTGAGAAGACAGGGAAAGACTATATTGATATTATTGAAGCAACTCCAAGAAATACGGCGGCAGCAATTGCATTTGCTGCATTTGCTGCATCTCCGGATGATATTTTAGTAATTACACCTTCAGATCATATTATTGAAGGTCAGGGAAATTATAATAAAGCAATTTTGGAAGCTGTTTCAAAAGCAGAACAAGGTGCAATTGTTACTTTTGGAATTGTACCAACGAAGCCAGAAACAGGTTACGGATATATTGAATATAAAAATGATGATGTTGTTGCATTTCGTGAAAAACCAAATGAAGAAACTGCAAAAGACTTTATTAAGCAAGGTAATTTCTTGTGGAATAGCGGCATGTTTTGTTTTAAAGCAAGTGTATTGTTGGAAGAATTAAAAAAATACAATCCAGAAGTATATGCTGCTTCAAAAATAGCTTGGGAAGCTTCTTATGATTCCTCTAATAAGGATATAAGAAAATTGGATTATAAGTTATCAATGAATATTCCTTCTATTAGTATAGATTATGCTGTAATGGAACAAAGCAAAAAGATAAAAGTAGTTCCTGCTAAATTCAATTGGTCGGATTTGGGGTCTTTTGATGCAGTTTATGATTATTTAGTTTCCAAAGGGCACTCTATTGATGAAAAAGGAAACATGGTAATTGGAACTGATATTTTCACTTCCTTTTTAGGATTGGAAAATACTATTTTTATAACAACTCCAACAGCAAATTTAATATTACAAAAAGAGCATTCACAAAAAGTGAAAGATATTTATAGTAAACTTGAGAAAGAAGGCTCTGATTTAATTAACTAATTGAAATGGATTAATTATAAAACATAAAACCATCTATTTATTGTTTAAATAATATTGATAAAAAGCATATGTAGGCTGTTTTATGATGTATATTTAAACAAAATTTAAAAAGCAATTTAATTCAATTTCATTGATTCTAAATTGTTAGTTAATTGCAAAAGAAAAAGATAAAAGAATAGATGAAAATTTCATTAGTACTTAATGAAATGAATTGGTCCCCCTTTAATAAAAATTTTAAAGTAAAGAGTAAGGTTTATAACTCTATGATTTATAGCAGTTATTTAATTTTATTGCATTTAATAATTTTTATAAAACAAAGGATTGACCTATTCAAAAAAAATGAAGAACATTTGATAGAATCGGATGTGCTTTTAGATTTTAATGTAAGAAATAAATTTATTTATAATAATTCTAGGTAACCGTATATATTTTAAAATATATACGGTTACTTATCGTTTTATAAGAGGATTAATTTAGTTATCTATTTTTCAATTAGATTTAAGGGTTTTATTGAATAATTTAATCAAACGAGACCCTTAAATATTTATTTTAAAAGAGTTTAAGTCTTTTTTTGGGACTTAGGAAGGCGAAGCCATGAGAAGAAATATTGTTTTTTAAGAAAAAATTATTTTTCAATTTGCATAATATGGATTACTATAAAATTAAAAGGCAAAATTAATTATATTTACAAATCATAAGTATATAAAAAATAATGAAATAGGTAGGGTTGATATTTCAATAGAAATAATAACGAATGCAATTTTATTTTACATAAATAAAGAAATAAACAAATGAAATACTGGATATTAACGATTTTATTGGTTTTTGCTGTTTTAAATACGCAGCAAGTATCAGCTCAAGAAATTTTTCCAAGTCAATTATCAAAAATAGATGTTGATAATATGTCTGATGAGCAAATCTCGAGTTATTGGGAGAAGGCAAAAGGACAAGGGTATAGTTTAGATCAATTAGAGGTAATTGCGGCATCTAAAGGAATGTCTGCTAGCCAGGTTTCAAAATTGAGACAGCGAATAAGTGCTTTGCGTTTTCAAAATACCTCAAGCGTTGTAGAAAGTTCTAGTGATAATGATATTTCGAGTATAGATAAATTTGGTTTAGAAGGGAAAACTTCAGATAAAATTGAAAAAAGCAGCTTGTTTGGATTTGATTTTTTTAGTAATCCAAATATTTCTTTTACTCCAAACTTAAATTTGGCCACACCAACTACGTATCAATTAGGTCCGGGAGATGAAATTTTGATTGATGTTTGGGGTGCTGCAGAAAATAATTATCGTAAACAAGTAGATAGAGAAGGTGCAATTAGAATTGAAAATATTGGGCCTGTTTATGTGAGTGGTCTTTCAATTGGTAAAGCAAAGGAGAAAATCATTTCCTATTTAAAGAAAATTTATAGTGGTATTGGAGCTTCTGGTTCAAGTTATAATAAAGTATATGCTGATGTATCATTAGTAGGCGTTCGCACAGTACAAGTAAACATTATAGGGGAAGTGAAAGTTCCAGGAACCTATTCTTTAAGTGCACTTTCTACGGTGTTAAACGCCTTATACGCAGCAGGTGGGCCAACGGAAAAAGGTACATTTAGAACCATTAAAGTAATAAGAGGTGGTCAAAATATTGGAGAGTTCGATATTTATAACTATTTAATTAATGGGTCTGAAAAAGGCAATGTGATGTTGCAAGATCAAGACGTTATTATTGTGCAGCCTTATGGAAGTAAAGTTTCGGTTACTGGAAATGTGAAACGTCCTGGCTTATTTGAGTTAAAGCAGGGAGAAACCATTAAAGATCTGATAAATTATTTTAGTGGATTTACTGCAAATGCTTATCAGGAAAGGTTGTTAGTGAATAGAGTAGATGGAAAACAAAAGAAGGTAAGTGAAATAAAATTATCTGAGCAGCTGGATTTTATGTTAAAAGACGGAGATAATATATCCGTTGGAGCTGTTTTAAATCGTTTTGAAAATAGAGTGAGTATTGATGGAGCTATTTATCGCCCTGGAAATTATGAGCTGTCAAATGAGTTAACATTGTTTGAATTAATAGAGAAGGCTGGAGGAGTTAAGGATAATGTTTTTTTAACTAGAGGTATTCTTTATAGAACTTTGGATGACATAAATAAAGAATTGATTTCATTTTCTGTTAAAGAAATAATTCAAGGAAGTTCGAATATATCTTTAAAAAGGGAGGATAGCATTCAAATATTTAGTACTCAAAATTTAAAAGAAAAGGAAGTTATTTCAATCGATGGTGCAGTGAACAGTCCTCAAACCATTGGGTTCATTGAGAAAGTCCAAATTGAGGATTTAATAGCAATAGCTGGAGGATTTAATTCAGGAGCTGATGTTGATGTAATTGATATTTCGAGGAGAGTTCCAGAAGGTGGATTTGAAATTATAAGTAAAAATATAAAACGTTCCAGCTCAGCTAATTTACAAATTGATGAAAATGAACCTTTTTACTTAGAGCCATTTGATAAAGTATCTGTGAGATATAAAAAAGGGTTTACTGTTCAAAAAAACGTTAAAATACGGGGAGAAGTTTTTTATCCGGGTAATTATTCAATAATTCAAAAAGATGAACGCATCTCAGATTTAGTAAAAAAAGCTGGAGGTTTTTCACCTTTTGCTTATTTAGAAGGAGCAAGTTTAGTTAGAAATGTAGTTTACACCGATCAAAAAGGACAAATAAAAATGTTAGAAGAATTATCTTCAAGAGATTCAATAACCGACTTAGAATTGGGTAAAAAAGAATTCAAGATTGGTATTGACCTTGAAAAGATAATGAGTTTAAAAGGGCAAAAATCTAAAATTGACCTAATTTTACAAGAAGGAGATGTTTTGTTGATACCTTCAGAAAAACAAACAGTTGAAGTTAGAGGTGCAATATTAGCTCCTTCTTTAATTAGATATGATAAAACAACTTCTTTAAAGGATTATATAAATAGTTCAGGAGGTTTTTCAGAAAATGCTAAAAAGAGAAAAGCGTATGTAATTTATTCAAACGGAGATATTGCTGCAACAAAGAATTTCCTGTTTTTTAAGTCTTATCCAAAAATGCAACCAGGTGCTTTAATTTTAGTACCAGAAAAATCAGAGAATAAGCATAGAATGTCTGCTACAGAAATTCTAGGTATTACTTCAGGAATTTCTACCTTAGGAATTTTAATAAAAACATTATTAATAAAATAGTATTAAATAGTTTTTTTTAGCAGTATTACAATATTTTTTAAAAACAGATGAAAGGTGAAATCACCCCTCTTACAAGGTTTATAGGAATTATTTTCAATTAAAATTTGAATAGTGAAAACCCTTTAGGTTATATAATATAAAAATCATGACCAATCAAAATAAAAATACAGATAACCACACCGAAGAAGACGAAATAGACCTAATCGCCTTGGCTAAAACCCTATGGGAGGGTCGTAAAACAGTCATAAAAACCACACTCATTTTTATGTGTATTGGTTTATTTATAGCCATATTCTCCCCAAAAGAATTTACAGCTTCTACCACCATGGTACCAGCAACGCAAGGGAAGAGTATTGGCGGTAATTTAGGAGGCTTGGCAGCTATGGCGGGTATTAATTTAGGCGGTATGGGCGGAGAATCTGGCATATCACCTGAATTGTATCCACAAATAATCAATAGCATTCCATTTCAATTGGAACTATTACAAACGCCATTAACCATTGAAGGTCAGGATAAAAAAATTACGTATGCCGACTATTATACAAACATTTCTAGCCCTGGATTGTTAGGTTACATCAAAAAATACACCATCGGTTTACCAGGCATGCTTATTTCAGCCATCAAAGGAAAGACCACAGATGTCACCCTGAGCCCAGTCGAAGGGTCTCAATTAATAGCAATCACTCTTGAAGAAAACGAACTCATCAAACAATTAAATAATCAAATAGCTTTAGATGTAAACGATACAGATGGCTATGTTTCAGTCTCTGCAAATATGCCTGAGGCCATGGCTGCAGCTGAGCTTACTAAAAAAGCACAGGATTTATTGCAACAATATATTATCAATTTTAAAGTACAGAAATCTTCTGAGCAATTAAAATTTATTCAAGATCGCTATACTGAAAAAGAACAGGAGTTTAAAAAAGTGCAACAACAACTGGCTCGGTTTCAAGATCAAAATCAGTTTGTAAATTCAGCTCAGGCTAAAACAAACTTGATGCGTTTACAATCGGAGTACGATTTGGCTTATAATGTATATAATGAATTAGCAAAACAATTGGAAACCCAACAAATACAAGTAAAAGAAGATACGCCGGTGTTTACCATATTAAAACCTGTATCAATACCTATTGAGAAATCTAAGCCGAAGCGGTCTTTGATTGTAGTTATTTGGACTTTTTTAGGAGTTGCTTTAGGGATTAGTTTTGTTTTTGGTAAGGTTTTTTTTGGTGGAATTAAGGAGAAGTGGGAAATATAACAAATGCTGGTCAAAATATAGGAATTGTGATTATATCTAAGGAATATTTAAAGACATTTTATAATTTTTTTACGAATAATTTTTATAATCGTTATTTAGGGAAAATAGTTTTATCTTTTTTGGTATTATACATTGGTATATCAATAGTCAAACAATTACATTATAATTTTAATGAATTTGAAAAGTATTATTCTATTTTAAAATTAATTTTCGGAATATTCTTTGAATTAATTTTCTCATTGATTTTAATAATTAAACTAAAAAAAAAACGTGCTCTTTTATTTTATTTAGTGAGTCTTTTTTTGATTTTTATTTTAGGTGAAATTATTAGAGGTTTTAAATGATAATAATATTTTATCAAATATTACTATAAATACCTTACCTGATAATAAAATTAATCCTTCTTATTTAAGTAATATTTCAATTTTACCATCTGATAATCACAAAGATAATTATGGTGTTTATTTAGGGCAACAGGTAAGAATCTCATGGTCTATAAATTTTAGTGGAAAACTTAAGGAAGCATCAATTGGGGAATTACCTTTAGAAGGAAATTTTGTATTTGAATGTAAAGGGGACAAAATATTTATTTTCTCTTTTAAATTACAATACTGCGCAGGATTTCTATAGTATTTTACCTGTAACAAATTCTTCAGCATTTATTCGACATTTTAGTCAGCAGTTTGATTTATGTTATGAGTTAAATAGCAGCTTCAAGATCAAATACTTCACCTTTAGCAGCATTGGTACCGACTTCTCCAAAACTAACAAGGCTAAAGAAATTTTGTACGGCTTCTGGAAAATTATTTTTAATCCAATTAGGAAGTTTATCCCTTTAAGTTTATCTTCCATATCTTGAACAGCCATATAACCCTCACCTGTATTACGATAAACCTTATCATCCATTAAAACATGGAGGTTAACATCAGGATGGAGTCGTTTAATTTCTTTGTCATCATAATTAACAATCTCAACCTTATAGTCTAACATAAAACCAGGGTAGGTATCCTTATACAATCCATCAATAAACTTATATACCATCTC
>ERZ767114.342-NODE-342-length-27341-cov-41.162595_pt1 | contig 27341 bp, 28 predicted proteins | sample MGYA00374952_ERZ767114 | MGnify/ENA primary metagenome ERZ767114 (study PRJEB28939, sample SAMN06267156) | marine metagenome | isolation source: Columbia River Estuary | place: USA:Columbia River Estuary, USA | collected 2012-05-05 ...
AAAGAATTAGATAAGATAAAAGGCGAAGGCAATGCTGCATTCAATGCATCTAGGGCAGCAGGGCAAGGTAAAGGTGGCGGTAGTAATAACTTTGCAACCCCTCCTAAACCTACCAAAAGCTACACTGATGCTATGGAGATAGTGACTAAAAACATAGAGAAGGATACTGGGGTTAAACGAGGAACAGGCCCACTTAAAAGAGAAGGTGGTAAGAAGGCTCCTGCTATCCCTAAGATAAAGAGCTTTGAGGAAATGGTTGGAGGCGGTGTAAAGGGGGCTATTAACTCCCTTACTCCTAAGCCACCTCCATTTAAGGCAGGGGATGGTGTTCGTAAGAATCCAGTTAAGCCTGTAGTTCCTAAGACTACTCCTAAGAAGGAAGCACCTAAGGGAACTACACCCCCTAGATTCACATCACCTGCTACTCCTAAGAAACCTACTACTCCAAGCTTCTTACTTAAGCCTACAGTTACTCCTGCACCTGCTAAGTCAGCAATGGGATTTACAATACCTAAAGTTACTCCTGCACCTGCTGTTACGCCCGTTAAGACTACTCCCAAGGGAACTACACCACCTAGATTTACATCACCTGCAACTCCTAAGACTACGCCTAAGAAGGAAGCTCCCAAGAAGGAAGCTCCTAAACCTACAGACAAACAGAAAGAGAATAAATCTAGGCTTGATAAAATGAAGGCTGATAAGAAGACTACTCCTAAGAAGGAAGTTCCCAAGACTACTCCGAAGCCAGCTCCTAAGCCAGCTCCGAAGCCTACAGCTAAGCAACTGTCTAATAAGGCTAGACTTGATAAGATGAAGGCTGACAAGAAGACCACGCCTAAGAAGGAAGCTCCCAAGCCTAAGCCTAAGCCAACGGCTAAGCAGGTATCTAATAAAGATAGACTTAATAAGATGAAGGCTAACAAGAAGACTACTCCTAAAAAAACTACACCTAAGAAGCAGAGTCTTGGCGGTAAAATTAAGAACTTTTTCAGAAGGAAAAAATAATGAATAAAGAAGGATTTATAGGTGACAATGGTAACTATGTTACTCAGAGTTTATTCCGTGAGATGTGGACAGGTAAAGGTAATCCTGTCTTCACTCTTGGGGACGAAGATAAAGTAGTGGATGGAGTTACCTTAATCTCTTTAAAGAAGATGTACCTAGAGATGGAAGACATCCATGAGTATGAGTTTGCAACTAAGTATCTTGCAGGATGGAAGCATTGGCAAGCCATCTGTAACTCCAATCGTCTACGACTTCATGTAGATGAATGGCGTAGTGAGTTGGAACTTAAGATGCGAAGCAAGGCTATGAAGCAGATGAAGGCTTTAGCATTGGATGGAGACAAGATAGCTGTCAAGTACATTGCAGATAAAGGATGGGCAGGAACTAAGCGTGGTCGTCCTAGTAAGCAATCTATTGAGGACGAACGTAAGTTCCAAGCACAGGTACACAAGGACTCTGAAGATGACTATGCTAGGATTGTCCAGTAATGGCTATCGCACATAAGGTTAAGGAACTAGCGGAGGCTGATCTCAAGTCCTTCGCTAAGTTAATTAATCCTAAGCGTATATATGGTCAAGTACATTTAGATGTATATGATAAGATGCAGGAAGCAATCATAGGGGAGGTAGAGAACCTAGCGGTGCTAATGCCACGTGACCATCAGAAGAGCCATCAGGCGGCTGTGGCTTGCCTCTGGGCGTTGACTAGGGATCCAACCAGTACACACCTATACATCTCTTCTACTGCAGCTCTAGCGGAAGCACAGCTCCGAGCAATAAAGGATATGATGGAGTCTCCAATCTATTCAAAGTATTGGCCTACTATGATCCATAGAGATGTGAAGAAGAGAGCCAAGTGGACTAACGATCAGATATTAGTAGACCATCCTTCACGTAAGGACGAGCTAGTACGAGATCCATCCATCAAGGCTGTAGGTCTTACTGGTTCTATCACTGGATTCCATGCTAATTATATGTGGCTAGATGACATGGTAGAACCTAACAACGCATACACTGAGACAGGACGAGCTGATGTACGTGCACGATATTCACAGCTAGCCTCCATTGAAACTACAGGTAGTAGATCTATTGTAGTAGGAACTAAGTATCATCCTGCAGATCTATACACAGACCTAAGGGATATGGTAGAACCTATCCTAGACGACAATGATGATGTTGTAGGTGAGCGTAATGTATACGAGTTTAAGATAGAAGTAGTAGAAGAAGATGGTGTGTTCTTATGGCCTAGAGAGGCCAGAGCTGATGGCAAGTTGTACGGGTTTAACGCTAAGGAACTTGCCCGTAAGAAGGCTAAGTATTTAGACAAGACTCAGTTCTTTGCACAGTATTATCAAGAGACTAACCATGCAGATAGTCAGAGATTAACCTACTCAAACTTCCAATATTATGATGTGAAGTTTCTTTCAAAATCATTTGGTAGTTGGAAATTCAAGGGGAACAACTTAAATGTTTACGCATCTATCGACTTCGCTTTCACGCTTAATAAAAGATCTGACTTCACGGCTATTGTGGTTATCGGTGTGGATAGTGATAATAATATTTACATATTGGATATTGATAGATTTAAAACTGACAAGATTCAAACTCTATATGAAAAGATTGCTGACCTCCATTCGAGATGGAACTTCAGGAAACTCCGAGCAGAAGTGAACGGAGCGCAGGGTATGATTGCAAAAGATTTAAAAGATAGAATGAGGATGGAAGGAATGATGTTATCTATTGAGACACACTCTCCATCCAGACATGAAGGAAACAAAGCGGAGCGTATAGCTGCCGTGTTAGAACCTAGATACGAGAACGGTGCAGTATGGCATTTCCAAGGAGGTCACACTCCTGTATTAGAAGAAGAACTTATGTTAGCTAGACCACAGCATGATGACGTAAAGGATGCGCTTGCATCTGTAGTTGAAGTGGCTAGACCACCTATGAGTTCTAGGTTCAATCAAGAGGACAATGTAGTTGTCTTTAATTCTAAATGGGGCGGGGTAGGACACTAATGACTGGAAGAGTAGCGGAACTAAAAGCACTATCTGAAACAACACCGTTAGCTAAGAACATAGCTGACTTGTATACAACGTGGAATACACAAAGAAAAGGATGGATAGAAGAGAATAAAGAAGTACGTGATTACTTGTTTGCAACTAGCACCAAGACTACTACTAACTCAACTCTTCCTTGGAAGAACAGCACTACGTTGCCTAAGCTAACTCAGATCAGAGACAACCTACATGCTAACTACTTGTCTGCACTATTCCCTAATGACTTCTGGTTACGTTGGGAAGCACACGATCAAGATAGTAATCACAAGACTAAGCGTAGAGCTATCGAGTCTTATGCTGCTAACAAGGCACGCATGAGTGGACTACGTAATACAGTTAGTCAACTAGTGTATGATTACATTGACACTGGTAATGCATTCGTAGATGTAGAATGGGTTAACGAGTCTATGGTAGACGATGATACTGGTGAAGAGACTGTCATGTACATTGGCCCTAAGCTAATACGTATCTCTCCTTACGATATTGTATTCAACCCTACTGCAGTAGACTTTGCACACACTCCTAAGATCACTCGTTACGTTAAGAGTATAGGTGAACTTGAGTGGGACTTGCGTAATAAGCCTGAGTTAAAGTATTCAGAAGAAGCCATTAAAAAAGCTAAGGCTGTACGTGGATCATTCAAGACAGCTAGAGTAGAAGACGCTGATAAGGCACAGGGCTTCTTTAATGATGGACTAGGTGATATTCAAGCTTACTTTGAATCTGGCATGGTAGAGATCCTAGAACTTGAAGGTGATCTATATGATCCAGAGACAGGAGAGTTCCTGCAGAACCACATCATTACAGTTATGGATCGACAGCACATCCTACGTAAAGAGCGTAACCCTAGTTGGTTAGGTAATGGCTATAAGTTCCATGTAGGTTGGAGAACACGTCCAGATAATCTATATGCAATGAGTCCACTAGCTAACATCGTAGGACTACAGTATCGTATGGATCACCTTGAGAACCTTAAGGCTGACCTTATGGACTTAACTGCATTCCCTCCTATGCTAGTCAAAGGGCAAGTTGAGAACTTTAAGTGGGGGCCATTAGAGAAGATCCTTATGGATGAGCAAGCAGATGTAAGTCTACTTAACATTCAATCAGCAGGCTTAAATGCAGAGATGGATATTAATCGACTAGAGTCTCGTATGGAAGAGTTTGCAGGTGCACCTAGAGAAGCTATGGGTATACGTACAGCAGGTGAGAAGACTGCCTTTGAAGTACAGAGCCTACAGAATGCAGCAGGACGTATCTTCCAAGAGAAGACTTCTAACTTCGAGATCAATATACTTGAACCTGCAATGAATGCATTCGTAGAACTAGCACGAAGAAACTTAAACAGTACAGATATTATACGTGTTGCTGATGATGATCAAGGTGTAGTTGAGTTCCTAAGTATTACTAAAGAAGACTTGACAGCAGTAGGTAAGCTACGTCCTATTGGTGCACGACACTTCGCAGCACAAGCACAGTTGGTTCAGAACCTAACACAACTATCTAACACTTCTATGTGGGCAGAGACTAAGGCTCACCGTAGTCCATTAGCATTAGCTATGATGTTAGAAGATGTAATGGGTCTGAGTAGATACAGCTTATTCAAGGAGAATGCAGGTGTGTTTGAAGAACAAGATACACAGCGTATGGTACAACAAGCCACAGAAGACCTTGCAGTTGAAGGTCAGCAAATGCCGAATACAATGTAATGAGTAATTACAAATGGGATATGTCTTGGCGTACAGACGATATGACAGACGAGCAGCGAAAGGAATTAGTAGCTGCTCTGCCTACGCTAACACGATTGAGAGCTACGTTGCAAAGGAAATTAGATGCCAGTGCAGCGAATCAACTCAAGTTAAGCAACTATGATTCCCCTAGTTGGGGTTATTTACAAGCAGATTACATAGCAACACAACGAATACTAAAGGAAATTCAATTAATTATTACTCCATCTGTAAATAAAGATTGACATTTACTAAATAGTATGATATAATCAATACATTATTAATCAAGAGAGGTGTCTATGACTGACCAAGTTAAAGACGAAACAATATTTAAAGGTACAACAGAAACTCCGTCCACTAATCCAGAGGTTACTCCTTTTGAAGACCTTCTTAAGGGCATAGTAAGTGAGGATGGTAGACAAAAGTACGCTTCAGTCGAAGCTGCGCTTAAGTCAATGCCAGATAAGGAAGCACATATCGCAAAGTTAGAACAAGAAGCGAAGGCACACGCTGATAAGGAGGCCCAAATGACTGCAGAGTTAGCTCGAATAGCAAAGTTAGAAGAAGCGTTGCAAGCAATAGCCCAGAAAGAATCAAATCAGAATAGACCATCTGAAATGAATCTTGATGAGCAGACGATTGAAGGACTAGTGGCTAAGTCACTCTCTAAAAAGGAACAAGAGAGTAAGATGAAAGCTAATGGTGCCCTTGTAATCGAATCTTTATCTAAGAAGTTTGGAGATAAAGCTGAGGAAATGTTTATAGGTAAGGCTGCAGAACTTGGTATGTCTATTACTGACTTCAATGGCTTAGCTCAAACAAATCCTAAACTCGTTATGGCATCTTTCGGAGCACAAGCTACGACTATGCCTAAAACATCAAGTTCATTAAACACGTCTACTCTGATTGAAGGCCAAGCCAAGGCAAGGAACCCCTTGTTACTAGGTGGAAGCTTACAAGAAGGATGGGCACGCGCTCGACCTTTGTCGAATTAAACGGAGAAATAAATTATGAGTCAAGTTATTGACAACAGCTCTGTAGCAATTATGCAGGAACAGTATTCCAACTTCATCGTTGAGAATCTACCTGAGATTATGCTACCACAAGGATTCACACGTAACGTGTCTGAATTCGCAAGCGGTAAAGAACTGCTTATCCCTACCATCGGTACTGTAACTTTGCAAGATGCAGCCGAAGGTGTTCCATTAGACTTCCGTCCTATTGATACAGGCCGTGTGAATCTGACTATCACTGAACAAGTTGGTGATGCATGGTCAGTTTCAGATGACCTCAAAGAAGATGGCTATCTAGTTAATCAGTTGATGGCAGGTCGTGCAGCTGAAAGCGCACGCGCTATTGCAGAAGAGTTTGAGACTAAGTTCCTAGCTACTTGTAACTCAGTACAAACTTCCAATGGCTCTAACCTAGTTAATGGTGCTATGCACCGATTGACAGCCTCAGGTGCTAACCGCACTATGGGCTTGGATGACTTCCGCTATATGAAGTATTCCTTTGATAAAGCTAAAGTACGTCAAGCAGGTCGTATTGCAATCGTAGATCCTATTGTTGAAATGTGCTTGAACGGATTGATGGGTACTCAGTGGGTGTCTAACAACCCTCAGTTCTCTGGTATCATCACTGAAGGTTTCGCACAGGATCACAAGTTCGTTGCTAACATCTTTGGTTTTGACATCTACACTTCTAACTTACTTCCTACAGTAGGTGTTGAAGGTGCATTGAAAGACTGGGATGGCACTACTAAAGCATCTGTAGCAGGTGATGTTGCTAACGTATTCATGTCTGTTGCTGACGAACAATCAGTTCCAATCATGCATGCCATGCGTCGTCAACCATCTGTATCTGGATGGCGCGACAATGAAGAACGTAAAGATAAGTATCAGGTAACTACTCGCTATGGCTTTGGTGCTCAGCGTTTGGATACTCTAGCTACTATCATTACTTCATCTACTGATTTCGTATAAGGAGATAGAACATGAGTTTAGAAAATAGTTCAGGTCGTAACGTAACAGCTCCATACGGCCCACGTTCTGTTCAAAGCAAGTATGGCGGTGAGTTCGGTTCAAGCACTCCTGTCAAAACTGCTACTTGGACTTTTAATTATGATGACCTACCAGTTGGTGGTGCTACAGGCTTAGAGTTTTCTTTGCCCGCTAACTCAGTCATCGTATCAGCTAAGGTTCGCATTATCACTGCTTTCAACGGCACTACTCCTACATTGAATGTAGGTTTAGAGCAGTCTGATGGCACTGACATTGATGTTGACGGTCTAGCTGCTGCTGCTACTGCTTCAGTAGTTGGTGTTGTAGTTGGTGCAGGCGCATTGGTAGGTAAGTCTATCGGTGCTGCTGCAGGTGAGTTGATTGTTGCTAACACAGCAGGCAATTCAACCGCAGGCAAGGCGCAAGTCCTTGTTGAATATATCTTAGCCTAAGATATGCATGGGGGCAGCAATGCCCCTTCTTTTCTTTGGAGATCTAAATGGCAAACATTGAACACAAAGATATACTTGATCCCAATTTACATGAGCCTAAAGGTTTTATTGCTGCTTCTAATAACACTACGTATGTTAAAAATAACGTAGGTGTAGGCTATTGGACTCCTGCCATTCAAGGTGTAGGTACTGCTGCCACAGGCACAGCTTACATTGCAGATGGTGCAGGTCAAGGTACATGGACTAAGACTGTCACAGGACTACCTACAGCCTCAGCTAAGGAAATGTTAGTAGCTGACGGTGCAGGTAATGATACATGGCAGCATCCTACAATACATGGCTCATCTTATAATATAAAAACTACAACTCCAATAGTTGTTACTGACAGTAACGGTGGTTGGATACGAGTTGATGCGCTAGCACGAACAGACTTCTCTGCTACTGCAGGTACACATCCAGAGATGCAGTCTAATACAGATGGATCTCTTACTTATATAGGTACTCTAACTAGACACTTCCACATAGCTGCTACCTTAAGTGTAGGCAAGCAAACAGGTGGCAGTACCTCTCACCCAGTAGCTTGTGCACTCTATCATTACGATGCTAGTGAAGCTACAAATACTATCATCCCTCACTCTGAAATTAGAATGAGTGCCAACAACTCTATGCGAGCATCTACTGCAATTCATGCAGACATTATGATGAACACTGGTGATAAGTTAGTGATTGCAGTTAATGGTAATTTAGGTGTAGCAGGTACAGTAGAGATATTCACATACTATTTATTTGCAATGGGAATGGTGGGATCTTAATATGCCTAAATATAATCTATTGAAGTTAGTACAAAAGACTGCTGTCGCATTAAATGTTGACAGCATTTCTACTATTGGAGAGACAGATGAGAGTTTGGATATAGCTTCTTTAGCAGAAGATGTATACTACGAGATTATATCTAAACATAACTGGCCCCACCTAAGTGCACTAGCTCAAGCTACATCTAGCGTTGACTACCCTAACTACTTGCGACTACCTGAAGCTGTACGCAGAGTGGAGAGTGTACGATACAACTGCATTGAGATTGGCGGAACTAAGCCTATCTATAAAGAGATGAAGTATAAACATAAGGATGATTTCCTAGCTACTCAGAACCTATTAGATACAACTAAGACTAATGTTGTCCTATGTACTGATCCATCAGGAGTACAGTATCCTGTCTATAACGATAAGCCACCTACATATTACACTTCATTCGATGAAGAATGGTTGGCCTTTGATAGTTTTGATTCAAGTGAAGAGTCTAACCTACAGCAATCTAAAACTCAGTTGATAGTTATACGAGAGCCTGTGTGGTCTTCCACTGATGAATTTATACCCGACCTACCAGTAGAGGCATTCCCTCTATTATTGTCAGAGTTAATTAGTACAGCTAGTGTTACGCTTAATCAGGAAGCTAACCAGAAAGAAGAACAGAAAGCAGCTAGGCAGACCAGACGAATGGTAGGCAATAGCTACACAGTTAATAACGCATTGGAGATTCCTAATTATGGCAGAGCTAGCAGAAAATAAAAAAGAATTAAAGTTCAGATCAGCAGGTACTATGGGAAGTATGATCGAGATCTTCTACGAAGGTGGCGGTCAGGTTCCAGAAGAACTCACTGGACTATGGACTGATAGAGTCAGAGCTAATAATGCTATTGACCTGTACCGTATCCGTAAGGAAGTAAAGTCAGGAAAAACTGGGGGTAAGTAATGCCTCGTACAAGAAGCGAAATAGTATTTCAGGACTTCTCTAAGGGGCTACATACAGAGAGTAGTGCCTTTAAGTTTCCTAAAGATGCATTCAGAGATGTAGATAACATAGTCCTAGAAGATACAGGCGTATCAAGACGCAGGTATGGAATGGATTATGAGTCTGGTTATACAGTCACGTCTACTGGATTATCAGAGATTGAGATGCGACAAGCAGAACTGACTACCTTTCTATGGGATAGAGTTAACAACGATGCTTCTATTACATTAGGTTTGATTCAGATCAAATCTAAATTGTTTGTCACTAACCTCAATGAAGCTTCTCCTTCCTCTGCCGTACTATACACATTAGATATGAATGCAACTATGGGTGGGTTCAATGGTGAGACTCCTCTGTCCTACGCTGCACTAGATGGACACTTGATCGTAACTGCTAAGTCACTACCTAACACCTACCGATTAAACTGGACTGGCTCTGCGTTAACTGTAGCAGTTCTTCCTATCAATATACGAGATAGGTTTGGAGTATATGAAAATGTAGATGTTAGAGATAGACCTACCACTCTAACTGATACTCATAAATATAATCTATATAATAGAGGTTGGACTCAGGTAGAAATTGATGCTGTGTTCACAGCTAAGGCTGTATATCCTAGCTTAGCTGATGTTCCATATTCTATATATACTACTGCAGGTGCACTAGATGCCACATTACTTCCTGTAAAAGACACACTACCTAACAGCGAAGCTCCTCAAGGAACTTACATAATAGACGCAAGGGATCGTGGAGGCAGCAGGGATACTCTAGCTAATCCAATTACCTTACCTGCAGACGTAGATTCCAACAACTTCAGTGTTGTTGCTCCTTATGCAGGACGACTGTTCTATGCAGGATTGGATAGTGCTACTACTGGCAGTGATATTAAGTCTCCTAATTTAACAGCTATGGTGTTGTTCTCTAAGTTAGTATCTAACACAGAAGATCTAAGCCAGTGCTATCAAGATGCAGATCCTACAGATGAGAATGATAGCGAACTTGTAGCTACTGACGGTGGTTACTTAAAGCTAGCAGGTGCAGGTAGTATCATTGCAATGAAGGAACTCCAAGGTAGACTATTAGTGTTTTCTACTAATGGTGTATGGGAGATCTACGGTGGTGAGGGTGAGTTCGCAGCTGATAGCTACGTGACTAAACAGATTACTGATGTAGCTGCATTAGGATCTGCAAGTATCCTTTACTCCGAAGAAGGGTTAATCTATTTGGCAGAGAGTGGCGTAACTCTTTTATCTACAGATCCACAGTCTGGTAGAGTATCAGCTTCTAATATAATTAAATCCACCATCCAATCTTTTTATAGATCAATCCCTACATATTCTAAGGTGAGTGCTGTAGGGTATTATGATAAGTATGAAGGTAAAGCTAGATGGTTACTTGGTGACTATGATAGATACGTTCTTACTACTAACAGTAAGCATAGATATAACAAAGAGTTAGTATTGAATACTAAGACTGGGGCTTGGACTAAGCATACATTGTCTAGTGAGGTGCTGCATCCATCTGTAGCAGGCTTCTTGCCTACTCTACCAACTACAAGTATTGATGATACACGCCCTGTTATAGCAGGAGGAGACACTAACCCTGTAATAGTAGGGGCAGACACAGTTGTAGCTACAGCTACGGTAGCCTCTCACACACAGATAGCACACAAGTATATAACTTTAGTTCCTAATGGATCTAACTTCGATTGGACTATATCTTTATATAACTCTACTGACTTCGTGGACTGGGACACTCCTATCTCAGGAGGAGTAGATTATATTTCTTTTATTGAATCAGGTGACATTACATTCGATGATGTGTTCAGAGACAAGTCAGTTCCTCATATCTACGCTCACTTCAATCGAACAGAGAACGGATTCACAGACTTAGGTAATGGAGCAGTAGCATATAAAGAAGCCTCTAGCTGTATACTACAGACTAGATGGGCATTCAGTACGTCAAGTAACACAGGTAAGTATGGTAAGGAACAAGAGATATATAGACTAGGTAGATTGTATGTGCCATCTGACTCAAATGATACAGCTGACGCAGGATACGAGATCATATCTACTAAGACTAAGATCAGAGGTAAAGGTAAAGCTGTAAGGTTTATGTTTAAATCTAGTACAGGTAAAGATTTCCAGTTGGTAGCATGGGGAATACCAGTTGAAGCGGGAGCTAATATATGAGTGGTGATTTAGGCGAAACAGTAGGAGGTTTAGTATCTGCAGGAGGTAAGGCTTTAAGTATTGATGCTGCATACCAGAGTTACAATCTTCAAGTAGATGCAAATGCTCAGGAGAAGTTGGATCGTGCTACTGCAGGTGGTTTAGCAGAGCAGCAAGCTGCTGCAGCTAGGGCTGCTCAAGATGAACAGCATCAAATGACTCTTGCTCAGAATGCACAGAACAGACGTAAGCAGATGAAGGCAGCTCGTATAGCTACGGCTGACATCGAAGCTCAGTCGTTCAGTAGGGGTATGTCTGGTAGTGCTAAGGCAGCTACTAAGGGAGATGTTAGATCTCAGTACACTTCACAAATGGCATTCGGTAATAGGATGCAAGCAAGTGCAGACTTAGCTTCTAAGTTCAATCAAGAAGCTGCTGACTATGGTACATCTATGTCTATGCTAGGACAGAGTGCAGCTGATATGAGATCACGGGCTAACTTAGCAGCACAACGATCTTCCATCTTTGCTCAACAGGCAGACAATGCAGGTGATGCAGTTAAGGGTGGTATTGATTTGTTAGGAACTATATATAAAGGTGCTAAGAGCATATTTGGATGGGGTGACTAAATAATGAGACAGCAAGGACTTGATCTTAAAGAACTACATCCATTTGAAGAGCCTGTAGAAGCTAAACCTAATCCTCTGTTAGAGGAGATGGACTTCAAGGGTAGTCCTAGTTATACTGACACTAATGACGGTAGGTATATTACTGCAGCTAAGGCTAAGTTGTCTGAGTTTACGGGCGGAGACATGCCTAGATTCTCTGAGACTATGGAAAGTATAGCCATTGGTAACAAGCAGGTAATGCTTGACATGCTTAAGCAACAAACATTGACAGGTTTAGGTGGTGCTATTGTATCCTCCTTGACTGACGACACTCCCGAAGAAGAGATAGAAGATGTAGCTATGGCAGTGCAGGGATTGGCAGCTGAGCCAGCTAATGCACCAGCTATCACTCACTATGTACATGCAATTAGCTTGGCCCCTACATTCGTAGAGAAGCGAGCGATTGAAGTTGAATGGGCTTCTGAGATTGCACGTCAAGCTATGGAGTCTCAAGGTGGATTTGAAGCCTTCCTTCGTGGCGCACAGATGTTTGTTCCATTCGCTAACCTAATTGATACGGTTGATATTACTGGACTTAATGTTATTAGTAACACTAAGACTATGATTAACAACTATCAGCGTATGCCTTGGGAAGATAAGATCACAAAGCTTCCTATTATATTCGCAGGTCTATTAGAGAAAGTAGATGGAGATGAAGGTAAAGCTGTACGTGAGATGATGCGATTAGTTATGGGAGAGGATGGACGTAAGTTAGATCTCTTCTTAGATACTGTTGACATCGCAGCTGTAGCCTATCCATTCCTAAAGCTAGCTAAGTCTGGCAGTGTAGTTAAGACTGCACGTAATGTCAGTAACTACGATGAAGCAGGTAGACTAAACAACACAGCATTGAAAGGTGGAGATGAAACATTAGAGGCTACTAATACTACACAGGAAGTAGCAGCATTAAACACTTCTCCATTTAAGTGGGAGTCTTATGTACCTGAAGCTACCGATGGTATTGCAGCTGAGACTGTTAACACTGTAACAGGTTTGAGATTACAAACACAATCTATTCTAGGTGAACTAGAAGATGTACCATTGCGTCATATCTTCCGTCCAGATGTAGAAGCTAACATCCAATCCAAAGCTAAAGGTGCATTCGCAGAAGATCTTAAGCGATTGTATGGTAAGGATAGAGCAGTAAGTGAAGCAGAGATTGTAGCTAGTGATGAGTTTGGATTCACAGTGAGTGCTGTTGTACGAGTAGATGATGCTAACATAGGTGTTAAGCGTTACATTAGATATACAAAGGATGAAGCTTCTGAGTTAGATAGTGTAGTAGCTGATGACATCAAAGGTACTCTTAACTCTCCTGAAGTGTGGATGAATAAAGTATTTAATGGTAGTGTTGATGAAGCTACGTTAGTAGGACTAACTGAGGGCCATGCCCTTGACGTACTACAACGGGCAGCTAAGACAGCTCTACCTAAGAACAAAGCTAGTGCTGCTAAGTTAGATGCAGTGCTATTACAAGGCGATGACATAGGTGAGACATTCACTATGCGTCAGTTGAAAGATGGAATCGAAACTCCGAAGGGAGTTATCGCTCTAACTGACGAAGAGATTGGTAGTTACTATGCACAACGAGATCTATTCGATACCTTGTTTGAACTAAAGAATAAACAGCTAGCTTCAAGGCGTGCCTTTGAAGGTGGTGTAGGTGTATCTGTTAAGTCTAAGAAGTCTAACTATACATTAGCTGCTCAACCTACAGAGTCATGGGGTACTGCACGTACTGTGTACAATTCAGCAACCAAGAAACCTATGGGTGTAGCTACAGCTAACAAGTTATTCAAAGAAGGTGGATACAAGAGAGTATTCCTAGATGCCCCTGTGGACTTCGGTGGTGACGTAGGGAAGCTAACTGCTGCACTAGTACCTGAAGGTGCTATACGTGCGTTCCCTAAGCGTGTGCTGCAATACAGCAAGGGCTACGTGCCTCGTAACTGGGAAGGTGTGTTCTATGCTGCACGTAAGTCTGTCCCTGTATTACGTAACGGTGAGAAGTTTAGTGAGTATCAGACTGTACGTTTCTTTGACAACAAGACTGAAGCTAGTGCTTATGTTAATAACTGGAAAGCTAAGAATCCAGAAGGTAACATGGAGTATGTGTTTAAGGACGAGCGACCAGTAGCAGAGGTAGATCAAGATGTAATCAAGTCCTTTGGTGGACTGTATGGTACATCTCGTAATGATCGTAAGGTGTTGATGGGTATGAATGGTGATGAACCTGTACGTGTCAGTGCAATCAAGGCTATGGATGCTAACATTAATCACATAGCAACAGCTATGCCTCTTAATAACTTCCGTATGGGTATGCAAGCTACATGGGAAAAGAGTGCTAAGAAGTTCTTAGAGAATCCTAGAGATCCTATGAACTCTAACTTCCTACCTAGTACCCCTGCTCAGACAGAGGTTGCACTACGTAGAAGTAGAGATTGGATTAAAGATCAGATGCGTATACCTTCAGAAGCTGAGCGTAGATGGGGTACTGTTACTCGATCTATCGGTGAGTGGATGGAAGGTAAGCCTCTTATCGGAGGAGAGTTACGTAAGTGGACACTAGAGATTGGGGCTAAAGATCCCTTTGCCAACCTAAGAGCAGGCGCATTCCATGCTATGCTTGGATGGTTTAACCCTGCACAGTTATTAGTACAGGCACAGTCTGCATCCGTAGCACTATCGCTTCACCCTACAATGGCTCCACGTATTCTTCCACAAGTCTTCCGACTTCGTGCAGGTATTAACAGCCACATGAACCCAGAAGCTATAGCTAAGATTGCTAAGGCTTCAGGCATGAACGTAGATGAATATGCTAAGCTTGTTTCAGATTACAATAAGAGTGGATTACAACAGAGTTTGAAGTCTACTGCTGACTATGCAGCAGCCACACTAGGCAATGGACTTAGTTCAGGTGCTCTTAGTAGATCGGCTGATAAAGGACTTGTGTTCTTCCGTGAAGGTGAGAGCTTTGGTCGTATGTACTCATGGCTAGTGAGTAGAGAGAAGTGGCTTAAGAGTGGCAAGAAGATTGCAACTCAGAAAGACATTGATGCTATCACTACTGACAGTGTACGTATGACTATGAACCTACACAGGGCTAACCGAGCACATTGGCAGAAGGGTGTACTGTCTGTACCTACACAGTTCTGGCAGATTAATGCTAAGTTCGTAGAGAACCTAATGCCTACAGTTATTGGCACAGGTAAGTGGACTGGTGTTGAGAAGTCTAAGGTGTTGATGGGACAGTTGATGTTGTATGGAGGTGCAGGTGTACCTTTAGCAGGACTAATTGATCAGGGTATCTCAGCCATGCAAGGTGATGACTATGAGATGAGTGCAGAAGAGCTAGAGCTTAGACGTAATGGCGTGATAGGTTGGATGCAGGAACTTATGTTTGATGACGTACTACAGGGTAGTGGTCGATTAGGCTTAGGTGGTGGTCTTAAAGACCTAGCTGTATCTATAAGTGAGATGGGTAATGGTGAGATGCCTGAGATGAAGAAGGCATTCGGTGCATTCGGTGCAGCAGGTGGACGTATGTTCACTGCTATTGGTGAATTAGCCCCGTACTTGAACCCTAGCTTAGACTTAGACTTCACTCCTGTAGAAGCTGAGCTTGCTGTCACTGCATTAACTGACGTGATCAGTAGCTTCAATAACTTCCACACTGCTACCATCTGGTATCGTATGCGTAAAGCTACAGATAAGAATGGCAATGCGTTGTTTGATTTAGATGATACGGATAGTGCTCTCATTATAGGCAAGGCTCTAGGGCTGCAGCCTGATAGAATGAATGAAGTATTTGAACTGTCTACTTACAATCGTGAACGTAAGCGTATGGTTAGTAAGACTACTGAAGCTGTATTAAGTGAGTACAATAAGCTATTCACTATGGTGGATATAAAAAATCCTGCTAACAAAAAGAACTTCGATACAAAGATAGCAATCCTACTATCTGCTCTCACTCAGTATGATCAGAACCAAGTGATGCGTAATGTACATGAGAGATGGAACAATGGAGATTCTGCAGAGTCACGTAACCTTCAAGCTGCATTTGAAACCTACTGGCAGACAGAAGGTAATACAGGATTCCAAGGTGGTAACAGATCGCTCGATACTAATAAAACATTTAAAGTGGGGAACTAATTAATGTCACTTAAAAAAGATATAGGTGAAGTACAACATACTCCTTCGGTAAAACAAGGGATCACAACAGACTATTCCTCTAGTATCGGTGCAGATTCATGGGACTTAACACCTATTAACAATGCATTAAATGCTGCTTCTGGTTTAGTACAGCAAGCTACTACCATAGCTACTGAACGTAAGGTCAATGCTTACACTAGGCAGACCACTGATCTATACGATAGGTATGGTAAAGTTGAAGAACAGCTAGCTGACACAGTTAAGCAGATTGAACTAGGACATCAAGATGAAAATACACTTGCTGATTATTATAAGACAAGGGAGCGACTGCTTAATGGAGATGCACAGGGATCTATAAGAGGACTTGCTACTCAGATTAGGCAGATCAAAGCTCGATTTAGATCTGACCATCCTCGACTAACTGCTCACTTCGATAAGGTAGATTCTAACTTCGGTGACTTTGATATAGCTAAGCGTGAGAAGGATTCTATTGATAAGGCAAGAGAGAAGACCTTCTTAGACGCTACATCAATGGCTATGACAGTACCTGAGTATGAAATATATCAGCATAAATTAGCTACAGCTAAGGCATTAGAAGCCCAACAGTCTATAGCTAAGTCTTCTGGTATTATAGATGTCAGAGATACTGCCTTGAAAACTTCAGTTGGCCTATGGACTGCTAATGCTTTAACTCAATGGCGTAAGAAATTAAACTCAGGTAGCTTAACTGACCAAGAGGTTATAAGTTTTAGAGCTGAGTTTGAAAATGAGTTTAATAAGTGGAAACAAGAAGAAATGAGTCGTCTAGTTAGAGACGGTGCCACAATGGAAGGTGTAGGTGAGGTGTTACAGCTTGATTCAGGGATGATTGATTCATTCTTCGATGCCTCTAGTGGTGAAGCAATGATGGCTAACTTAATTAAAATGCAAACACAGGACTCTATCTTAACTGCAATGAAAAACTTCCCTGCTATCACTAAGGCTTCTGGTTACTTCGGTGGTAACTTAGATAAGGCAGGTGAATTTATAGCTTTGCTTCCTTCACTACAAGCTAGGTGGGGTGCAATGGGAGAGGGGATGACTAAAGCTCAGATCCAATCAGGTGGCCCTGAAGTACAGAACATGCTGCTATGGATAAAGATGAACTCTACTCCTGAAGCTAAGGCTGGCATTGTAGATGGATGGAGACAAAGGATCTTCGAGGGAGATGGAGGCACTAACCAGAATGTTATGGAGATAGATTCTGATGCATCTATCACTGCTACTATGTTAAATAAGGGTGCAGTAATACCAGAAACTGACATGAAGAATGTAGTTAGTTCTCTCTTTAAAGCCGAAGGTAGCTTGGCATTTTCAGACATGGTTGATCCAGTTAAAGCAGCAACAGCTGTGCGTAATAACCCATCTATTGCAATGGAATGGAGAAACCAATCTACTGCTGCAGCTGAAAAGAACTTAGATGAAATAGCAGATTACTTTGCTTACAACCAAGCAGGTGCGGGTAAACTTGTAGCACTAGGTAAAGATAAGCGTGGAGATTTGACTCGTTCTGCCTCAGGTAGAGCTATCACTGGTACGTTCTTCTCTATCAATGGAGCAGATGGGAAAGAAGATAAGACTATGAGCTATCATGTGAAGAAGAACCTTCGCATGTTGAACGAAAAGGCTCAGGCATTGTATAACTTAGATCCTGCACTAGCTGAAGAGTTCATCGAAGAGACTGTAAACTCAGCAGTATTGGAAAAGTATACTGGTAGCAAGAGAGATAAAGCTTATAAATTATTAGACGAAGCTGCACGTTATGAGAACAGACCTCTTAGTATCTACGAGAGAGATAGAGTGGAAGCTAAGCAGGACTATCTTAATATAGCTGACAGTCTTAAGCAGCAAGCTTACAGTATACTTGAAGGTGATATGAATGTAGCTCAAGCTGAAGCTGCAACTGCACAATTCGATCCTACTGTTGACGACACTCCTCCTACTAATCTAGGTGGCCCTGAAGAGAACCCATCTAAAGGTAAAGGGATGGATGATCTATCGAATGTCGAGAACGTAGAACTACCGACTAAGATGCCTTACTCTGAAGTAAAGGTTGATCCAAAGAAGTCGGATGCATTCGCGCGTAAGACTGCGGAATGGACAGAGCAAATGAACTCTTCCGATGATAGTAAGACTCAGAAGGTGTACGAAGATGTAAGTAGACTGTTAGAACAGATGGGAATGAAGTCACTACCTAGAGTAGAGACAGTAGATGAGATGCGTCAGGTACTTGATTTAAATGGTATCTACGAGTCCATCACCCAAGGTGGTAATCTCGAAGCTGACTTAGCTAAGCAGGGTAAGGTAGAGGAAGAGATAGTAGTAGATGTAGCCACTAAGGTAAAAGAAGGAGCTTCCCTTTCAGAGAAAGAACTCTCTTCATTAAAAACACAGTCAAAGGAAACTGAGGATTTTAAATATACAGTTAGTGGAGATACGGATAAAAGGTATTTCGGAGGCATTGCAAAGAAGTTTGGCTTATCCGTTGATGAATTAGTAGAGATGAATAAAGATACTGTATCTGATCCTAGTAAGATTAAGGATGGTCAAGTATTTAAAGTTCCTACTCAAGCTGCAGTAGAAGCTAAGGCACTACTTAACAAGGCTAATAATGATGCTGAGCTAAAGAAAGAAAAAGATATAGTTAAAAAAGACACAACATTACTGACTATGATAAAGGAAGACGAAGGTTTAGTATCTAAACCTTATTGGGATGTTAAGCAATGGGCAGCAGGTTATGGCCATAAGTTAACTGCTGATGAAATTAAGAAGTACCCAGAAGGTACAGATATTCCACAGGAAGTAATTGATAATTGGTTAATAGAAGATATTGTAAAGGCTAGGAGAGATGCTGAGAAAGCTATGCCTACTATGTCATCCATGCCTATAGAGGCACAGCATGTATTATATAACTTAGCATTTCAAACAGGCGAAGGTGGTATTAAGGCATTTACAGGTTTGATTAAAGCCCTAGAATCTAAAGATTATAGCTTGGCAATTAAAGAGTTAATCTGGACAGACCCTGATGACGAGTCTAAAGGTCACACAGATATATATAAGTCTACAAGGAGCAGAACAGATCGACACATAGCACAACTGACTAAGTTGATACCAACACCATAAGGAGATAGTAAATGGAATCTAAAGAGGATGTCGGGTATCTCCTAGCTAGGGTAGAGAACGTGGAGAGAGATATGAATTCTATTAAAACAGAAATATCTGCCCACATGAAAGATGAAGAGCGTTATCGTAAGGAAGATTCTATCGAAAGGGATAAGGCAAGGCGAGAGTTACACACTAAGCTAGACGATATAAAGAATGATTTAAATATATATCGTGCATTGTGGATGTTACTTAAGACTTTTGCACTAGCATTAATTGCTACTATAGTCTATTGGTTTGATAACATTCTTACATTTTTTAAGGGGTAGATATGAAAGCTTATGTACTATTGCTGTCATTACTATTGACAGGTTGTAGTGCTTTGGATCTAATTAACCCCCTCTCAGGAGGGGGAGTTAACTCCAATGCACAGGTGGGAAAGGAAAACACACAGCAGGTAGTAGCCAATCAAACAGCTACCACCAATACTGTGCAAGGTGATCAGATAACCAGTAAGGTGACAGGAGATAACATAAAGGAAGTTAGTATTAACGAAGTTCCTCTATGGATTGTCATGCTTGCTATCTTAGGATGGATGATGCCAACTCCCACAAACATTTGGAAGTGGTTTAAGGGCGAGATCAAGGGGATCTTCAAGTTCTTCAGGAAGGATAATCCTAAGGCTTGATGTCGTAAACTCTGTATGCACAGTCCCATAGATAAGGGACTGTGTGTACATCTGTGACCACCACTGCTCTCTAGCTACCTCATCTTTTCCTATAAAATACTTCATCTATCCTCCTTGTTCGTCCCAGTCAAGCCAGTCTCTGTTGCTCAAGTGTAGTGTCTCTTGTTTTAGCTGCATTCTTTATTCCCAGTTAAAGGATCAATGAAGCAAGCTACAAGCTCGTCTTCTTCTCTATCCACACTGCTACTGCTATCACTGTCACCAACAATACTACTGTCAGAACTAGAGTCATTAAGAATTCCATATCTCTTACCTCCTGAATTGAATGTAGTAACACCCTTACATCCTAGCTTCCAAGCAGACATATAAATATCTTTGAACTCATCCCAAGGCATGTGTGGTGATACGTTGATTGTCTTACTCACTGCACTATCTACATACTTAGATGCAATAGCCAGTACATTAAGGTGTTCATCTGCTGAACATTCGTTAGCAGTCTTACCCTTCACTCCCCATTCACGATAGCCATAGTCAGTTACCTTCTCGACAACAGGCCCATCGAATTGCTGTACAGTACGGTCATAAGAGTGGCTGAATACAGGCTCAATACCACTACTAACATTGTCTGCACATATACTGATAGTTCCAGTTGGAGCAATGGATAGTAGATGTGAGTTACGTATTCCATACTTAGCTATATCCTCCTGTAACTTCATAGGTAGGGTACGAATGAAGTTTGATTTGCCATAGTTAACAGCATCGAATAGAGGGAATGGCCCTTTCTCTTTAGCTAACTCCACTGATGCAGAGTATGTAGCATAGCGGAACACTGACATCACCTGCTCGAACCATGTACAGAACTCCTCACTTCCATAAGGGAATCCTAATACTTCACCTGCATTGGCTACGCCTGTTAACCCTAGTCCCATACGTCTCTTAAGTCTACTCTCCTCTGCTTGTGCCTCAAGTGGGAAGATAGTTTCATCATGGATGTTATCCATAGCTCTAACTATGATAGGTATGTCGTGATTAAATAGTTCATAGTCAAAGTGTGCGCCTCTATCAGTGGAGAATGTAATGTACTTAGTAAGGTTGAAACTACCCAGTAGACATGCACCGTATGGTGGTAGTGGTTGCTCACCACATGGATTTGTAGCAGCGATAGTCTCACAATACCACAGATTATTCATGTTATTAATACGATCAATGAATAAAATTCCTGGCTCTGCCCAGTCCCAAGTACCTCGCATGATCTCTTCCCATAGAGATGGAGCATACACTTGCTTGTACACCACCCCCTCGAACACTAGATCAAACATATCCTTCTCTTCTACTGCTTGCATGAACTCATCTGTCACACCTACAGAGATATTAAATCCCTTAAGGGCAGCTTCATTCTGCTTTACTCGCACAAACTCCTCAATGTCTGGATGATCTACACGAAGTACACCCATCTGTGCACCACGCCTATGACCTGCACTAGCAATGGTACGACAGATAGCATCAAAGATCCCCATAAAGGAGATAGGGCCAGAAGATTTACTATCAAGAGACACGATCCTGTTTCCTCTTGGACGTAGTGTACTGAAGTCATATCCTATTCCTCCTCCCATTCGCATAGTCTCGGCTGCTTCTGTAGCCTTAGCCATAATATCTTCCATGCTGTCAGCAATAGTACCTGATACATAGCAGTTAAACGCTGTTACCTTACGAGGATTACCTACTGCAGCCTGAGTACGACCGCCTCCCATGAATCGCATAGGTAGTAGGATCTCTCGTAGTTCCCTGAACTCCTCCTCTGTATCAGTAAGTGCCCCAGCAAATCTATTAATCGCCTCAGGGAAAGACTCACCTTCTCCGCGATACTTCTGTGCATGAATCTCTTGACTGAATGCTAACTTAGGTCCTTCATTTCTCATCTTCTGTTACTCCAACGTGTTGACTATCATAAGGTTTTACTGGACGATGTGCGTCACAGACTTCACAGTGCATCTCTTCTTCATAACTACCTAAGTGTTTGAACTCAGCACCGCATGTTTCACATTCATATAAGTTTAAGTATTGGTCTGGCATTATTCACCCCACTCATTTATGTCTTCTATGTGAAGTTCCTCTTCAATAGGATCTTCATCTCGTTCTAAGTATTCAACTTCGTTGTACATACTCTCCTCTTCCATGTACCCACGTAGATCTTCAAAGGCTTCCTGTTGCAAATAGATTCTCAAACTGAATGCCCTTACTATATCCTCTGTAGTTAGGTCAAGTCTATCGACCACCTCACATGGGTCACACTCGTCAATGATCATCTCTTCTAGGTTCATAGTTTTGATCCTGTCAATACAGCCTTACGCTTATCTGCAGGTAGTGTGGATGTACGGCCTCTAATAGGAGTCTTACATGCCTTACAACGATAACGCTGATACATACCTACTCCAGTTGTTTCAGTGCCACACTTGAGTACATGGTGTGAGCCACAGTTAGGACATAGAGGACGAGTATCTGCTGTGTATAGTGCATGGTTAGGATGATTCTGAATCCAAGGTAGTAGCTTACGATATAGTTTCTTTAACAACACTACATCTTGTATGTTATACTTCTGCATTACCTTGTTATCTTTCTCATTACCTGCCATACAGCCTACCCATAGGGCATGTCCTTTATGGTGTGTCTTAGATCCTAGTCCTAGTTGCTGTGCTACATAGTCAAGCTTATTGCTAGGGAATCTGAATCGTTTCTTAACAATATGTAATAGATCTATCTGGTGGAATGGTGATGGTGGTGGCATACCTAGCTTAAGGAACTCCTTGTTCAGTGTAGGTATATCAAACCTCTTACCATTGTAATGCACCACTGCATCTGCCGTATCAAGTAGATCCCATATAGCCTGTACCATAGCCCTCTTACCTACTTGATGCATGGAAGAGAAAGAAATCTCCTTCTCATCGTCCCATCCTGCTGCCCAACACAGTGTATAGGAAGAGTCCATGATCTGATTGATGCTCACATTAACTCCCCATAAGCCCCACACATGGGCTGTATTAGGTGTAGTCTCTATGTCTAAGTGTAATATTCTCATAGTCATTCGGGTGTTCCCTCCGTCTTGCACTCCAGATCTGCATAGTGCTCGCTGATTAAACCTTCAGCTGTAAGGTAGTCTTCCTCGTTGTTAAAGTATAAGGTTAGCTTGTCGTCAGTAGCATGATATGAATAGTCTAAGTCTGCCATGCTATCCTTAACAGCATAGAACAATGATCCATCTGTTAGTGATAATACAAATTCCTCTTTCATTTCGCTTTCTCCTTTCCATGTGTCTTAAGGTAGTGACATGGTTTACATAACACTTGTAGTCCATCAGGTTCACAGAACATTCTCTCTGCGAAGCCACCTAAGTCTTCAAACTTAGTGAACGATCCACATGCTACAATGTGATCCACTTCAACATCAGCTTTCTTATGCCACTTGTTGCACATATCACACTTGTGTTCCACCTTATGTCTCTTACCTTCAACTCTCCTACTACACGCAGCTAACACCTGATACCTTGGAGGATAACGTAGCCACTTCTGCCTGAGTGCTGATCTAATGAATGTGAAGTATGCAGATTTAGTCATCGTACCACCTGCATGTGTCCTTGGAACTCTAGGCTTCTTTACTCTCTTCATTTCCTTTTAATCCATAGAAGACTAGAAGTTTTCCTTAGTTCATTTAGCATAGCTTCGTGCTCCTCTTCAGGTAGTTCTTCAAGGTAGACACTCTTAACATAGGCCATCATATCTTTAGGGTTAGTCATCTCTAAGATGGGAGCTTTAACCTTAGGCATAGCCTTGCGTCCTCTTAGTTTGAATAGCCCCTTGATGTTGTCAGTTGCATCACCTACTAGCATCTGTATATGATACTGTCTCCATGCTTCTACTGCTGTCACCTCGTATAGTAGTTCCTTCTTGTAGTTGTAGTGCTTACCCTCTAACATATTCAAGTCTTTGTCAATGTGTACCATGATGACATCTTGCGTATCCTTATTAGCATAGTTGTATATCCCTACATAGTCATCAGCTTCCATACCCTCTACTGCTATCGCTCCCCATCTCTCTTGTATGTATTCCTTAGCTTCCTCTAAGTATGGGGGTAAGTCCATGTACTTACGGTTAGCTTTATACTCAGGCTCAATGTCATATCTATAGTTGCCCTTACCTCCAATGACAACTATCATCTCGTCTAGTTTTAAGTCATCTTTAATTCTTTGTAATTGTTTCTTTATAATGTGTAGCGTAAAGTTTACAGGATCTTCTAAGCTACTAACACAACACGATGCATAAACAATACTATCCGCATCTACTATTCCTACTCTCTTCATCATAACCTCCGAGAAGAAAGGGGCATTGCGCCCCTGATTATTAACCTATCATCGGTTCGTCTAGCGAACCCATAGCCATCATCTGAGACATTGCTTCCTTGTTGACCTCCTCATCGATGCTTCCATCTAAGTATGCCTCGAACTGCCGAGCCATATTAATAACTGAGTCAACATGGGTATCAAAGAGTTCTACTCCTGCTGCTGTTACTGCAAGGTTAGCTTCCTTTAAGGCTACGCTGCGAGACATGCGCTTGGCATCCTCTGGGTGGGCGGGTTTCTTATCATACTTCCCTGAGTCATCAAAGGCTGCAGGCTTAGCTGCAGTACTAGAGCCTGATGGAATAGGCTTAGCATACTCAGCTCCTTCTACTCGCTTGAAGTCTCCTTGGAAGAATGTTGTTCCTTCTCCATAACTAAACTCTACCATCATTCCTGCCTGTACCCACTCTGGGACTGACTTGAATTTACTACCGAACCACTCACCTGCTGTGGTCTTGAATCCTTTACGTCCAGCCTTTACAATCTCGATGGTTGCTGTCTGGTATGGGTGTACTTTCTTAGGTGCATAATCTGTCATAGTTATTGTCTCTCTCTATTCAGTGTAAGTAGTTAATGATTTCCAATTCTTACCGTATTCTATATCAACTCGTAGGGGTAAGTCAAACTTTATTTTGTAAACTTTGTGTAAAAAGTATGGCGTTGCCTCCATGATTGCCTTGATACTTCGTAGTGCCATGTCAAGTACATCCTTGTGACAGTCCAGAATGATACTGTCATGTACTGTGTTAACGATAAGAAGTTTATCTTTGATAGAACTTTCCTTGATCTTACGATGCAGTACCCCTAGCATACACATCACTATGTCTGCTGCGAATCCTTGTACTGGGTAGTTCTTCATGTGTGGTTGGTGAAAGTCTGTTGATCCCTTGCCTTTCTTAAATGAATCAACCTGTTTGAAATGATACACTCTACCTGTCACAGAAGAGTAGCTGCCTGTCATAGCAGGTAGTCCTGCTCTAGTTGTAAAGGTAGATATTTGCTTGCCTGAATTAACCTCCTTCTCTACTGAATCCTGCCACTCACCTACCTTAGTATAGCGAGTGTAATAATTATCAATGAATGTTTGACATGCCTTAACTGGTAAGCCAGTCTTCATAGCCATGCCCTTAGCCTTGCCTCCGTATTGCATGAGGAAGCTAGGCATCTTAGCTTCTCCTCTCTTCTTAATCCACTCAGGATCTCCTGCTGCCACAGCGGATAAGATTGTCTCATACTTCTCCCCGAACAAGAACGCTGCTGACATTGAGTGCATGTCAACCCCATCGTTAATGTCCTTGTATAACATAGGATCTTGAGACAGGAAGGCCAGTCCAATTACTTCCAGTTGTTTATAGTCCACCTCAATTAAGTAACCATCATCCCCCCATCTACTAACGAAGCATTCTTTTATGTCACTCATATCATTCTCCTATTTAGTAATGTTCTGTAGGTTGGGGTTAGAAGATGATAGTCTACCTGTTACTGTAGCAGCATGTTGGAAGTTACCATGCAGCATACCATCAGGCCAACACACACTGCTATAGCCTAGATAGTATGTGCCTATGTCCTTCTTAAGTTTCCTCAGTCTAAGTAGGGTAGTTGCGAATGGTATAGATATAGAGTTAAGTACCTCGTCATCCACCCTCCATCCAGTTGCATTGGCCCATGAAGGATCGGGTGTACATATACCTCCAACTTCCATCTCTACAGTTCCCTTCCTAGTTTTCACTAAGCCTTTCTTTAAGCCAGACTTATAGTAGGTGAGAGATCCATCTTCATCTAGTATACATTCATCAACTACTACCTTCAGATTACCTCCGAATAAGAATATACCTACATCTTTATTAGACAGTGAGTTCCACTCCTTACTCTTTACTAGCGTAGTGTCTGTCATGTATTCATCTAACTCAATCTTTAATGCGTCCATCTCCTCTGTCATCTCTGCTGCAATGCGAAGAGCTTGATTCCTGTCGAATGCTACTCCATTTAACTCTGCCTCTGTCGTAGCTATAAGGCTCTCCATCTGTGCCTCAGCATGTCTTAGCTGAGTAGGTGTCATAGCTTCACGTTGCTTCATCATAATGTGATAGGCATTGTCTACGTCATGCTTAAGGTATGGGGTTAATAGTTCTAATGGAATGTCCTCAGTGTCAATGCTCATGTCCCAGAAGTCTTCCTTAATCCTATTGTCCTTGACAGGTAGGCCATACTTAGCAGCACAATAATCTAGCGAGGGGAACAGCTGTGTCTGTCCAGATAATATATACTCTGCTTGCTGTGTATCCCACATATAAATCTTATTGTTGTTCCATGCATCCCTCCATTTAGCTGAACGTATTAGTAAGTAGAGTAGATCAAACTTAACATTGTGTCCTATCACAAGGGTAGTAGTGTCCACTGTAGGTAGAGTAGAGGCATCAGAGATATAGATTGTAGACTCATCACCTAGTCTCCATCCTGCTAGTACAATGTCATTGTCTTCCCAGTGAGGGGAGGCTCTATTGTTTCCAATGATGGGCTTAGCTTTCTTCCCCGTCACTCCCTTCTCTCTGTTCTTGATGCTCGTCTCCAGATCCAGTGTTATTTTTTGCATTAGCTTTCTCCATTAAACGATCTCGTTGATCTTTCATTATAGCTACTCGATCTAGGTGCTCCTCTATCTTCTTGTTAAGGGCTACGATTGTTGAATCCTTAACCTCTGATAGACGCTTAGCTTGTTCCATGTCCGTCTCCTCTCGGCTTGCCCTCACTACAATACCAAACTCATCAGGGCTACAGGTTATATTACTATACCCTGCTGATCCCATTGTAAAGAGTGCTGTCTGTAGTTTAGCTATCGCTTGTGCTAATTCCATAGCATCGTTCTCGAACACTCCACGTAGTTGAATGAAGTCCTCCGTCATCACCATTACTTTATCATTCATCGCTCACCTCCTTAGTTAGTACCTCCCAACCTACTGGAAACAATGGAGCAATTACATTATCTAGTAACCATGCAAACTGTCTAGCTTCATACTGAGCACCTGTGCCACTCCGTAAGTTAAATACATGAGCGAATGCTAATAGATTACCACTCCAAATAAAATCAACCATCATTGA
>ERZ767114.345-NODE-345-length-27214-cov-3.700667_pt1 | contig 27214 bp, 18 predicted proteins | sample MGYA00374952_ERZ767114 | MGnify/ENA primary metagenome ERZ767114 (study PRJEB28939, sample SAMN06267156) | marine metagenome | isolation source: Columbia River Estuary | place: USA:Columbia River Estuary, USA | collected 2012-05-05 ...
AGAAAAGTTCAATAGCTATAAGAGTTATATAAATGAGTCTAACACTGCAAAGGAAGCACAGAAAAAAAGGTACGACTATTTTTTAGAAAAGACCGATGAGGTTTTTAACGATGAGTTCAAAGGTTTTGAGTTCAATGTCGGAGAAAAAAGTTTTACGTTTAAACCTGGTGATAAAGATGAGCTGAAGAGTAAACAATCTAACGTCAATAATTTCGTAAATAAATTTATGGATAAAGACTCAGGATTGATGAATGACGCTGAAGGTTATCATAGAGCTATATCTGTTGCTATGAACATTGACAAATTTGCTGAATTCTTTTATAACCAAGCGATGACAGATACTGTAGGTAATGTAACTAAAAAATCAAAGAACATTAATATGGACGTTCGTCAGACCCCACAGAATTTCAGTAAGGATGGATTGAAGATTAGAACTGTTGGCGATTCGAGCAGTGGTAAAGGACTCAAAATTCGAAGTATTAAAAAAATATAAAACTAAAAAACAAAAAAAATGAGTGTAATTACACCTCCAGGTTTTGACTTGCAACCAAGTGGTCAGCAAGTAGCCTTAGCAACAAACTACATTACCAACTTTGATTTCTTGAATCAGTATCTTCCTGATACATACGAGAAAGAATTCGAGCGTTATGGTAACAGAACAATTTCATCTTTCCTACGATTAGTAGGTGCAGAGATGCCTTCTAACTCAGACCTTATCAAATGGGCAGAGCAAGGAAGATTACATACTAAGTATGTAGACGTAGGTACAGCGGCATTAGTAAATGCTGACACCGCTACATTCCAAGTGAACGATAACCTTGCACCTGCAGGTTCAACAGCAGGAGCTTTAGGTACACCATCTATCGCTATCCGTGTAGGACAGACGGTTATGGTTGTTCAGAACGGAGGAACAGGTAGCAACAAAGGTATCGTAACAGCGGTTCCAACTGCAGACACTTTCACTGTAGCTTTCTATGAGGCAGGTGGTCTTGTAACAGCAGGAACAGGAGTAGGTAACGCAGACGTTTCTGTATTCATCTACGGTTCTGAGTTCAAGAAAGGAACAAACGGAATGCAAGGTTCCTTAGAGGCTGACGATTTAATCTTTGAGAACTCTCCAATTATCTTAAAAGATAAGTATGCAGTATCAGGTTCTGATATGGCACAGATTGGATGGATTGAGGTAACAACTGAGAACGGAGCAAACGGATACCTATGGTATATGAAGTCTGAGCACGAGACTCGTTTACGTTTCGATGACTACTTAGAGACTGCAATGATTGAGGCAGTCCCTGCAGAAGCAGCAGGTGGTGCAGTAGCAGCAGGTTTCAAAGGTTCAGAAGGTATCTTCTACTCAGTAGAGAACAGAGGTAACGTATGGTCAGGTGGTAACCCTGTAGCTTTGGCAGACTTTGATGCTATCATCTCACGTCTTGACAAGCAAGGTTCTATCGAGGAGAACGTTATCTTCCTAGACCGACAGTTTGGTTTTGACATTGACGATATGTTAGCAGCTCAAAACTCTTACGGAGCAGGTGGTACATCTTACGGATTGTTTGACAATGACGAAGAGATGGCGCTTAACTTAGGTTTCACAGGATTCCGTAGAGGTTATGACTTCTACAAGTCTGATTGGAAATACCTAAACGACCCAACAATGCGAGGTGGTTTACCAACAGGAGCAGGTTCAGGACGTGTAAACGGACTATTAGTTCCTGCAGGTTCAACTACTGTGTATGACCAAATCCTTGGAAAGAACGCTAAGCGTCCATTCCTACACGTTCGTTACAGAGCTTCAGAGACTGAAGACAGACGATACAAGACTTGGATTACAGGTTCAGCAGGAGGGGCACGTACTTCTGACTTAGATGCAATGGAGGTTAACTTCCTTTCTGAGCGAGCGGTATGTACCTTAGGGGCAAACAACTTCTTCTTATTCCAAGAGTAGGAACAGTTATAAAACCAAGAGGGGTGTCTTAGGGCACCCCTTTATTTTTTAAATTTTAAATTATATCAAATGAAAACAAAAGAAAAGTTCGTAAGCAAAAGTTATAGGCTTACAAGAGACGTAGCACCGCTAACGTTTATGTTACCATCACGTAACACAAGAAGATACCCACTATTATGGTTTGATGACGATAAAGGAATAAACAGACCTTTACGTTATGCCGTCAATCAAAAGACACCATTCGAAGATGAGCAGGACGGTAACGCTATCGTTGAGCCTATTATATTCGAGGATGGATTCTTACACGTATCAAAACAAAATCAGATTCTTCAGCAGTTCTTAAATCTACATCCTATGTATGGTAAATCATTCACAGAGATTAATGACGAGAAGGATGCGTCTGAAGATATTGAGGTATTAAACCTAGAGGTAGATGCATTGATAGAGGCACGTAGCCTTTCATTAGAGCAGCTTGAGAGTGTATGCTCTGTGTTGTTTGGTATTGATGTATCAAAGGTTTCTACCGCAGAGATGAAGAGAGATATTCTAGTTTATGCTAGAAACTATCCTGAGGATTTCTTAGATATCATCAACGACCCAATGTTAAAGCTTCAGGCTAAGGTTAACAAGTTCTTTGACAGTGGTCTACTTACATATAGAAAGAACCGTAAAGAGGTTTGGTATAGTACCCCAACAAATAAGAAGCGAATGCTTGTTGTTCCCTTTGGAGACGAGGGAGTATCTACAGTAGCTAGCTATCTTCAGACTGACGATGGCGTTGAGGCATTGAAGGTACTAGAGAAACTACTAGATTAATAATTAACTCTAAACTATGAAACGGAGGGCTTTTAAGGAGCCCTCTTTTTTTTTGCTTATCTTTGTGTAAAGAAGATAACGAATGATTAACTCAGTAAGAAATACAGTTCTATCTATACTGAACAAGAACAACTACGGATACATCTCTCCATCAGACTTTAACCTGTTTGCTAAGCAGGCACAGCTAGATATATTTGACAACTACTTTTTCAATTATAACTATCAGATTAATAAGGAGAATGCGAGACAGTCAGGTACGGGATACGCTGACATTAAGAAGGGATACGAGGAGGTTATTGAGATGTTTGGTGTAACAAACTATCTACCAACCACAAGCACATTATTAAATACTGTCAACCTAGGGAATACGTTCTATCTACCTGCACAGATTTATACAGGTGATGACTACTACCTAATCAATAAGGTGTTGGCGTATGAGACAACTAAAGCTACAGGTGCAACCACATCTATTCTTGCAAATAGCCTAGAGGATAGTACAGCCACATTTATTAGTGATGGTGTAAAGGTGGGGGATGTGGTATTTAATCTACGCACACCGTCTGCATTAGAGAACGCTACGGTTACTCAGGTATTGAGTGATACCGTATTGGTTATATCATCAGATATATTTACAGCTAACGCATCAGCGTATGTGGTCTTTGGACCAAAGCAGAATGAGCTAGACAAGGTTACTCAGAATAAGATTACAATGCTTAACAACTCAATGCTTACTGCACCGAGTAGATTGTTTCCTGCATACACACAGGAGGGTGGTATACTTACAGCGTATCCATCGGCATTGTTCTCAGGTATACAGTGTCAGTACATCAGATACCCTAAGGACCCGAAGTGGACCTATGTAGCCTTGACAAACGGTGAGCCTGTATTTGACTCCGGGCAGGCAGACTACCAAGACTTTGAACTGAGCTTAGATGACCAAGTTGAATTGGTAAATAAGATTCTACAGTACGCAGGTATGTCTATCAGAGAGACTCAAGCGGTACAGTTTGGTAAGGCAGAGGAGCAATATAACGACCAACAAGAGAAATAATGGCATACATATCACAATACGAATACTACGAGAATAATGGGAACGCACCTGAGAATGCTAATTGGGGTTCCTATCAGTACGTTAGCCTATACGATATAGTAAACAACTATATGCTTATGTATACGGGTAACCACTCAATGATTAACAACGAGGAGAGATACAAGGTCTTGTTCCACGCTAAGCGTGGTATACAGGAGCTGAACTATGATGCGTTCAAGGAGATAAAGGTTTTAGAGTTGGACGTGTGTGACAACCTAAGGTTTGTTCTACCTCCTGACTTTGTGAATTGGGTTCGTATATCACTATATAAGGATGGTGTGTTAAGACCAATGACTGAGAACATTCAGGTTAATAGTGCAGACGCATATCTACAGGACAACAACTGTAAGATTCTTTTTGACCAAGACGGGAATATATTAAAGCCTGAGTATTCAGGATTGGATGTAGATAGGATTATAGGAACAAAGAAGAGTATATATCTAAATGAGGCTAGTCAGTTCAATGGTATGTCAGGATACAACTACGATGGCTATTGGTACTTTGACTACGGCATAGGAGCGTTCTACGGGCTTAACACAGAGACTGCTAACGCTAACCCTACCTTCAGGATAGATAAGCGTGCAGGCGTAATAAACTTTGACTCATCAATGTCTGACGAGAAGTGCATACTTGAGTATGTGTCTGACGGTATGGAGAATGGTGACGATAGCTTGGTTCAGGTGAACAAGCTTTTTGAGGATTATGTATATGCGTACATAACATATGCACTACAGAACTCTAAGTATGGTGTTCAGGAGTATATGATTAATAGAGCGAGAAAGAATAAGACAGCACTATTGCGTAACGCAAAGATTAGAATGAGTAATATTCATCCCGGTAGGTTACTACAGAACCTAAGAGGCCGGGACAAATGGATGAAGTAAATGGCGAATTTAAAGAGAAACTTTATATCAGGCAAGATGAACAAGTCTGTGGACGAAAGACTTGTGCCTAACGGTGAGTATATTGATGCATTGAATGTAAGGCTTGGCTCTACTGAGGCATCAGAGATAGGCTCCGTTGAGAACTCAAAGGGTAACACTAAGGTTACATCATTGGAGTACAACGGTACAGCGTTAAGTAACAATGCAAAGTGTATAGGTACTCTTGACGATAGTGCGAACGAGACATTGTATTGGCTTGTTCACGACCCATCATTCAGTGTTGGAGCTACAGGTAAGCTTGACCTTATAGTGTCAATAGACCTAAAGGTAGACGCATTGATATACCACGTTATTAGTATTGACGATGGTGGCAATACAGATACGACACTAAACTTTAATCCAACATATCTAGTTACAGGGATTGACTTGGTGGAGGACCAACTGTTCTTTACCGATGACTACAATCCACCTAGGGTTATCAACGTTAAAAGAAACTATGAGAATCCTGATACGAACATAGACCAATTTACTACTGAGGAACTTCTTGTAATTAAGAAGCCACCTGTAGAGGCACCGACATTTACATTGAACCTTACTCCGGGGGATGAGGACTTTCTAGATGAGCGATTCATATGCTTTGGATACAGGTATAAGTATGCAGACAGCCAATACTCAGCGACCTCACAGTTCTCTGAGCCTGCATTTGCACCAAAGCCTTTTCGGTTTTCTTCAGAGTCATTCCTTAATGAGGGGATGGTGAACTCAAAGAATCAGGCTGTCATAACCTACAACTCAGGAGGCCCACTTGTGGTGGGTATTGACCTACTGTTTAAGGAGTCAGGGGGTAGTATTATCAAGGTGATACAGAAGCTTGACAAGCAGCAGGAGGGCCTTGCGGATAACACCGACTACACGTTTGCCTTTAATAGCAACAAGATATTTACAGTCCTACCTGAGTCACAGCTCCTTAGGCTGTTTGACAACGTGCCACGCTTTGCTCAGGCACAGACAGTTATGGGTAATAGGTTGGTGTATGGTAACTATGTTGATGGATATGACCTAAAGGATAGGAACGGAAGCCTAACAAGGCTAGAGTATACCGCTGATTTATTATCGAGTGAGATTAGTATTGACTCTTTATCTACGGCATTGTCGTCTTTTACATTTACAATTGATGGAAGTGTAGCGGTGCCTGATAGTAAGTTAACGATTGATTTTGCAGGTGCAGAATTAACAGTGGGAAGTGAGATATCTATTGAATTTTCTTTAACACATCACTCATTTTCCAATACAGCCTCCCCTACAGATGTTCCTGTTGAAAACTCAGGAACTTCTATTGTTACTTTTTCCTACATATTACCATCTACATTTGCTACCATACACGACTTGGCAACAAGCACTGATTTTATAAATAGAGTAGGTACGGCAGTAAATATAAAGCCTGTATTCGATGCTGTAAACCCTACCTCGTGTAGCGGAACTACATTCACTGATAACTACAACTGTACAATTACACCTGTTCTTGACTCAAGCACCACGCCAACGTGGACAAAGTTTGCCTCAGGTCAGAGTGCTGATGGTCAGCCTATACTGATAGGTTCTTCATTGGGTAGTGACAATCTTGAGCTTACTATGCTTGCAATGCGTAGGGTAAATAATACCACAACCCCTACGCTAAATGCGTATGAGTATTTTTCAATGTCTCTTGTGTCTGCCACAATAGCATCATCACCATCATCGTTAAGCCTTCATAGTAATAGAAACTATGAGGTGGGAATAATATATATGGATGAGTTTAATAGGTCAACCACAGCATTAGTTAGTGAGTTTAATTCGGTTAACATTCCTTGCGGTAATGCTTATCTTCAGAACAAGATTAAAGTAACTATACCAACACAGCAGTTGGCACCATCGTTTGCTACAAGATACAAGCTCTGTTTAAAGCCTGACAGGTCAGGGTATGAGACTATATACTCAAACATATATTTCTTTGACCAACTGACATCAAACACTTTCTTTCTTTTAGAGGGTGAGAATGCTCAGAAGATTGAGGAAGGTTCTAGGTTAATTGTAAAGCGTGATTCAAATGGCTATATGTCAAATTGTAGATATGCTACTGTACTTGAAAAGAAAGCACAGCAGAAAGATTTTATTACTGTTGCAGGTATAACCGTACCTGCAGGAACATATATGAAGATACTTGCAAATGATTTTGCGGCAGAGATAGGCACTGATGATATTATTAGTCCGGGGTTTCAAACGACTACTGAAAATAACTTTGGAGATGTTCCTATACAAGCTTATACGGGGCTAACCGCAACAATTCCTGCAGGCAGTAGGATAACTGTTAGTATTGAGTTGGAGAGAATAGGTGCTTCTGCATCTGTTGTGGGAACTGTACCTTCTGCAAAAGCAACAATAGATGGTGAGTTTGTATCGCCTAATGATTACGATGATATTTTATATTGGTTTAATGATAATCAAATAGAAGAAGCATTTAATAATTTATTTGTGTTTGAAGGCGATGATTCCTCTCCTCCCACACAGTTGCCTAGGGTTGCTGACAACTCAGGAGGTGCACCTAACTATGGATTATCAGCATTCTCATATACTTGGAATAGAGACGGAAGTGGCACTATTATATTTGCAACCGCAGGATTTATTTCTTATGGAAACTCAAAAAAAAGAAGGTCAACTATAAAGGTTAGGTGGGAAATAATTAGAGCAGAAAATACTATAGTGTTTGAGACCGAGCCTAGTGATTCATTACCTGATGTATGGTTTGAGGGTGCTGACTCATATGCCATTGACCAAGTGACAGGATTCCATACAGGGAATGTGCAGACACAGACAGGCGCATTGCCTGCGATTGTTGACACTGACTTTGGGAACTGCTACTCATATGGTAATGGCGTAGAGAGCTACCGCATCCGTGACTCAATAAAGGGCAAGGCATTTAGCCTAGGTGAGAGAGCGTTCTCTACATCTGCTGAGGACTATCAGGAGGCTGATAGGTTTGCAGCGCTTACATACAGTGGTGTGTTTAATACTGAGACAAATGTCAATAACCTAAATGAGTTTAATCTTGGGCTACTAAACTTCAAGAACCTTGAGGAGGTGTTCGGTCCAATACAGATTCTATCAGGAAGGGAGACAGACATACTCACACTACAGGAGGATAAGATATCATATGTACTTGCAGGCAAGAACCTTCTATCTGACGCTGCAGCAGGAAGTGCAATCACATCAGTACCTGAGGTACTAGGAACACAGATAGCAAGGGTTGAGGAGTATGGCATCAGTCAGAATCCTGAGAGCTTTGTGCAGTATGGATTCAATAAGTTCTTTACAGACGCTAAGCGCGGGGTATTACTACAGCTACGAGGCTCAGGACAAGGAGAGCAGCTTACCGTAATCTCAGAGATTGGTATGCGTTCTTGGTTTAGAGACCTATTTATCGGTAGTGCTAACACACAGAAGCTTGGAGCCTTTGACCCATATATGAATGAGTATGTGCTTAGCTCTAACACTACACCACTTCCTGCAGAGGAGGTCGTATATAACTGTGGTGTTACAAGGACTGTTACAGTTACAGAACAGGAGGCATTGACATTTGCTGTTGACTTCGGACAGAACGTTGGAGTATGTGAGATTACATATAACGTAACGTCACTAACTGCAGGAGCGTCTGTTAGTATAGCTGAGTCATATACAGGCTCATCAGTTACAGCAACCGCAGAGGGTGTTGGCTCTCCATTATTATTTACAAAGAGCACACCTCTACCAACTGAGGGTAATGTAACGATAACAGCGATACCTGCGACACCGGGAGGTAAAGCAACCGCAACGGTTGAGCTTACTGTTGGTTGTCCATCAGGAGATGAGTTAACAATAATTAACGTATGTATCACTGACCCTGCAGACGCAGGCAAGTTTATTCACAATCAATATAGATGGGTAAATGGAACATACACATCACCACTACACTCTAAGCAGATTGCATTTAGAACATTAGGTTCAGCTACAGGACCGTTTGTAATCGCTGACTACAGTACAATTGAATCCTTCCAAGGAGGAGGAGTTATACCCGCAGACGGGGCAGCGGTTAGTGTTATCAGTAATGCGATACCACCTAGCGATGACTACAAGTTCTCTTCAGGAAACAGATTGATGTACCTAAGAAGTAATACGTTGTTCCCTAACACTGTACTTGGTATCAATAGCTTATTAGCAGCGGCTACTGACATCACTCCATCACCGATAGTATTACCTGAGGTGACAGGATTGTTTGTGATGCCTAGCGGAAGCAGTGGTGACTACCTATATATTATTCACGATTATTACAACTAAGATATGGCAGGACTTACAGGAAACTACACACTAACATATAGCGAATCTTCACAGGGATTCCCATCCTTCTATTCATACTTCCCTGATATGATGATAGGTATGAACAACTACCTATACTCATTCAAGGGTGGTGACCTATATCGTCACAATACAAATGAGACTAGGAATAACTACTATGATGTTCAGTATAGCTCTACGATAACGAGTGTAATAAATGACCAACCCTTAGAGAATAAGTTGTTCAAGACCATTATGCTTGAGTCTGACTCAGCGTGGTCAGGTACGTTTATATCAGACCAACAGACCACAGGTAGTATTAGTGCTGATTGGTTTGTTCAGAAGGAGGGGGCGTGGTTTGCATTTATGCGAAACACAGGAGCAACACCTGCGGGAGCAGACGAGTATCCACTACGTTCCTTGAATGGTATCAGCTCTTCAACAAGCGTAGACTCAGCGGCACCTGCAGCGGTAGAGGTAAACTTTAATGTCAACACATCTATAGGTAGTATCCTGAGTATTGGTGACACGCTATACTTTATCCCGTCACCTGTCGGTGCAAGCTCGACACCTACTCGTTGTGGTAGGGTTACAGCAATAAACATTGACCTTCCTGCAGGAGTAAATCAGATTGTGGTAGATACTCAGCCTCCTCTTGAACCTGTTGGGGCTGTACCTCCGGGACAGACAGACTACTTTATGTTTATAAAGAATCAGATTGCTGAGTCACACGGGATATTAGGGCACTACTGTGAGTTCAAACTTACCAACACAGACACCACTGCCACTGAGCTTTTTGCAGTGGAGACAGAGATGATGAAATCTTTCCCTTAAATTTATTATCTTTGTAGGTAAATAAATATCTATGCCCATACTAGCAGCGATTGGTCTAGCGACCACAGCGATATCAGCAGGTGCATCATTTGCACAGGCAAACAAACAGAAGAAGATGATGCAGGAAGCCAATGCCGAGGCGGCAAAGGCTATGAAGGAGGCTCGCAAGAGACTTGATGTAAATGTGTATGACGCACTAACAATCAGCGACACCCCATACGAGAGACAGCGTGAGATGTTTAACGCACAGACGCAGCAGATGATGACAGGCTTTCAGGAGCTTGGTGTTCAAGGTATGCGTGGTGCTACAGCGGCATTGGCTCAGGGTCAACAGCTGCAGGGAGAGATTGCTGATAAGAAGACTCAAACACTTGAGGGATTAGAGCAGGTGCAGGCGGCTGAGGAAGGAAGGCTAAGAGATATAAACGTACAGCTTGACCTTCAAGAGGCTGAGGGAGCACAGCAAGCAGCAAGAGATGCCGAGGCGGCTAGACAAGCGGCACTGCAACAGGGGATAGATAGCAGTATAAGTGCAGTAGGTCAGATAGCCGGAATGCCTGAGCTATATAAGCAAGACAAATCAGGTGCAGGAACCACAAAATCAACTACCGCACCGGTAGATGCATTGGCTCAGTTTAGTCAAGATACTCAAGGGCAAAGAATTTTAAGTATGGATTTAGCTACAGGCAGACCTATACCAACATCATCACCAAGTATTACAAGCCTGAATCAAGATGAACTATATAAAAATCCATTATTACAACAGAGTGCGAATTTAGGATTAACAATACCACGACCATAATGGCAACATACTACGGATACGCAGAAAGGAATGCTGAGGACCAAATAGATTGGAATGCGGTAGGCAAGTCAATGTCTGACACGCTTAATGCTGAACAGAAAAGAAGAGATGATTTAAAGTCTCAGATTGATAAGGACTCATTTGAGTATGGGCAGACCCTATCTAACTCACCTCAGGGTGAGCATAAGGGTATGAACGAATACTCACTTAACTATGCTGCTGATGCTCAGGATTACAACCTAATGCAGCTACGTCTACTTAAGTCAGGAAAGATTAAGCTTAGAGACTACCTCAAGGGTAGAGAGAATATTAAACAGGGAACGACTCAGATATTTGATATGATGAAAAACTATCAAGAGAAGTATGGTGAGTATGCTGAGCGAGAAAAGACAGGCGTATCAGGGATGTATGAGGGATTCCTACTTGGAGAGGTTGAAGGTTTTGGAAACCTAACATCTACGATGCCATATATAAATCCTACCACAGGAAAGGTTAGTATAGGCAAGAAGGTTCCTAAGAATCCAAATAAGCCATACGATGCAAACACCAATCCCTATACTGTTAAGATGAGTGATAACCCATCAGATTTTAGAACCGTTCAGGAGTTAGCGTTTGCTTTAAGCTCTAAGGTGGATAGGTTTGATTCAGGTGGAGCTATTGATGGTATTGTTGATAACTTCGCTAAGAAGTTTGAGACATTAAAAAAGAGTGGTAGTGCATCAACAAAGATTGATGATGTTCGTAATATGCCTAACTTTAAGAAGTCATTGGACGATATGATTATTGCTGAGTTTGAGAGCAACCCATTGAATGCATTGAGTGCGTTGGGAGACTTTATTAAGTATGGACCTGACGGTCAGCTTATACAGCTTACAAGAAACCCTGCAGAGGTTAATGAGCACACTCTACTTTTGGTTCCAAACCCTGAGCAGCCTGAGGGTGGTATAGCAATGCCTGACTTTGAGTCAGAGTCAGGGAAGAAGTTGCTTGAGCATATGCGTGAGAAGATTGCAGAGAGTGTAGACGCAGGACTAAACAGAACGATTCAGTATCAGAGAGGGTTTCAACCATCTGCTCCAAGAGAAGGTCAAGGAGATGGTAAGATTGATAAAGAGGCTGAGGAGTTCTATAGAAAGGAAAGAGATGCGGTATATGACTACAAAATGATAGAGAGAGACGGTAAAAAATTCAGACAAAAAATATTGAATAGAGATAAAGTCGAATCATTCGGAGCTATGTTTGGTGTTGACATTCAGGATGTTGATGCACAACCCGCAACACAAAAATTGAGTGCCGAACCTGCTCACTATCTGATTGATGGTGATGTTAAAGTTCCAAAATTAAAATCAGATGGCACACCTAACGTAGAGAGATTGTTTAAGCAGGTAGAGTCTAGGGTTAACAATGCAGATATAAATGCAGGATACAGAAAGAGAGCAGATGGAACAGGTGTAGCATCAAAATATAATACCCCATAATAATATCATACAATGAACGAAGAAGCAGTAAAGGATGCGTATCAACTCTTTGTTAGCAATGGATATAATAAATCCATTGAAGAGTTTACAATATTAATGAATACTAATGAAAATGCTCGAAAGGATATGTATGAGCTTTTTGTTAGCAATGGATACAACAAGACTCCGGAGGAGTTTAATGTGTTGATAGGTGTACAGGAAGCACCATCAGTTGTAGAAACTAAAGTTGATGTACAGGAGGAAGTTCCTTTAAAAAAAAAAGAAGATACGGTATCTCCTTCGGGACTTTCTTCATTGGGATTACCATCGGTTACTGATGTTATTCAAGAGAAGGCTGAGCTCGGTGAGCAGCAGATAGCAGAACAGGAGTCTAGAAGAAAGGTAGAGCAGCAGGAAGCTGCTGACTTCTTTGATGTTTCAAAACCTTTTGCACCTAAGCCTAAGCAGATGCAACAGCAGATGCAGATGCAAGAGAACCTTGTTATGGTTAGGCAGTATGATGACTTTGATATCAGAGGGGTAAACAGAGGACCAATGGTACAGGTTAACCTTAAAGACCCTGACCTAGAGAAGAGGAGAGAAAATCAGAGACTATATGTAAATCAGCTAGAGTCAGAGGCTAAGTCTGAGCTTAACAAGATAGCTCTAGACAAAGATGTTACAGAGAAGACATCAGAGATTGAGAAGCAGGTGATTCAAAAGAAGAAAGAGCTTGAGAAGACAAACTATCTTAGTGCAGGACCTGATGGTAAACCTATTGAGGTAACAACCTTTGAGGAGGTAGTATCAGGTATTAAGCCAACAGAGGGACTTGATGTTGATTTCTCTCTTATAGGCACAGAGCCTAAGGTCGCAAAGGTTCTATATGACAATGAGGTAAAGAGGTACGAGGATAACCTAAAGAAAGATGCAGGATTTGTTAAGGTAAACGGTGAGTATTACGACCCTAATATGTTACCTCCTGACATTGGTTTCGATGCAGCAATAAAGCAGACGCGTTTTGAAAATATAATTGATAGCGAGGAGGAGTTCTCTGTTCCTGTAATGAGCCTGAGGTTTAAGCCATACGGATTTAATTTTGAACAGGTAAGTGCGGGTGATGCTATGAAGGTTACTTCGCCTAATGGACAGGTTGAGGAGTTTAACCTTGACCCTACATTTGGAGAAAAATCCGAGGCTATAAGACTTAAGAAGTTTTTAGTAAATGAATACAACGATTACGCAGACACGATATCAGACCAAGAGTTTGTAGAGCAGGCGTTAAAGGGTATGCCACTAGAGTATCAGTCAACAAAAAACACAACGACTCAGGCTCTTAGACATAAAAGATATATCAGTGATGTGTCTAAAAAGATGGAGAAATATCATCAGGACGTTGAGGCTCTTAGTGATTATATGGAGAAAGAAGCTGCCGAGATTATTTCTTTAGATAAACTCCTAGCCACATTTTCTGAAGGCAGCGAAATGTATAACAACACACTTAAGGCTCTAGATGAAAGGAGTGACAGGTATAATAAAATCTTATTTCCTGCTTTGGAAGCGAAGCATAAACAGCTAATATTACAGAACGAAAAGCTAAAGAGCACTGTGGGGCAGGATTTAATCAACGGTACCTTCTCTAAGGATAATGACTATAGTAGTATGCGTGAGGATATGGGAGACATAAGCTCTATTCCTGCCACAGTTATTAGTGAGTTTGGTTATGGTGTAGGGGATGTTATGTCAGGAACAGCAAGCCTCGCTGCTGACCTAATAGCTAACATAAACAATGCGTTCTATAATGAGTATGAGGAGGGTTATATCACTGACTCTGCAAGAAAAAAATTCAAGAAAGATAATTTACCGGGCATAAGAAACCTTTTTGGTGGAGGAATAGCAGAGATGACAGACTTAACAGAGGAGTATGTTCAGAAGGCTAAAGAGTCAGGAGGTATAATAACAGAGGGACTATTTGGATTGGTACGCTCTATGCCTGCTATGATGACGGGTAGTGCCTCAATGTTTTCATTTATGGCAATGGGTACTGATATGATAAATCAGGAGATGGAGAATAACCCTGCGTTTGCAAATATCTCTGAGGACGAGAAGCTACTACTTACATTGCCTTTAGGTATAGTGATAGGTGTGTTAGAACGTGCAGGTTTCAGGGGTGCATTAAACAACTCATCATTTGTAGGTAGAGTAACACTAAATGGATTAAAGAAGTTAGGTCTAAAAGAAGTAGGAACACAGATAGCAAAGGAGGGAACAAAGAGAACATTCACTGAAATAATTGAGAAAGAAGTAAAGAACAAGCTTGTTCGTGGTGGTGTATTATTAGCTAGCTCTACATTTTCTGAGGCTGAGACAGGAGGTGCACAGCAGATAGCTGAGGTGTTTGGTAAGGAGATATATGATGCGGCAAAGGGGCAGGACTACTTCAAGCAGTCGGTAGACTTGTTAAATCCAACTACCGAATTTGGTTCTGTAAATTGGGACTTCCTAGGAGAGGTTGCTCACGCAGCAGCAGCCGAGGCTGTTGGTGGTTTTGCTATGGGTATGCCTTCAGCATTTACTGCTGCGAACAGAGATAATAGGGTAGCAGAGATTAGCGATAATGCATACAATATGTTTAGGATGTATCGAAGTAACCCTGAGATATTAGAGATACAGAAGAATAACCTTAAGGCTAGGGCTGCAGACCCTAAAGACCCAATGACTAAGGAGGAGGCAGACAAGATAATGCTTGACTATGAGTATATGATAGGGCAGGCCTCTGAGATAAACCCTGAGTTCGACTCACAGGCACAGAAGCAGATACTTGCACTGATGATGCAGCAGCGAGAAATAAAGGACGCAATGCAGAACAAGGACAAGCGTACCACAAAAGAGCTACAGCGTCAGTCAGAGATTATTGATGAGGACATCACATCAATATCTGCTGAGGCACACAAGAGAGCAAACGTACAGAAGGGTGAGTATGAGACTGCTGTTAAGGAGGGATACAAGGGTACCTTTGATGACTACCGTACAGGTAAGGATATGAAGGAGGCCATCAAGAAAGAGGCCGCAAAAAAGAAGGGTGAGACAAAGGAAGAGGTAACCCCTGAGGAGATGGCTGAGACCGAGCAGGTTGCTGAGACCGAGCAGGTTGCTGAACTAACTCAAGAGGAATTAGATAATATATGGAGTAATCAAAGTAGTGAAAGCAGGGCTGATTTAGAAATAGAAGCGGAAGAACAATTAGAAAAAGAAGAAGAGAAAAGAAGTTTGATGCTTCGTAGTATGGGGAGACGTAGTGAAAAGAAACGTATTACTTCCGAGCAGATAAAAGCTAGAGCTAAAGAAATTCTTGGTAAAAAAGAAAGCGAGTCTATTTCAGCAACACAGACACAGGAGGAAAGCAAGCCTGTAGCTGAGACAGTGGTTGAGGAAGAGGCGACTACTGAGAAAGCAACTGTTACTGAACAGGAGCAGGAGTCTAAGGATAAGGCTAGGTCTGAGAGGCTTGCTGAGTTGGATAGAAACCTTAGGGAGGCTACCACAGATAAGGCACCTGTAGCTGAGATGCAAGAGGTAGCCGAGGATGGTAAGGTTCCTGAGGTAACACAGGAGCAGCAGGACAGATATAATAACAAGGAGATGTCTGACGAGGAGATTAAGGATGTCCTTGTTGGATTGAACACAAAGGTACAGATGCGTGCTGAGGGGAAGACTGAGGAGAATATAACAGACTTTGAGAGAAAGATAAAGAAGGAGAACGAGAGCTTATATCGTGAGGTCCTTGGTATGCGTGCAGTTCCAAAGACTGAGACAAAGGTTGAGGCTCCAAAGAAGAAGGCACCTAAGAAGGAGGCACCTAAGAAGAAAGAATATAGGAGTTATTATGTTTTTCAAAACCCGAGTACAGGACTATATGAGGTTATAGATTACACAAGCCCTACTAATCAACCTGTAATAAAAACATACAAGACAGAGTCAGGGGCCGAGAAGTTTGTATCAAAACTAATGAGTGCTCAAGGCAAGGTTAGATTTGTAGATGAAGCTACCAAGAAAGAGGCCCCTCAGAAAGATACAGGTGTTGACGCTAAGCTTCGTGCGATAGCGGTGAAAAAAGTTGCTGCGAACAAAGAGAAGAAGACATATAAGACCACAAAAGCTGAGCAGAAATTAATCAACGATAACAAGAAACAGTACGGCAAGATTTTCACAGAAGAGAAGATGCCTACCACCACAGCTGATGGTATCCGTAGTGCTATAACTATGATTGAGGACAGCTTCAAGGAGAAGGAGACTAAGATTAAGGAGCAGATAAAGAGAATTGATGCACGGGTCACAGACAGGATGACCAAGGATAATGACCGGAAGAAGAAGAAGGATGAGCTGAGCAAGGCACGTAAGGAGAAGAACGCTAAGGTCAAGGAGCTGAAAGGTAAGCTCACTGATATGGGTGCACAGTTTCAGCTTGAGGCTGAGGCTACTTCTGAGAAGGCTAAAGCAAAGCTATTAGAGGAGGCTAACAAGCTATTGGATGATGTCATCCAAGAGAACAACGGTGAGATATCAGAGGACCCATTCACTGCAGAGAATCCTGCTCCCGGAGCTGAGATAATAACAATCGAGGTAAAGGAGAACAGTAAGTTAATTGAGGGCTTAGAACGTATGGGTCTTAAGGACCTAGTAGGGAAGAAGATAAGTCTAGTTATGGCTGACCAACTGAAGGTTGATGATAAGAGAATGGGAGGACCATTCTTCCCATTGATACCTAGGCTAAGAGGCAAGGTAGCTTGGGCATCTATAAACAAAACAGCAGCGTCAGGGATTGTTAATGGTGCTATAAAGTCTGACTATAGTGTAGTATATAATATGTCACCATCTGCTATTGACTCAAATAGTATTATGGGAGAGACCCTTATTGACCTACTCAATGCCTTACCTAAGTCTGAGAAGCAGGAGACGTTTGAGCTGATGAAGGAGAACGTCCTTAAGAGTAAGGCTAAAGACTTTGTTAGAATAAAGGAGGTATTTGAAAGCTCTAAGACGCTATCTCAGGCAATGAAAGGATTACAGAAGCTTGGAGTGGATGAGAGGGCAGCACTACTTAAGAAGGTTGTACCGTCTAGAGATGTCAAGGCAGGTACAGGTATTGGGGTAAAGCTTCAAGAGAATAACATTACCATAGAAGGGCTCAGAGAGATGAATGCTGAGCAGTTTGTTGCTGACCTTCCTGCAGGTGCTATGACTATGGTGCTTGAGGTAACTGACAAGGCAGGAAATAAGATAACTAAAAAGACAAAGGACGAGGCACTGATTACCCCTGAGCAGCAGAAGGAAGAAGGACTACCTGAACATCCTAACTATCCTGTATATATTAGAGGTAGGGCTGTTGGTATACTTACAGAGACAACACCGTTCTTCAATGTGTTAAAGGATGTAGCTAGAAACCTTGAGGTAAAGTTAGTGGGTCTAGTAAAGAAGAAGTCAGGAAGAAAGATAACAAGCAAGGAAGCAAGGTCTAATGAGATGCGTTCCGCATCAATGAAGGCATCAAAATCTAGGAAGGTACAATCTCCTACGGCTTCATCGTATGAGAAGTTTGTAGCAGTCCTTAAGAGGACCTTCCCATCTGTGGAGGTTCTTACCTCACAGGAAGAGTTTGACGCATTACTAAAGGAGACAGGAACAAAGAAGCTTACAAAGAAAAATCAAAAGGTATATGGTGCAGTGTACCAAGGGAAGCTATACCTGAATCCATCACTTGAGAACTTCAACACACCGATACACGAGTTCGGTCACATATGGATGAACGTGGCTAAGGAGTCTGCCCCTGAGATTTACAAGAAGGGTATGGACCTTATAAAGGGTACTGACTATGAGGCTCAGGTACGGAACAATCCTGCGTATCAGAAGGTCATCAAGCAGATGGCAAAGGATGGTGCTACTGAGCAGGAGATAAATGACTACGTTCAGGAGGAGGCATTGGCTACAGCCATCGGTGACAAGGGTGAGTCGTTTGTGAAGGCGGCACAGAAGAAGAACTTTAAGGAGTGGCTTAACACCCTGTATGGTTTCGTTAAGAAGCTTACGGGTATATCAAAATTGAGTGCCGAACAGCTAGAGACCATATCACTGAATGAGTTTCTTCAGGCTGTAAGTGTTGACCTGCTATCAGGTGAACAGCTCTTTGAGGGTGCAGAGGTCAAGGATATGGGTGATGACCTACAGCTTCAAATAATTGGTGAGAATGCACAACTTAGTCAACAGGTAAAAGATAATCTTTCTGTTGCTAAGGCAATGGAAAAAAATAATATGTCTCCAAAAGAGATAAGATTAGCTACAAGTTGGCAGAAGGGAACCGATGGTAAGTGGAGATATGAGATAGGAGATATAGAAGCTAAAGTAAAAATAACTAATTCTTTATTTAATTATTTTAGTAAGATAATTAAACGAGCACGAGGATTAAAAACAAATGAAGCTTTTCTATCTGACTTCTTAAATTATCCTGAATTATTTAATTCTTATCCACAGTTAAAAAACATCAAGGTTATTTTAGATGATAAAATCAGTAGTACATTAGGAGAATTTAATCCTAAAACTAATACAATAACTTTGAACACATCTAATAGAAGTCTTGATAGTTTAGAACTTAAAGGAACACTTCTTCACGAAGTTCAGCACGCTATACAACAGGTTGAAGGATTTGCTAGCGGAGGTAATATAGCATTGGCAGAAAATATTATTTTACCTAAAGCATTAAAAGATAAGCAAAAAAGAATTGATAAATTATTTGAAAAGCTTAATGCTATTACTAAAAGTGTAGATGAAAAACTAAAAAAAATAGATGGTTATGATTTTAATATTTATAGTAAACTTACTGAAAAGTATTCAAATATTATTGAGCAAGAATATGCAAAAGGCAACTATAAATTTAACCCACATACAAAGGAGGAGCAAAAAATTCTTGATGATAATGCAAAATTATCTGAGTCTATATATGCGGAGAATAGGAAACAAATCGAACCCCTAACCAAAGAGATATTTAAATTACAAGAAGAAATAGAAAAAGGTCAAAAGAATTTTTTAAATTCTATGTCCGAAGAACAGCGGTCAAATCTTAGTGAACAAACATACTTAGCATTAGCAGGAGAGGTTGAGTCTCGTAATGTTCAGGAAAGGATGGGAATGACTCGGCAAGAGAGAAGAGAGAAATCATTACAAGAAACTGAGGATGTCGCAAGAGAACAACAGGTTGTACTTTTCGGAGGTACCTCTGCTATGGCGTCCGAGGGTATAGACCTGAAGGGTGATATGCAGACAGTTATTAATAAGGCTAGGGAGAATGGCTTCAAGGACGCTGAGATAAAGGGTGTGCTTCAGGCTATTGGATACAAGGCTAAGAATATTAATGAGTCACTGAAGGTTGAGATAGAGACTGACGTTACTATGCCATCAATCTTTGGTAATATCGAGGGCGGTGCCGTGAAGGGACAGGAGATGTTCACTAGGCTACGAGAAGAGGTGGCGAAGTTTTCTAAGAAAAACTCACCCGCAAAGACTAGAGAGAAGGCAATGGAGCTGCTTCGTGAGGACCCAACATACAAGGAGCAGTCCGAGAAGACAAAGCTTGAGCTTATCAAAGAGTTTGACAAGACACTAAAGAGCAAGGCAAATGCTAAGGTAAGACAGGAGATTGCAGGTATCAAGCAGCGTATCAAGGATGTGATTACCGGAGAGGTAAGCATTAAAGACGCTAGGACTAGGCTCAAGAACCTAATCAAGGACACGCTACCAAAAGCTGATGACTATTCACAGGGTGTCATAAATAGGCTTAATAGGATTGTTGACAAGGCTACTCCCGAAAACTATCAGGCTGCAGTAACAGCCGTTCTAAAGGAGGTTAATGAGATTAGAGGCAAGCAAAGAAAGTCAAAGCTTAAGAAGCTTCTAAAAGATATTCAGTCTAAGGCTAAGCAGAGCAAGAAAAAAGGTGCACGTATAGCGGCAGAGGACCAACCATTCTTCAAGCAGGCTGCGGTTCTTATCAAGGCTGCTATAGATGGTAACGCTGAGGTTTTTGCTGAGTTGTCAGATGAGATGAACGAGAGAGAGGCTGAGATATTCGAGCTGTTTGACAAGGTAAATAATAACGAGGAACTTACAGAAAAGGAACGTGAGCTTTTTGCTAAGGCTCAGGCATTTGAGATGCTAGGGAAGATAAACAACCAAGAGCTTGAGGCACTTGACGATGTGATAGCAGATGTTAAGGCTGAGACAAAGGCATCAAGAGAGCGGCTTAAGGGTAAGAGACTTGCTCGTAAGGAGATATATGATAGACTAAAGAAAGAGGCTAAGGAAGAGATTCGTGCCGGATACCCATACCTATTTGATGAGGTTGTTGATGAGCAGGGGAACAAAACATATGTAGAGCTTACACCTGAAGAGATTGACGCTAGAAGGCAAGAGGTTCAGAAAGAGTTGTTGAAAGCTAAAAACCTTACAGAAAATGTAAGAAAATATTTTGGTTTATTATTTGCCTCAAAAGGTAAGTCAGGCCCTATAAGTTTTATCTCTAACTATGTAAAGCATCTAGGCACATTGATGAATGGATTAGATAGGAAGGGCAACTTCTTTACCGAGAACATATACAAGAGGCTCAATCGTATGGAGGAGAAAAATCTAAGTGGATACTTCGATACCATTGATTCTATTGACAACAATATAAATACCATTGACGGAATAGATAAGGGGCTTGATGGATTATACGAGATGCTTAATGACAGCCTGTTTGGTAAACCTATAACACAGAAAGAAAAAAACAAGACTCAGTATGAGTTAAAGAATGTGGTATTAGGTGATGGGAATAGAAGCAACACAACTATAAATAAGGATGAGGCGGCAAGGATAGTTGCAATGAGCCGAAACGAAGATGTCAAAAAGAGATTGCAGGAGCAGGGTATTGGAAAGGCTGAGATAAAGAATCTTGAGGAGTTCATTGGAGCACCTGCAGTACAGGCGGTAGATAAGATTGTTGACTACCTAAGCTCAACATACTATGAGAGTATCAATAAGGTGTATGAGGATGTTAATGACGTGAGCCTTAACTATGTTGAGAACTACTTCCCTGTAAAGTCTTTATCTAAAAAGACTGACTCTGAAAGAAGTGCTGAGTTAGCAACAGCATTACAGGAGGGTAAATTTACTACTGTATTTTCAGCACAGCAGGCATCAGCATTAAAGGAGAGAACTTCAAAAGATGCTGTGATTCTTATAAAGTCAGGGCTATCATTTACAAGTGAGCTTGATAGCCATCTCCAAGAGATGGAAAGATTCAAGGCATATGCACAGGGGACAAAGGAGATTAATGTTATCATAAATCACACCCCAAGTGTTAAAAACCTACTTGATGCTACAAGCTTAAGCAAGATAGTAAAGAAGGGTGTTGGATATGCTATTAACCCAAGGGCCGCAGAGGACCTATACACCTTAAATAACCCTTTTTTCTCAAAGCTTCAAGAGAAGTTTACAGGTGTGGCACTAGCCCTTAAATCTATGCAGCTCCCAAAGCAGGCATCATCATTTGTAAATGCCTTCGCTGACTATAAGTTTAAGGAGAAAGGTATTACAGGTAAAGGACGTATACCTATAGCTGATACTGCTGTAGACCTTTTAACATTTATTGGAGAGGCCGCATATATATTTGCACTCGAGTCCCCATACAGAAGACTTACAGGACAAAAGACCGCCTATCAAGAGGCTAAAGAAATTTCGGGAACATTTAGAGACAGGATGCGTAAAAGCTTTAAGACCGCTGATATATCAGGGCTTGAGGGTGGTTCAGGTATGGGGTCTCGTTCTATGGGGACACGAAGCTCTAGGTTATCTAGGTTAGGTCGTAAGGCAAAGATAGGTGCTAACTCCGCAACATTACTTGGAGATGCTGCAGGTGTTATGGGATATATGGTTGCATACAGAAATAATATACGTAATGGTATGAGCCCTGAGGAGGCGTTAGAAAGGTTTAATGACTACAATGCAACACAGCAGACACGTAGGGCTACAGAGAGAAATGCACTTCAGTATAATCCCAATGCCTTTACTCGTATGTTTACAATGTTTGGAAGCACACTAATGCTTCAGATAAACAAGGTTATGCAGTCAGCAACTAACATCAGGAGAAACACCGCTGAGGGTGTTAACTTTAAGAATGACCTAAGTAATAAAGAGAGATATCAAAAGCTTACATCTTCTAAAGATTACAGGGAGTTATATCTAAACCTAGGATTAGCAAACTTTGCGTTTACTATGATATCAAATATCTTCAAGTACAATCCATTTATGGGTACGGGTGATGATGGTGATGATGATGAGGATACTTTGAAACAGAGGGCACTAGACCGTCAGCAGGTTCAGGAGGAATATGCCGAGGCTTTATCAGGGCTCAAGCTTCTTTACAACCTTCCGCTTATAGGTGGTGGTGCCGAGACACTTGTAGATACATATTGGTGGGGGTATAGTGATGCTATTAGGGACCCTAAGTCAAGGCTTACAGACCCAATCAGTAATCTTATCAAGACAACATCGTATGAGTTTATACTTGATAAGTCGGCAACACCAATAGAAGAAAAGGTAGGCAAGGCTGTAGCTAAAACCCTTTTTAATTATAGCTTGGGTATACCTTCAACACCTATATTGGCAGGTAAAAATTTGTTACAGGATTGGTTCACTGATAATGACCCTGAGCTAAGCGCGGAATATGAAGAGCTAGATGAGGATGGTAAACGTATCGCTAAGGAGGAAAGCTTCGAGCAGTTCAAGGAGAATAGGTATGAAGAGCATATGTATGAGCTCTTTGGTGTGTCATACAGCTATAGACCCGGCTCTGCAAAGTCTAAGGATATTATATATGTTCCGATTGAGGTTAATAAAAGAAAGAAGAAGGACGAGAAGGATTCAAGCAGCTCCTCAAGTAGAGGTAGTCGAGGTTCGAGAGGTAGAAAATCAAGAGGAAGTCGAGGCTCTAGAAATTAAATAGGTTCACTCAGGTGAACCTGATGTACTTAAAGGCTCGCTGCTTGTCGTAGTAAGCCATCAGCTCCTCGTCATTGACTGCACCCTTACGTGGTTTCCTACCGCCCCACTTGATGTCACCATAGATATCCTTTACCTTGGCGTAGATGATGCCGTCATCGCAGGCCCATATCATTACAGGATTCAGTCTCTTGTCGCATAGCTTTACCAACTTACGTATCGCTATCGGCAAAGGGTATGCCTGTGATAACACACGCAGTCTACCCTTCACCTCAGCGTAAGCGACTAAGCTATTGTCTTTATCAAATATTTTGTAGTCTACATCGTTAGGTCCGAGCTTCTTAGCGGAGCCACCAAACACATTGACAAATGTATCAATGGCCTTACGTTCCCTCTTTAAATCTTCCTCGGACTCAAACCTCATTGCTACTCAGGTATGTATACATAGATAGGGAATCCCTCCCCCTTGCTACCGGCAATGTTGTAATCGAAATGGTCCTGAGCCTCTTCCTCAGTCATCTCATCCTCGTTGATGAGCTTGTCTATTATCTTATTGGAGTCCATCACTAATGAGTTGCTTGCGTACTCAAGACCTACCACACAGTCCTCGTATCCTGTGGGATATAAGAATGTTTCATCAGGGAAGTCCTCTGTTATCTGTTGTAATATATTATTTGACATATTTAATTTTATTTAGCGTGCTCCTCTGCGTGACAACGTGAGCATAGCACCCTGCATTTATTAATCTCTTCTACAATCTTTTTCCTAGAGTATCCTTTATATATTCCATCCGCTATAGCGAACTCTTTGTTGTCATCATAGTGATGGAACTCTATAGCGTGTGAGCTAAAGGATTTGTGTGTAAGCTTAGAGTATCCGCACTCATCACAGCTCAAGTTATTCTTTAGACCGTTGTACCACTCTCGCTTTCTTTTCTTATAGTCCTTCTTTACCTTTCGATAGCAGGCGATACAGGTCTGTCTGAGATGTTTCTTGCCGTTCTTTATTCCTGCAGACCAATACTTATCAAGCTCTTTTACCTCATTACACTTTCTACATACCTTCTTCTCCATCTCTTATCGTCTCTTCTAGTGTCTTTAATACAAACTGAATGGTCTCTATGTGGTCTAGTACCTGAGCATACTCTCTATCAATTAGGTGCTCATATATAGCATCGGCAGAGTCGTGGATTTCATTCATAGTAAAGTTAATATGAATGAGCCTATCGTTATCTGCCTTTGAGATACTCATCAGGAGTCTATGGCGTTTATGATTGTGTTACCTAAGGCCTCGTCTATCTCCTTGATAGCCTTATAGATTCTCTTAGATGACTTGCGTGTCTCCTCTATCTCACTTCTCTTAGAGTCACTGCCTAGGTATGCGTACATACAGCAGTCCATCCTTAGTAGCTCATCTGTCTTCTGCTTGGTTGACCATCCTTTATTTGAGATAGCCCTCTGTATGTCATCACTTGTGTACTCCATTGAAATATCTTGTTAGGTGGTTCTTTAATTTATCTATTTCTTTTCTTCCTATCCTTCTCTTTATAAGCTCAAAGGTTTCTAGATATATATTATCATCTTCCTTGTTCTTTTCTATGATGGATATCAAAGACTCTTTTTCCAAATATAGTTTTTTGTTTTGTTTCCTCAAAGAGATTACCTCTTTTTTTAGTTCGAAACTAGAGAGGCTATGTATTGGGTCAGTGTCACTAATGAACATATCCTGAACCTCTTGATACTTAATACGTAGCTGTTGATTGGTTTTAACCTCAGCCTCTAAGCCTCTTATGTAATGGATTATTGTTGCGTGGTTCTTGTCTATCATACTACCCACCTCGGTGAGTGTGTATCCCCTTAGTGTTAGTACCTTAGAGAATACTGCACGAGCAGATGGGTGTGGCATACGTCTAGACTTTGCGTCTACGTCCACCCCGAACACTACTCCAACAATGTCTTTAAGCTTTTTAACCTCTCTGAGGTTTCTTTTGTGTCTTTGCATTTGATTAGTATTTGATTTGAATTAATGTAATCTAGGTAATCATCACAGTCTATCTCCTTTATAGATAGGAATGTGGTGAGTCCCTCTTCCTCTTTTATGTATTCAATCTCAAAGAAGTATGGACTATCGTGCTTGACCACACCACCTACCTTCTGAGAGAAGTGGTTCTGTTTTTCTAAGCACGGCTCAAAGTAATCTAGCTGAAGTATAATCTCTTCTGAGTATTCATAGTCTAGGTTTGCTAGCTCTAGTATAACGTCACCATCTATGTCGTAGTAAATCTCTTCAGCCTCTATATACTTCCGTATTGAATCCATAATCATCTAACTCTTTTAGTCTGTATTCCTGTAACTTAGACACCTTTCCTTCGGGTCTTTTTATCTCGCTGAACAAGACATTTGAGTTTGGTGGTATAGCTATTAGGTCGGGTATCCCATTCTTGTTTGTCTTAACAAGCTTGATAACATAGTATCCCTGAGCCTCTAGCTCCTTGATTCTCCTTGATTGAATTTGTTGTTCAGTCATCCATACAAATGTACGAATTCCTTTTTAAAATAATTAACTGTGTACGTCTTCTTCTTTGACACGGCCTTGTATATATCATCCTCGATACCGCCCTCACTGAAGACCCAATACACATCACTCTTGAGTCTATCCCTTGTTGTCATACGGTCTCGGCTCTGCCAATATGATGTGGCACTGAAGTCAATGTTGTAGTACACAAGTGCATCTGCCTGACGTAGAGATATCCCCTCACGCCCTGACACTATCTGTAGTGCTATGCTCTTGTCGGTGTCTTGAAACTCGTCAAGCTCAGTGGTCAGAAGCTCCTTACCAAAGGTGTCCTTCAGTGCGTTCAGCTCCTCCTTAAACTTGTAGAAGATTCCTATCTTCTGTCCCTTGAATCTATCACGTATGAACTCAGCCTTGGTATGGTCTATCACCATAGACTTCCCGCTCTCAAACTTTATTGTGCCTGAGTATATCTGATGTAGCTTTGACATCAGCTTCACGGGTGTGTCTGCAAGTATCACCTCCTCATTCCCCTCTACTACTAGGTCCTTGTCAAGCCTCTTAGCAAGCCTATAGGTCTCGTCTCTGAGCTTTACTCTAAGTACGTGCTCCTTTGTGTCAACCTCGAACCCTGCCTGCTTCTGAGAGAAGTTTATTGTGAACCGCTCCATAGCCTTGGTGATGTCCTTCTTACCTCCCGAGTAATCATTGATGAGGTTACCATTAATCTTTCTCTGCTTAACGTTCACCCAATCGTGTGCGAACTTATAGAAGGTGGCGTGTCTATTGAATGGGTTCATTGGTATACCATACACCTGATGGTACATCTGTGAGTATGACTCGGGTGTCGGTGTACCTGACAGCAAGATAACCCTTGGGTCGTTCCTTCTTATCAACTGTCTCACCGCCTTCGCCCTATTGCTTGGCTTAGGAAATGCACCCATAGAGTGTGCCTCGTCACACACAATCACATCCCATCTCACATCAGGAATCTTATGTATAGATTCATAGTTGATGGTGAATAGGCTGAAGTTTACGGGGCACAGCTTGGTGTAGTCATCATTGATGGAACCGATTGCCTTCTTCTTTGTAAGGAACAGAACGTTTTCAACATTGAGCTGTTCACAAATACCTAGGCTTGTCAGTGTCTTCCCGGTCCGTACCTCCATCGCTAGGTATAGGAAGCCATAATCTCTTATGACCTCCGTTCCCTTAGCTATGATGTCGTTCTGATAGTCTCTGAACTCAATCATCTCTAGTCTATTGTAAAGTTAAACTTGTAGCTAGACTCACTATAATTACCATCATACTTCAGAAGGAATGTGTAGTCACCGCTCTGTGATATTGCCTCCTTGAATATTGGGTAGTCCTCCTCTGAGAATAATACCTGACCCTTCTTATAGCAGAACCCACTAAGCGTCTCCACATCTCCTGAAGGCTTCTTAAGTTTGATGTCTTGAAAGGTACTGCTTGTCCAACTCTCTCTTGAATCTC